>Ga0209692_10002330_pt1 | contig 21342 bp, 18 predicted proteins | sample tdDd472_FD_187129 | JGI IMG/M metagenome (GOLD analysis project Ga0209692, IMG submission 187129) | Marine sediment microbial communities from the Atlantic coast under amendment with organic carbon and nitrate - tdDd47.2 (SPAdes)... | ecosystem: Environmental > Aquatic > Marine > Coastal >... | reverse complement strand
CCCCGAAGACGAACGACGAAACGATGAGGGCAGGTACCGAAAGGCGCACCGCTTGGAAGAGAAACAGAAAATGCAGGCGCGGCGGAAAAAGATGGGCGTTTAAAATCATGCCTCCGGCGGCGAGGTGGGGGCACCTCGAAACCCTGTGGCGAATGCGATACGGGTGTCGTTATACGATGGGGCTCGCGTCCGCATTCGCGCTGAGGGTGAGGGAGTGCGTGGTGTGTTGCAAGTGCCAGAGTTGACGATGTTCAGGGACCGATTTTGACAGCTGGTGTTATCAACATTATTAATGGGGGAGCCGCAGGTTGTCAGGTCGCTGGAGTGATTCAAATGAAAGCCAACGGATCATGTGAGGTTCCTATGCCCCGGGAACTTTCTGGCCTCACACATGGATCCCCGGTCACCCGGTCCTACGATGGGTGATACGTCATCTCAGAACAAAGCAATACATCGGTCCCCTCTTAGTCAGCAGCCGGGGAAGACGGGAAAAAACGCCGAGGGAAATCTCCAAGTGCTCCGCTCTTGGCCTCAGGAGTTTTTTAGAGCTACTTTGACTGCGGAATACACGGAATTAAGTCGATATCCATCCTACCTGTACTCTTAGATGCTTGTGACACCGGTTGTGTCAACCGCCTGCCTTAGAGGCGGGCGCAGCCCGCAGCGAACGCCATTGTGATTTGCTCCGAGGAACGAGGGGCGAAGCGCAATGGCAACCCGCTTTCAAGGTGGCTCACCTTGCCGCCGGAGGCCTGTCTTTTAGCGCTGTTGCCTGTTACCCCTGCTTGAACTCCTCGATATATTTTTTTGCGGTGCGTCGGTCGAGGCCTGTGATGCGTGCCACGTCACCGTAGGTGCCGTGGCGTTTGTAGAGCATGGCGCAGTAGCCGCAGGTGAGCTCTTTGATGTCCATGTCCCCTTTGCGGAGCCCCTGGGTGAGGGTTTCTGCAAGGGATGAGGCTTCTTGCCGTGTGGGGGTCATCATGTAGCTTTTTTTGATGAGGACCCTCCGGGTGCATTGCTCCAGCTCCCGGACGTTACCGGGCCAGGGGTAGTGCTCGCCCAGCTGCCGGTCGATGACCTCCCGGACCATCTCGGTGTACTCGGGGGACTCTTTGCCCACCATGCGCGTCACGGTATGATTGAGGAGGGCGGTGAGCTCGGACGGATCCTCTTGGATGCGGACCCAGAGGGGAGGGACGGTGATGATGTCGGAGCAGAGCCTGTAGAAGAAGTCCGCCCGAAACCCATCGTTTCCTGTGAGTTCCTCAAAGGGGCGGTTGGTGGCGGCGATGACCCGTCCGTTGAACCGTGTCTTGAGATGGCTTCCCACCGGTGTGAAGTGCCGTTCCTGGAGTACCTGGAGGAGTTTGATCTGGGTGTGGGGGGCGATCTCCCCCAATTCGTCCAGAAAGATGGCCCCGTTGGGGCTGCACCGCTCCAGCACTCCCTTGTGGTCCTCCACGGCACCGGTAAAGGCCCCTTTTTTGTGGCCGAAGAGCTCCGATTCCAGAAGGCTTTCCGGGTACTGTGAGAGGTTGAGGGAGACAAAGGTCCGGGTGAAGCTCTCGGTAAACGCTTTTCGGACGGGATCAAATGGGATGTAGCCGCTTCGCCCGATGGCGATGGCGGCCGTGCCTTTGCCTGTTCCGGTTTCTCCCAGGATCAGGGTGGAAAAGTCTTCCATGCGATTGATCAGATAACGGGCATAGAGGCCTATGTCGTGTGTGAATACGTTGTTCCAGAGGTCTCGTCGAAGGTTCCGCATGGCCCGGCTGCTGCCCACCAGGGAGTCCCGGATGAGGAGAAAGGCGCGCCTGAGTTGGTAGCACAGTGCCATGTAGTGGCAAAATTGTTTGGTGCTGAATCCCCGGTCATGAAAAAAAGCGTGCGCCTCATCGGCAAAGGGGACCGTGAGGGAGCTGTCCTCAGCCTCCAGCTGCCGATGAGTGAGGGTGTCAAAGCGCTCCCGGAAGAGGTAGAAAAATTCAAAGACCAGTGCGTTTTCAACGAGGCTACGGTCTTTACTTTCCACCCGGTCGATGCGGGGAAGGCCTGAAGGCTCAAGGGCTTTCAGGCGTGAGCTTACCTCAGGATGGTCTCATCGATGAGGTTCTCCACACGGGCACCAGGGAAAAGGCCGGCAATACGGGTGTCGATGGCCTCCCGTTCCTCTGCAAACGGGTTGGCGTAGATCGCTTCACTGACCAGGGTGAAAAAGTGGCGTTGCGACTCGGTAAGCCGGATCATGATCTCTCCTCAGGTGGTGCCGAAAGTGTGTGGAAGACGCAATGTTTGTTTGTGCAGGACTCATCTCCAAGCCCTGTGAAGTGCCAACAAGAGAGCGTCAGCCTGCGCCTTTCTGGAAATCCAGCAAGGCCCATGCGTTGATTTCGTTTCCTATGGATGGTACACAGCTAACAAAGAAAATCAATGGTGACATCGCAAAAAAATGACCAGACGCTATCACGGCTTTGGCATGGTTTTCATGCTCTTGCCAGCAACACGAAAGGTTTGCGAGGTGTTTTGGGCGGTGACGTTTTATAATCGCATTGTCATTATTCAGCCATGCCTCCGGCGGGCAGGTGGGGGCACCTGCAAACCCTATGGCGAATGCGTGGGGTCTGTCATGGTTTCCTCGCTGCCAGGGCATTCGCGTGAAGGGTTGCATAAGGCAACCCATTTCGGGAAGAGGCCTGTTTTAATCTTCAGAAGAACGGGTCGAATGGTTCCTCACAATGGGGTTGATTTTGCCTGGAATAACTCCGGCGATACGGTGTGCCACCTTGAACGCAGGTAGCGGATGCGTTTTGCCCCTCGTTCCTCGTGACAAATCACATCCGCCTTTGATTCGGGAGGAACCCTGCTTAAGTTGAGCAAACCTGTTTGTCAAACTTTTCAAAAGTTTGGCCCCCGGCAGGGCCGCCGGAGGCATAAGTGAACCTTTGTGTGGTGACTATTAACGATGGCACCCAACAATGATCGGGAGATCTTTTTATGCTTAACCGTGAGGTTGTACCTGCAGACAGATACCAGCAAAAACTCGCCCGACGTTTCAGCTCGGTCTGGCTCATTGGCCCTCCCATGGGGGATGAACTGCAGGAGCTGATCTGCCATCTCTTTACGCCCGAGGAGGCCCGTGCCGTGCTCGGGTTGCCATCCTACCTGCCCAGGAAACTGTCGTATGTGGCGTCAAAGGCAGGGCTCAAGCCGGAGGAGGCTCTCCCCCTGCTGGAAGGTCTCGCACAAAAGCGCCTGATCTACGGAGGCGCATCTGGTTACTCCATGCTGCCCCTGATTCCGGGGGTCTTTGAGTACTTTCTCATGAACGGCAAAGAGACCCCGTTGCACAAAGGGTTCGGGGACAAGATCACAACCCTCTTCGGCAGCGGGTATGTGAAAGATTTCATCGGGTGGGTCAAGGCCCCGTCCATTCGCAACATTCCCATCCAGGAACATGTGGAGAACCAGCAGACAGTAGCCGACGCCGACCTGGTGGAAAAACTCCTTGCCGCCCATGAGACCTTTGCTGTCCTGAATGTCTGCCAGTGCCGCCAGTCCGTCGCCTTTGCTGGGGGGACATGCAAGCGGGCGAAAATCGAGGACGGGTGTCTTCTTTTCGGGGCCTTTGCCGAAGGCGTCGTCCCGCAAGGGACCGGGTACCATGTCTCCCGGGAGGAGATGCGGGCCATCATCAGGGAACGCTGGGAGAGAAACCTCGTGCTCCTCACGGCCAACGTTTCCCACGAAAGCCCCAACGCCATCTGCACCTGTTGTGACTGCTGTTGTCATGGCCTTGAGACCATCAACCACTTCGGCGGAATGGCCCTCATGGCCCAGCCACGGTTTAAGGTCGTGGTGGATGCGACAGCCTGCACAGATTGCGGGAGGTGCCTGCGCCCCTGCAACACCAAGGCCCACACCATTGTTAAAAAAGAGCACCACTACGACCCCACCCGCTGCATCGGGTGTGCCGCCTGTCTCTCCTCCTGCCCGGAAGGTGCGCTGAGCCTCGAACCCAACCCTCTTTATAACCCACCCTCCGACTCCTTTACCCGACTGTTTCTCCGAATCGCCCCCAAGGCACTGGCATTTATGGCCCGGGCGTCCCTGGTACGCCTGAAGGCTCGGATGAACGGGGCAGGGAGTTAAAGAAACCGCATAAAAGCATGCCTCCGGCGGCGAGGTGGGGCACCTCGAAACCTGGTTGCGAATGCGCCTCGGTTGTCGCTATTTTGGCGTGCTTCGCATCCGCATTCGCGTGACGTGTGGCGAGATGCAATCTGTGTCACAAGAGCATGTGTTATGGGTTTCTTAAATATGAGGAAACCCAATGCAGGTTACCATTCTTTTTCAGGCATGTTTGGTTGACCAAGGGGCAAGCGTAGATTCAGAATAAACCCTGTAGGGTGGATATTTTTTGTCCACTTGTAGGATGGGCAAAGGTAGTGCCGTGCCCATCACGGGAGGTGATAACCGCCCATGCCGAGAGAGGATTTCGGGGTGCCGATACGTTGGTCGATAACCTCGGTAGAGGTTAATCGACCAATGCAGCTTTCGAGGTGGCTCCACCTCGCCGCCGGAGGCACACCTTGCCTGTGGCTATTCTTTTGTATGTGTGATGGTCAGGGCATGCCAGAGTGAGGGGACGTTGTAGTGCCATCGTGGGAGAATAAGCGTGATGAGGATCGACTCCACGGTTGAGGCCAGGTGAAGCATGGCGGAGAATCGGAACGGGCCGCTTACATCCTGGGTAAAGAGCAGCACAAGAAGGGATATGGAGAGAAGCATGGTGGCGCTTTTGGATGTCCAGGTGTGATAGCTGGGTGTCCTTCCGAACTTGACGTATCCGCAGGTGAGCTGGGCAAAGCTCCCCACCAGGATCAGCATGAAGTAGCGGAGCTCTGTTTCGAACAGGTGGGGCCAGAGCCACCAGATACAGGGCAGAACCGCAAGGGCCAGGAGGAAGTCGGCCAGGCTGTCCAGTTTGGCCCCGAGCTCTGTGGTGTGATTCAGAAGCCGTGCGATGGCGCCGTCAAAGAAATCCGATACCAGGGCTGAGGTGAGAAACGCCAGAAAGGGGCGCTCTTCACCATTCCAGGCGAACCAGAGGATGATGGGGGAACAGGTGAGCCTGAACAGGCTCAGGGTGTTGGGGATGGCGCACAGCAGTGATCGAAGTATTTTTCCAGCCATAATCAGGTTTACTCCAGGGGGGAAGGGGATGGCCCGAGTGGCAAGGGTCTTCAAGGCCATCTAAACAATGTACACTTCATATCACTGTGGATCGTCCTGCGCAAGCAGGATATAGATGGGCTTTGGGTCCTTTGTTTTCCGCTGTTAGTCGGTATCTATTCAGCTCAGAGTCGCCTCCGGCGGCCTTGCCGGGGGCCAAACTTTTCCTGATAAGGTGATGGGTTTGATAAACAGGTTTTGAGGTCGATTTTGATTCATTCGAAGGCGTTGGTTTACCAACTGTATTCGACTTAACCGGAACGTTTTCGGGGCTCATTTCAAAAAGCGACCCGCCGGAGGCATAGCTGAATAGTTACGTTTGTCGGAGGATTGCAGGCGAGCAAGATTGAAATAAACCTCTGTTCATAGTACCACTATGGGCAGGCCTTCTCCGACGTCCCATTGTACGCGTGCTGATGCAGGTTTTTGGGGCTGGATGCATTCACTTTCGTCAACACTATATGATTTGGAGACCCTCATGTCCCCCATCAAAGATATCTGCATCACTGGAACCGACACCGATGTCGGGAAGAGTGTCCTTTCCCTTCTGGTGATGAAAATACTCCGCGCCAACGGGTTGAACCCCCTTTACCTGAAGCCTTTTCAAACAGGGTGCCACAGCCCCACACATCCCTACAGCGATCCTTCGTTTGTTTTGACCCTGCTGGGGGGAGGCGACGAGTCCAAAGATTCCGTTCTCTACTGCTTCCGGGAAGCCAAGGCCCCGTACTTTGCGGCACGGGATGCCGGGAAAAAGATCGACCCGGCTGCCTTCAGTTCCTTTATTGAAGAGAAAAGAGCGTTGGGGCGCCCCCTTGTGGTGGAAGGGGCCGGAGGGGCGCTGGTGCCGGTGACCGAACGGTTGAATGTGATAGATCTTTTGGCCAAGGAAGAGAATTTTGTACATATCGTGGCCGCCCGCGCAGGCTTAGGGACCATCAACCACACCCTTCTCACCTTGGAGGCCATGTCCAACCGGGGGATCACCCGACCCTTTGTGGTGTTTATGGACCGGGATGGATCCACAGACCCCGTGATGATCGCTGAGCACATGGAGGCGGTGGAGCGTCTCACCGGTATTCGTGCGGTGGCGTCCATCGGGCGCATGTGCTGTATCGAAACTGAATCGGATGCCATGGCTGAGCGCCTGCTTCCTCTGTTGCGGGCCCTGGGGGTGGAAACCGCATGAGCCGGAGTCCTTATGCGTCCACGGTGACGGTGGGGGAAGCGATTCCGTGCGGAACGCCGATCCTTTCGTTTCTGGGGACGCGTTTTCCGTCGATCCCCGTGAGCACTTGGGAAGCACGCCTTGAAGGCGGCCTGGTGACAGATGGCAAGGGCGGTGTGTTGTCGCGGAATGCACAGGTGGCCCCCATGATGGTCCTTCATTACTTTCGGGAGGTGGCGGACGAGGAGCCTATACCTTTTTATGAAGAGGTGGTCTTTGAAAACGACCACCTCATCGTTGCCTGCAAACCCCATTTTCTGCCTGTGATTCCCTCCGGGAAATATGTAAACGAAACCCTGCTCACCAGGTTGAGAAACCGGTTCGACGCTTCGGATCTGATCCCGGTGAACCGGATTGACCGCGAGACGGCGGGGTTGGTTCTTTTTTCCCGTCAAAAAAAGACCCGGGGGCTCTACCAGGGCCTTTTTATGGATCGACAGGTGAGCAAGGTCTACGAGGCCATATCAGAGCACCTTGCGGTTGGCGAAGGCCCTTTTCGTGTGGAGAATCGCCTTGTCAAAGGGGAACCCTGGTTCCGCATGAAAGAGGAGCAAGGCACCCCCAATGCCGTGTCGACCATTGACATCATCGCCCCGCACGTCAAGGGCGCGCTCTATCGGATTCAACCCGTTACCGGCAAGAAGCACCAGATCCGACTTCATATGAACTCCATAGGTGCTCCCATTCAAAACGACCCCCTCTACCCGACCCTTCTTGATGAATCCCCGCCCGACTATGAACATCCCCTGAAGCTCTTGGCCAAAGAACTGAGCTTTGTCGATCCCATCTCCGGAAAAGCCGTTCGTTTTGTCTCTCCACGGTCTCTGATCTGAGATAATGTTCGGTAAAGGCATGCCTCCGGCGGCCAGGGGATAAATCCCCTGGACCCCAGGTTCGCGAATGCTCTGGGCTCGTTCCTCACCCGTCACATTCGCTGACGGGCTACGCCCGTGAATTGCGGTATTTCATGGGTATCATCTTCCCCGGCTGGCAGGGCATCCTGAAGAGCAGAGGGGACTTAAGCGCTGTAAACCCTGCATTCTTTGCACGGCGAATGACCGGGGATCCATGCTTGAAGGGCCTCCAGGGCTGTGTTTTATGTGAACCCGGGAATGAACGCATGCCTGTTGATTGGTTTATTTGGGGTGTCGCCTTTTGTGGGGTCTGTTAACCATGGGGTGGGGCAGGGTTGACAGAGGGGGCGATAAGACTGTATAACGTGCCCTTTAGATGCAAAAGAGATCCACGATGCGCCTCCTTATTGCGAGACGCTGTTTGATAAACGTATCGTTTGTAATTTTTTGAAATATTGACTGCGCTTGAGGAGGGGTTCTCCCGTCCGCGCATATGCGACGATGGTGGCAATATTTCAAACTCAACGCGAATGCGAAAGTGAAACCCCATGAAATTACGTAATCCGTATCGCATTCGCCTTATGGGGTGCAGGGGATCATCCCCTGCCCGCCGGAGGCACACGTAATAGTCATGCAGACCCATGAATTGATTCGAACACTCATTTCCGACCCTTCATATCAGGTAAGCGAGTCCGAAGCCCTGGCCTTGGCCGGTGTTGGGAACGAGGCGCTGCTTCCTCTTCTGGAAGCGGCCCTGATCAGGCGGCGAGAGCGTCAGGGGGACACGGTGTTCCTTTGCTCCATCGTCAACGCCAAGTCGGGCAAGTGCTCCCAGGATTGCGCCTTCTGCGCTCAGTCGGCGAGTCATGAGACGGGGGTGGATATCTATCCCCTCATGGACGAGGAGACGCTTTACCAGCGGGGCCTTGCCATGGCTCGGGCAGGTGCCACCCGATTCGGGATTGTGACCAGCGGCCACAGCCTGAACGATGCGGAGATCGACCGGGTCTGCCGGGTGGTGGAACGGCTTCGCTCTGAGACCCATCTGACCATCTGCGGCTCCCTTGGGATGCTGGACGCAAAAAGGGGCGCAAGGCTTCTCTCCAGCGGCATGGGCCGTTACCATCACAACCTCGAGACGGCCCGCAGCCACTTTGACGCCATCTGCACCACACACACCTACGATGAGGACATCGAAACGGTTCAACTGGCGGCAGAATTGGGCTTCGGTGTCTGTTCCGGCGGTATCCTCGGCATGGGGGAGAGCTGGGCGCAGCGCGTGGAGCTTGCTCTGACGTTGAAAGACCTCAATGCCGACACCATTCCCATGAACTTTCTCACCCCCGTGGCCGGAACCCGCATGGCAGACCGTCCTCTGGTACCTGCCCTTGACGCCCTGAAGTGCATCGCTCTTTTTCGGATTATTGCGCCGGAGAAGCGGATCACCCTCTGCGGCGGCCGTGAGGTCACCTTGCGGGATTTCCAGTCCTGGCTTTTCTCGGCTGGAGCCGACGGGCTCATGGTGGGGAACTATCTCACCACCGCAGGACGCTCCCTTGAAGACGATCTGAAAATGGTCGCTGATGCCGGCCTTACCATTGGAGAGGTGTAATGACCGCCTCCACCCTGTCCGGGACGTTCTTCTTTGACGGCACCGATCCCCTCTACGAAGGGCACTTTCCTGGGAACCCCGTGGTTCCGGGGAGCCTTGTGGTGGAAGCCTTTGTCATGATGTTGCAGGAGAAGGGACACACCCCCGTCGAGGCGAAGAACTTCAGGTTCAGGACGTTTGTCCCTCCCGGTACCTACGCCTGGGCGGTGACCCTTGAAAAAGGACGGGCTGCATGCAAACTCTTTCACGGCGACAAACCGGCAGTGACCGGAGAGGTGGTTCTCTGATGAATTTTCATGGAAAAACCGTGCTGGTTGTGGGAGGAAGTTGCGAGATGGCGCTGGCCCTGGCGCCTGTTCTTGAGGAGGCGGGGCTTTTGCCTGTGCTGACCTTTCGTTCGGAAGGGGCGGAAAAGAGAATTCAAACAGCCCTTGGCAACCAAAGCAGCACTTGCTTTTTTGACCTGGAAAAGGCCCTGGAACCGGAGGGCTTCTCTGACCTTGACGCCTGTTTTTCTGATGGCGGTCCCGACTACCTGGTAGACTTTGCCCACGGCAACCTGGAGAGCCTTGTGGCCACAGCGGCCACCGAGGATGTGGGGCGTTACATGCATGAGAACGTCACCTGCAGGGCTGCCCTCGTAAAATGGGTGGCCCGCCGCATGACGGCAAAACGTTTCGGGCGAATGCTCTACGTCTCGTCCACCGCCGCAGCACTTCAAAACGGCGGGCAGGGGTTTTATGCCGCCTCCAAAAAGGCGTGCGAAGCCCTTTATCAGGGCATCGGGATTGAGATGGGGAAAAAGGGCATCACCTCTGCTATCTTAAGGCCCGGTTACGTCGCGGCAGGTCGCGCCAGCACGTTCATGGCTGAAAACGAAGCCTGGGTTAAAAAAAGAGTGCCCCTGGGACGCGCCGCCTCACCGTCCGAGGTGGCCGAAACCCTTCTCTTTCTGCTGTCGGATGCAGCAAGGCCCATCAACGCCACTACCATCACCATGGACGGCGGACTGACGGCGTGTAAGTAAAAGCAAGCCTCCGGCGGCGAGGTGAGCCACCTCGAAAGCGGGTTGCCATCGCGCTTCGCCCCTCGTTCCTCGGGGCAAATCGCAATGGCGTTTGCCGCGGGCTACGCCCGCCTCTAAAGCTGGAGACGTTTCGGTGGGTGCCACAAGTCTCGATAAGCTGTGGGGGGCGATGCCGTTACTTTAAATGCCCATGTAACCCAGTATTGATCATAGAAGGCTTGTGTTTTTAGTCTTATTATTTAGGAATGATAGGTTTACGATGACAGTTTTTGAAAAAATTCAGGCCACGCTGGCCGATATTTTGGATGTGGATGCAGAAAGCATCGGCACCGAGACCTACCTGATCCGGGACCTGGACGTGGAGTCCATTGATCTTCTGGAGCTGGCCGTGAGCTTGAGCTCCGAATTTAACATCGATGTCAACGATGACGAGGTGTTTTTGAAAACACTGAGGGTTTATCTCTCCAATCCCGGAGAAGGGGTTTCCGACGTGAGGGCTTTTCTCATGGAAAAATACCCTTACCTGACCTCGCCTCGCGTGGATGAAATCCTGGCGGATCAGGAGGGCGGTCCTGTCCTCAAGGTGAAGGATATTATCGATTATGTCAATTGGCGAAGAGAGGGCGAGTAACGGGGAACAAAGCCCCCGGCGGTGAGGTGGCCCCATTTTCATTTTTTTGGAATCGAAATGCCCGCAGCTTGCCGTTGTGGTGCATGAGGCATCCCCTCAAACGTTGCGCGAATGCGGACGCGACAGAATATGAATGTAGACACCCGGGTTGCATTCTCAAACCAGCTTTCAAGGTGTTTTTGCCTAATGTGGCTTCGCCACCCTTGTCGCCGAAGTCAGCCAGGTTAAAGACGCCTCCGGCGGCCCTGCCGGGGGCCAAACTTTAGAAAAGTTTGACAAACAGGTCTTGAAAAACACTCTTGGGTAAATCGAAAGCCCAAGGCGAATGTGATTTGCCCCGAGGAACGAGGGGCAAAGCGCATTTGCAACCTGCTTTCAAGGTGGCACACCTTGCCGCCGGAGGCAGGCTTTTGCCCCGAACTTTAACCATAGAAGGCTGTTTTTTTTCAATAGCAAGGAGTTTTCATGCGCAGGCGCGTGGTGGTGACGTCCATGGGGGTTGTATCCTCCCTGGGAGCGACACCGGATGAGATAGCAGAGAGTCTGACTGGCGGGCAGCCTCGGTTTGCCTTTACGGGAGAAGAGGGGCTCTGGGCGGCACCGGTGCGTGATTTCGACCTCAAGGCGTACACCGGGCGGTTCAAGGCGGGACGGTACCTCAATCGCGGGGCCCAGTTTTCTGTGGCGTCTGCAGCGGCGGCCATGGAAGCCGCAGGCCTTTCGGAGAAGGAGCGGGCCGATACCGGTCTTTTCTGTGGGAGCGGACCCAACTTTGATGTGGGCGAAGAGTTCTCGAAAATCGAGGACGGCGAGATCTCCGAAGAGGGGCTTGCCGCTCTTTGGATATTAAAGTTTCTTCCCAATACGGCGGCTTCGGCCATTTCGCGCCTTACCGGCATTCATGGAGAAAACCACACCTGCGGCAGCGCCTGTGCCGCTTCGCTGACGGCCATTGGCGAGGGGTTTCGAAAGGTGCGGGACGGGTATCTTGATACGGCCCTGGCCGGTGGCGGTGATTCCCGAATCAACCGGGGCGGCCTTCTGGCGTATGGCATGGCCCAGGCCCTGCATCGAAGCGATGAGGACCCTTCAGGGGTCTACGCTCCCTTTGATGCCAGCCGGAAAGGGTTTTTGCCCGGGGAGGGGGGCGCGTTCTTTCTCCTGGAGGAGCTGGAGCACGCGAAAAGGCGGGGCGCTGTGATTCACGCCGAGGTGCTGGGCTTTGGCTCCTCACTTGACGGCTACAACATGACGGCTCCTGATCCTTCGGGCGTATGGGCGGAGAAAGCGGTGCGGCTTGCCTTGGATGAAGCATTTCTGCTTCCCTCGGACGTCGATGCCGTCTCATCCCACGGAACGGCGACCCAGTTGAACGACAAGATGGAGACCGAGCTTTTCGGGCGCCTTTTCGGCTCTCATCGTCCAGCTGTGGTGGCTGCCAAGGCGTGGCTCGGGCACCTGGCATCGGCCTGCGGGGCTGTGGAACTGGCCGTGGTGCTGGCTGCCCTCAAACGGGGCCTCTTACCTTCCAATCCAAATCTCAGGGAGCCCATCAACCCCAGCCTCGATCATGTGGTCGGCAGCCGAAGTGCGGAAAAGGTGTCCACGGTTCTCTTTGAAAATTTCGGCTTCGGCGGACAGAACAGCGCCTTGGTTGTGCGCATGTGGGAAGGTGGGGCCTTGTGATGCCTCCGGCGGCCCTGCCGGGGGCCAAACTTTTGCCAATTTGATGAGCTGGGTTTGATAAACAGGTTTTGTTTATTGTTTTGGGATCTTCGAAGGCTCAGGGGACGAAGCAACTTTGGCTAATAAAACTTGCAGCCTGAACTATTTCGGCGAAAACCTACCCATCTGCAAGTACCATCATTGCTTGGGCAACAGCCATAAACCAGGAAGGTCACAAAGCGCCATTCGGGCCGCACGAAGGGGTTAAACAACCTCGGCAGTTATTCACGGGCGCAGCCCGTCAGCGAATGTGATCGGCCTGAGGAACGAAGGTCGGGAGCAATCGCGAATCTGGGGTCCAGGGGATCATCCCCTGGCGGAGGCTCGCTTTTTGTATGTTGATCGGAGAAGGCACCATTGAAACAGACCCTTGATACCCCATTTTTAATGCTTTCCCGTATTTCAGCTGTTGACGATGGCTTTATGGCGTCGGAATCGGTGGAGCTGGGCGGGAAGCCCCACGAGCTTCTCGAGGCCATGGCCCAGTGTGCTGCCTATCACGTGAGGTATCTCACCGGTTTTTCCCGTCAGGCCTTTCTTATGAAGGTGAGTCGGTATCCCATTCCTGCCTCGCCTGTGACCGGGACCGTCTCCATGACCGCCACCCTCACCGGGTCGGCAAGCGATGCACGGGCGTATACCGTCACAGCAGAGTTTGATGGAGAGCAGTTCACCGCGTCGATTCTTATTGGCACCACGCCTTTTGATGACCGTTTTAATGCCCAGCGCCTTGCGCCACATTACCAGGAGATTTTTTCATGTTTGAAGAGCGCTTGAAGCAGAAACTTGCCGTTCAGAAAGAGCAGGGGCTGTACCGCAATCCGCCTGAGGTTTCCGAAGGGGACGGGCGCACGCTGAAGGTGGCGGGGCGTACCCTGATCAATTTTGCATCCAACGACTACATTGGCCTGGGCAGGTCCGAAACTCTTCGTAAGGCTGCCTCAGATGCCTTCATGCGATATGGCACCTCCTCTTCGTCATCCCGGCTTGTCTCGGGCAACGCATCGGTGATCCGTGAGGCGGAAAAAGCCTATGCCGATTATTTCGGGTATGAGGATGCCCTCTTCTTCCCGTCCGGGTACCAGGCCAATCTGGCCATTTTATCCACCCTCTTCGGGCCGGATGAGATGCTTCTCTTTGACAAACACGTGCATGCCAGCACCGTCAAGGGCATGCAGTTGGGATCCGCCCCTTTCAGGGGGTATCGTCACAACAGCATGGGGCACCTGGAAAAACGGATCAAAGGGGCCACAGGAAATCCGGTGGTGGTGACCGAGTCTCTGTTCAGCATGGATGGCGACACCCCGCCCCTGGCTGAGCTGGCGACACTGAAAGAAACCCATGGGTTTCTGACGGTGGTGGACGAAGCCCATGCCTATGGTGCCCTGGGTGACGGAGGGCGCGGCATTGCCCGAGAGGTTGCCGATGTGGCCCTGGGAACTTTTGGCAAGGCCATGGGGCTTTTCGGGGCCTTTGTTCTGCTTCCTTCTCTCTACCGGGAGTACCTTTTGAATTTCGCCTCTCCCCTGATCTACACCACGGCTCTCCCCGAGGCCCATGCCGTGACTGCCCTTGCGGTTCTCTCCGAAGTGGAACAGGCCGATGCCCAAAGGGCGCACCTTGCCCATCTCAGCCGTCGGTTGACAAGCCTTCTCACCGATCGGGGTATGACGGTCTGTGGAGAAGCCCACATCCTCGCCGTACAGATCGGAAGCGAAGAGCGTGCCCATGATCTCGTGAAGAAACTTTTTGACCAGGGCTATTTTGCCTTTACCGCACGTTTCCCCACCGTCCCCATGGGGCAGGCCATCATTCGCCTCAGCCTCACCGCCAACCATACCGAAGAAGACCTCGAAGACTTCTCCGATACCCTGTATCGCCTGATGGACTGAACCACAGAGAAAAGCCCAAAAACGTGCCTCCGGACGCGTACACCACAAGCGCATGGGAATATCGATAATTTACTCAGCCGTATGCTTGGGGCCGGTTCGAGGACCTTCCTTTAAGCTGGGCTCCTCACGTGTGTCCGTTACACTCTGTATACTCAATCCCTTATATTTTTGGACCTCTGTATTATCGCCTCCAAAGGCATTGATAGTGACCGTTTGAGTTGGCTGTTACTCTCCTGCGGGTCATGTCAGTTACCTGAAAAGTGTTGATATAATATTGTCACAATGATAACAATGTTCATCACGGGTAACGCAGTGTTCGGGCAAAGATCGATGGTGTAGATCCCATCGATACTCACAATTCTCATATTTCCATTACAATTTCAGTTGTCCGCATCAGGCGGGGAGGACGGCATGGCTTTTAGGGTCCTGAGGTTCCAGCGATACGTGTTTCACGTGTTTTTCGTGAGCATTCTCTTCGCGTCACAGGCTATGGCAACCCCAAAGCCCATGAAGGAGTGGGAGCTTGGGGGCGTGGAGGCCGGCACAGGGGTAAATCTTCATTTCGACAATGTCACCATTGAAAACAAAAGCGACTCCATGCGGTTTGTCCCTGATGACACAGCCGAACCGGACAACTACATCGAATTGACCGACACGGACAGCACGCGAACAGTCAACGGGGACCTTTCTATCGTGGTGGGTTCTTACGAGGCTCCACAGAGAGACTGGTTTATCAAGGATACGGCCAAAGTCCGGAAGGGGAGTGCCGGGCTGTTTAACCTGAACTACTATTTCAAGCACAAACGAAAAGACTACCAGATAGTGAAAGGATCGGATTATCAAACCGATGCCGAAGCCCGGGGCATTGATGCCGTGACCCTCAGCATGGGCAACGGAACGGATGTCTTCATGTCACAGGACAACTCCATGGGGCTCAACTTTTCTGCAGAAGGGTATCGGGATCCGTTAACGGGAATAATCAAGCCCACACCGCTGGAGGTCGACAGTGGGACCCTTGCCATCAAAGGCATGAAAACCTTCGGTCAGCAGATTACCCTTTACCCCATCAACGAGATTCCTGGGTATGTCACAGGGGAGGGCATTGCCCTTGAGATCCGGAGCAAAACATCCATTGATGAAATCAGGTTGACAGCCCCGGATAACACACCGGATGACCCGACTGACAATCCGGTCAACGCTCTTATCAAGGGTGTCCACATGCGCGAGAGTTTCAGCCAGGAGCTTCATGATAAGGATAAGTACGGAAAATGGGGGGACATGGACAGCGGGTACTTCGCCAGCGATGCTCCTTCCGAGTATTTTCAGAGCACCTATGATCCAGACGGGTACTACGGGCATACCTGGGATCCAAAGGACACCCCCATCGACCCGAGTCTGATCAGCACCCCTTACTCCGGGGGCCCCGACTATTACAACATGTATGACGGCTACATGATGAACGGAAACATCAACCAAGTCGCTTTTTACGATCTCATCAGCGGGAAGAAATTGCCCTACGGCCACGGCCAGCTCACCAACAATGATAAGATCACCGGGAAAAATTTTGACAACCCCAGCAAGCTGGACGACGACTATCAGGTTCGCAGCCAGGACGTCGCCAATGCCATTGTCATTGAAGAACGCCCCATAACCATCCAGGTGAAAACAGGGCGGACGTACAAGCGTTACGATTCAGATGCTGATGGGCTGGTGGACTATTATGACGACCGAAGCTATGTGGCCATCAATTGGCCCCGGCATGGCTCAGTGCGGGTAGAAGAGATTCAGGGGTTCCTTTCAGATCCAAATGAGTGGCCGTACAGGGATTTTGGTCCCTCCATGGGAAGCGTGATCCTTGACGGGATGAGGGCCAAAAAGACTTATATCGAAATTCCCGGCAGACGGGAGCAGTATCTCATTACCGAGCAGAACATGCACTCCGATGGAAGACGGCACAACTATGTTTATGATGCAGGCAAACTTCCAGATGAGATGAACCCCAACGGGCTTCCGTCCTGGGGCCAGCCAGACTGGGATCCCATCGGTCGGGGTCAGATCGATTTCCTCAGCAAGCTGGGGAATACAGCATTAACCAAGCCACCGGGCACGCCTGATTTAAACCCAACAGGAGGGCAGTGGGATCTCTACGACCTTAAGAAAACGGTGGGAGGTGTCACTTATGATTTCTGGCATATCTATGAACCCGCATATCCTGGATCCCGTGCCCGTTGGGTCCCGGACCATTGATTTATGAGGCTGCCGGCATAGACCGATCTCAAAGGAGATATACCATGGGTTGTGGTAAACGATGGGGTGGATGGATATTTAATGGCATGGCCAGTGCTCTGGCTGCCGTTATGTTCTGTGGTGCGCCGGTTTTCGTCTGTTCCGCGTACGGTGCCGTGCGGCCCATGACGGACAATGATCTTTCGGGTATTACGGCCCAGACCAGCCCCATTTCCGTCAGCATGGAGTGCGACACGGTGCGTATCTTTATGGATGCTTACCTGGAGGTGTACCAGGAGACCGACAAGGTGCGCTTGGGGTATTATTACAAGTCACCGGCAGAACTGACCACGCGAAAGGGTCTGAACCCAGGGGATTATGAGAGATACAATCACAATGGGGCGATCTGGGACAAACGGTGGAAATTCAGTGGTTACGACCCTCGGATTCAGTGGCACCCCAGCGATACGCCTGTGCCGGATGGGGATCAGTGGAACACCAAGCGGTTTCGCGTGGACATGGGGAAAGACCCAGGCGGTACGACGATTTATTCACCCTGGGAGTTGGCCACAGAGTTCTCGGTATACAGGGGGGATGATAAAGACAGCCTGAATTTGGAAACCGTCTACGTTCCGTTTGTCGATGATGATAATTACATGTACAAATACAAGTACAAACTGGGTGATAAGTGGGTTGACGGGGCCCAGGGGGACAACGATCAGCTGGTGCTCTTTTCAAGTCAGACCTACCGCAACCGAAACTATCTGGATTGGGACTTTGCAGTGGATAACCTGCGCATGGGCTTGAATCCTGACGAGCCTGTTCGTATCAACGGCCTGGTGATCCGTCTCAAGTACGATAACATCAGCGACCCCAACCGCAAGTTGACCGATATCATCGTGGGCACGAACGATATTCAAGGTGACCTCTCCTTTGATTACAAGAGGGCTACGGGTATCTACAGTCCCAAGATGCCCCACCAGGCACGTCAGACCGCACTTCAGACCGGTGGTGACGGAAACAGCATAGCTGGAACCGATTTGTCCACGGAGTTCAACTCCACACCCATTCCCGTTGTGTACCAAAGGGACACCATGATGAGTCTGGTGGATCAGTTTAACCTGGCACGGAACTACAAGCAGCCGAAAGAGGAGGGCTGGTTCGACGCCGTGCCGGACAACCCCTTGAGCAACACGCAGCACTCCGGCTTTTTTATCCGCATTGGCCTGGACCGCAACAGCCCCCATTTCGGGTACCAGCTTGTGGGGGGCTACAATGAACGGATCGCAGCCTCTTTTCAGTACAAGGGAGAGAACCTTAACGAGTCCCTTTATAACTGGTGGAACGGGATTGAACCCTCCCTTGCCACAACGCAGTATCCCGCTTCTCTTCAGAAGGTTTACAGCAATGATCCCAATGTCACCAGTTACTCCTATTATGGAACTGATTCGAACTACTTTCCTTAGAAAATTGTGGCATGAGTTATGGGGCTGATGGGGGTGGAGGAGGTACAGGCGCGGTTTTTCAATGCCTTGCCCGTTAATGTATGGTGTTGGATGTGCGAGCGGTGCAGGGATAAGTCTTGGTGTTTCAAATAGTTCTCTTGGGTGCGGTCTGTCCGGCTGGATGAAATATTTCAGCCGGACTTTTTTATTTGAACGGGCATCTCAGAAAAGGCCTTGGAGCCACGGTTGCTGCAGCTTTACTTGAAAACTTCGTAGTCGCGGGGTGCTTCGGTGGTGGAGGATTCCTTTGTGTCAGGATTAAAAGGTGTTGCTTTATTTGCAATATTGATATAATTGTCTCGCTCGTTCGTTCCTCAATATCTCTTCACGCATATTTCATCCATTCAAGTCGGATCGACACTTTCCCCCTGCACGTGAGGTGAACCACGCTAACCAGGGCGTATTGCGCATGCGGTGAGTGGTGGAGCGGATGTGGAAGACCCACTTACGAAGTGACCCGAAACAGTTTGTACAAAAGGAAGATCAAGAACATGACCCAGTCAAATAGACATTTTTTCAGTGGTGGCCTCAAAGGGGCTGAAGCGGCATTTGGGATCCAGGCAGAAAAGTACGGAATTTCTGAGACAACCTATGCCTTTGACGGACAGACCCTGACCCGCGAGATGAACGTTGAGATTCTTTCGGAAGAGACCCTTAAAAAGGGCGATGTCAGCATGGAGATTGTGTCTGCCCGTATGGGACGGCGTTATGCCCAGGCAGACAGGATCCGTAAGGTATTTCAAGTGATTTTTCATATGGTAAACAAGGGCTGCCAGGTGTTGGCCATCGGTTGGATCCAGGACGACAGCACCGTCAAGGGCGGAACCGGATGGGCTGTGGAGCTGGGCAAGTTTTTCAACCGCCCCGTCAGCGTGTTCGACCAGGAGAAGAACCAGTGGTACACGTGGAAAGAGAACCGCTGGGCCCTGGACACCCCTGTGATTACAGAAAAGACCTTCTGCGGTACCGGAACCCGGAACCTTTCAGACGAAGGCAAAGCCGCCATTGAAGACCTCTTCAAACGATCTTTCGCGTGATTGAGTCGCCGCAGGTCGGTGCAGCAAAGAAAGCCCTTGAAAGAGTGCCGCACATCGTGCGGCATTGCATGCGAGGCATTCAAGGGGAAGTCCTTTAACCGGGGCTTCCCCTCCTTCGTTTTTTAAGCCATCCCCCATTTCTCTCCTGATAGTCAACACCTTGCGGAATGTATCTGTTCAGCACTATATCGCCTTCCGGCGGCTAAGTGTGCCATCTTGAAAGCAGGTTGCGGGTGCGCTTTGCCCTACGTTTTTCGGGTCAAATCATATTCGATATTTAAAACGGCCACCATTCAAGGGCAACGTTTTAAGACCTGTTTGTTAAACCCACTCTTTCAGATCAGGCAAAGGTTCAGCCCCCCCGATGGGGCCGACGGATACATGGGATGACTGGTTGCTGACACAGAAACGCAGCGGTTTCCAATGATCCGGTGGCAGGGGAGGAGGGCCCCACATCCCGCCTTTTGCAGACAGCAGGGGAGCCTTTGCGAACCCGGGGTCAAGGGGATGGTTCCCTTGACCCCGGGAGGCTATGTTTCCTGGAGAAGGTTGTGCGCCTGATCACCCACGGTGGTGGGGGTGACGTGCCATTCTGTGTAGAGGGAAAAGGGGTGGGACGATGATTTCAGGGTTTCGGCATGGGAACGTGCTGTGTCGTCTTTTGTGCGTGCGGCAAAGAGCAGGGCGAGGCCCTGTTTAACCGGATCCTTGGAGTCGAGGTGAGTGCGCACATCAGGGGCGGCTGCCGCCACTTTTTCCGGATCGGTTTCCGCCAGCCTGCAAAGGCCCCAGAGAGCTCCTCGCTGAAGGATTTCGTGTTCAAGAAAGTTTCCCTCTTCGCTGACGTACGAGCAGAGGATGCGGTGGTATTCTGACGCCACCTTTTCGTTGACCGCCGATATTTCTCCCATGGCTTCCGGGGCTCCCCAGCCGATCCCACCGGACTCGTCGTTCAGGGTCCACATCAGGCGGCGCATGACGACGCGCGCCTCCTCCATGTTCTCTCGAGCCAGGGCATTTGTCACCATCCCCAGGGCTGTGACGGCACGCCATCTTATCAGCTCTTCCCGGTCGCAGAAAAAGCCGATGATGGGGCTCACCACACGCCGTAAGGGGTAGGAGAGCAATTCTGTTTCAACGCTTTCGGGTGTCCCTTCCAGAAGGAGGGGGCGAAGGGCGCGTTTGATCTCCCGTCCGCCGGATATTTCATTGGTATTCATGGGGCCTCCTTGTTTGGCAGGGTTGTGGTTTCTCTGGTTATCCCGAGGTTGTGTCATGAAGAAGCCCATTCCCTTTGAGGGTGAGGGTAACGTGTGATCTTAATTATAAAGCATCGCGGCACAATTTGCCAAAATGTTGTCCACGGGTGAATGGTCTTAGGGGCGAGGCACAGGGGCATGTACAAACCTGTTTATCAAACGTTTCAAAAGTTTGGCCCCCGGCAGGGCCGCCGGAGGCTTGTTTTTTCACAACAGGTCCGCGCTTAGAAATTGATCACGGTGAACCCCTGCTCAACATAGCGGGCCATGGACGGGTGGCCTTTCATGTCGGAGAGGGGGGCGAGGCCGGAGGTTTTGGCGCCATCCTTTGCTCCGAGCTTGGTGGCACAGGCAAGGCAGTAACCGTCCATAAGCCCCTTGTCCGTCGCTTGTTTGAAGAGAGAGGGCAGGGGGGCGTCAAGGGTGTCGATGTCGGGGAGCAGGGTTGTGGCCGGTCCTTCTATGACTATCTTGACCTTGTGTCCTTTTTCATGGAGGTCAAGGCCGTTGAGGAGAACATGAATAAAACAGCCGGGTTCCTGTCGGTAGGCGAAGAGAGCAAAAGAGGTCAGTTGATCGGTCATGGAATTCCTCCAGGTGTCATGTGTGAATCGCAACGACTGCGCTCAATGCATCCCCTGGCAGTCATGTCAGGGGTAAGCCGTTGCTTTATCAAACGGTGGGTTTGACAAGCAGTTTTGGAAGATGTGTCAAGGTGGGGGGCAAAGTCACTTAAGCGAAATACCTTGAAAGCAGGTTGCAAATGCGTTTTGCCCCTCGTTCCTCGGGGAAAATCACATCCGCCGTCAATTCGCGCACTACCTGAAGATCATTTTTTTAAACCTGTTTATCAAACGTTTCAAAAGTTTGGCCCCCGGCAGGGCCGCCGGAGGCACAAGCTGAATAGTTACCCGGCTTTACCCCTTTTTGGCCTTCACGGCCTCACCGATGCGGACACCGAAGTCGAAGGACTCTTTGAGGGCATCCTGATCCGGGACGTAGAGGGTGCGAATGCCGTCATCAATCATCTCGAACTCCATGGCTTCGAGTTCTTTGTTGAGGAGTTTTACCGCTTCCCCACTCCATCCGTAGGACCCGAAGGTTGCCGCGA
>Ga0209692_10002329_pt1 | contig 21348 bp, 20 predicted proteins | sample tdDd472_FD_187129 | JGI IMG/M metagenome (GOLD analysis project Ga0209692, IMG submission 187129) | Marine sediment microbial communities from the Atlantic coast under amendment with organic carbon and nitrate - tdDd47.2 (SPAdes)... | ecosystem: Environmental > Aquatic > Marine > Coastal >... | reverse complement strand
CAGGTATCTCCGGACCGGTCATCAAAGACGTACTCGCGTTACAAGCGAATTTTGCTGCGTTCAACTCGGACGGTTACTACAACAATAACTACAGCTTCAACGACACCGATGAGACAGACCTGGGCGGCAACGATCAGGACCTGAATGGTTACGAGAGCGTCGGCGGCAGAGTCGCTGCATTATGGACTCCGACAGAGAAAGTAAGCGTCACCGCTGCACTAACCTATGCCAATGACAAATCGGATCCGCGTGCGGTTGCCAAATTTGCCAATGCCAACACGTTCTACGACTCGGATGGCAATGTCCTGAACGGCGTCAGTGACCCTGCCACTCCGGGCATTGCCTATGGCCACTGGCTCGGCACTGTAGGCGACCTGAAAGAAGATAAAGTCGCACTTTCAGCTACCGGCGACGGCGGTGAGTTTGCCGGCAGCGAAGATGAACGCTGGCTTGCCACTCTTAAACTGGACTGGGATATCGGAGGCACAACCTTCACATCTCTTACCAGTTATCTCGACAACCAGGCCACACTGGCCGAAGACGTGGATTACCAGAATGGCGAGGGCACCAATATCGTCATACCTCCATTCCCACAGGCCGGCTTCCCGTATGGCGTTGACCAGCACTTCTCGGTTGCCAATGATTACCTCGATAAAACTGACACCAAACAGTTCACACAGGACTTTACGTTGCAGTCAAACTCGTGGGAACGTGGCACCTGGCTGATCGGTGCGCAGTACTTCCGCGAAGAAGCCAACAACACCGACAACTCACTTGGCTGGTTCAACGGTTCAGACATCGACACTCTATTCCTGAACTTCGGTGGGCCCGATATACCGCTCTGTGGCAGCAACCCGTTCTTCATGCAGGTTAACTGCACCTATGAAGATTCAGCCATTGCGGGAATTCCGGCTAAAACCACCGACCGTGATACCACCAGTTACTCGCTGTACGGTTTAGTCTCGTTTGATTTCACCGAGAAACTGAGCGCCACCTTCGAAGGCCGCTATATTCGTGATGAGATTGAAGTAACCACCAACACGGCTATCGACCGGGTGTCACAGTACCTGCTGAACTACCCAATTGATTTGGCAGGTTTCGCACCCCAGCCCGTACCACTACCCATCAGCGACAAAAAAACCACGTCAACATTCAACCCCCGCGTTGCTGTTGACTACCGGTTCACCGATGGCCTCATGATGTACGGTTCCGTTGCCAAGGGCACCAAGCCGGGTGGTTTTGGTACTACCCAGTTTGCGATCCCTCAGGACGCGCGCATGGAACAGGAAACATTGTGGTCCTATGAGTTGGGTACTAAAACCAGTTGGCTGGACAGCACGCTGCAAGCTAACGCCGCGATCTTCTTCAATGACTACAAAGACCGCCAGGTTGGTATCACTGTCGAAAGCCCGCTTACCGGTTGGAGAGCATCGGGCGTTTCTAACGCCGGTGGACAAGAAACCAAAGGCATAGAAGCTGATGTCTTATGGACACCGACAGACATCCTGACTTTGGGTCTTGGTTACGCTTACACCGACGCAAAATGGACCAAATTCAACTATTCCGAAATACGCGAAGATGGTGCAACAGACAAAGATAAAGCCATTTGCGGCAACGAAGACGGCGATTGCTCAGGTGCCAGAGTAGCCGGCATTCCTGAACATGCAATCACCCTGTTGGGCAACGTCACAGCACCCATCAATGATGATCTCGAGTGGTTCCTTAATACCACAGCTCAATGGCAGGACAAACGTTCTGTTAGTGATCAGGTGAATACGGCCTACGTCGATTCTTTCTGGAACGTTGATGCGCAGCTTGGTCTGCAGAATGACAAATGGAATGTCATGCTGTTTGCAACCAACCTGTTCGACAATGACACCATCCAGTGGGGTCAGAACTACCAGGACTTCAAAGACGGCATGTGGTCTTTCGGCCAACCCCGGGACGAAGCCGTCATGGGCTTCCTGCCGGCACCACGGGTAGCCGGTGTAAGGGCTTCGTTTAAGTTCTAAGCAGGAGCATATCGTCAGGGCACCTTCCCCCCTGCTTTGACGATACGGTCATTCGGATGACCAAAAACAAAGCCGGCCCTGTAAAGGGCCGGCTTTTTATTTAAGCGCCTGAACGTATTTACTAAACGTGCAAAGAGCTACTGCTGAATTGACTGAATATAGTCAACAAGACCGTCCAGTATCTTTAGAACACCCTGCTCATCGAAATTGCCACCATCAGGATCCATCCAGAATTCGTAACCCCAAACCGGCATCGCCTGCGTGCCATGCGCATCAACTTCCCAGCGACCATCGATTTTGCTGCGCACTTCCTTCCACGGAAACTCACCATTATTTTGTGCTGCAATCTGCGTAAGATCCGGAGCACCACCTTCCAGGCTCGAAGCGACCGGGCCATCACCCTTGCCGCCTTCGCCATGACAGGCCGCACAGTATTGAATAAAGTTCTGCTCACCACTCTGGGCAATGGGCTCGGAGATGGCTTGCTGCTGCGGTTCGCCTTCGGTGGAACAAGCCGCAAACATCACTACACCCGCAACCATCAGTGCTCTTAATACAACGCGCATAAAACACCCTTTGTAATCAATCGTTCACTAACGTCAGACTAAGCTCGAAACAACCCGTGCACAAGTCCGGAGAGTACCTATAGGCAGTGTTCATTGAACGACAGGGCGATGGGTGGACTTGATTGCGCGAGTGCGTCCATAGTGCTCCCGGCAATTTTGTGAACCACCGGAAGTGAGACTATATCTGTGACCGCCGTTTACATGGCCACAGATCTTTTAAGTCGGACTTCCATAGTCCACAAATCTAAAATACGAAAAAGGCCCCACAAGGGGGCCTTTTTCGTATTTGGTGGTGATGGGTGGACTTGAACCACCGACCCCGGCATTATGAGTGCCGTGCTCTAACCAGCTGAGCTACATCACCTTTTTGTATTTATTGCAGCGGATACGCTGTCTTCAACCCCGAACACATTCGAGGGACGGGGATTGTGCGCACAGAGCACCGCCATGTCAATAAATTCTGACCGGAAAATGCGGAAAGCCCTGTGATTAAAGGGTTTGCGGCTGCCAGAAGCCATCTTAAAGGCTCAACCGCCCTAAGAGCTTTTATCAGACTTTGTGGCCATGCGCTGCTCGGCCCGTTCGATCATGGCCTTGGTGTTTTCCTGAGTCCGCTGCAAAGACTCAATCTCTTTTCTTATACCCACCATTTGACGTTTGTCTTTGCTTTCCTTCATGCGTGACTCACGCTGCGCTATCCGCGCTGCCAGATCCTCAAGATTCTCTTTCATACCTTGCAGTAATTCGGCCTGTTCAGCCTTATCGAATACCATTTCATCGGGATCTTCGCGCATCGACTCATCGACCGGAGCAGAACCCAATGGGGCCGCCTCAGGAATAAAACGCTTGGATGTATCAAAGATCCGCTGGCTAATCATATTGGGTGACACAATTTCAACGCCGGCACCGTGCAACTCATCAAGCACTGCAGCACGAAGGCTACGGCGGGTGGCAATCAGCTTCTTGAGCTCGGTAAGCATCCCGGCAATACGGTAGCTCACAGAAAAATCATTCAGACTCGTAATCTGTACAAACGGCTTTTGAATGCCCGTTTTCTCTGCCGCCTGCAGCAGCAACTGCTCTATCTGCGTATGGGGGATGTCATACCCCAAAGACAACTCCACCGAAATAATCGTGCCGTCCTGTTGCATCACTCTAACGGGATTAGTAACCAGATAGAGATTAGGCAAAGAAATAAGGTCGCGTTCTTCGCTCTGGATTTCGGTATGCAACAAGTCCATCTCGGACACTCTGCCAAAATACTCGCCCACCGTTATATAGTCACCGGGCTTACAGCTATTCAGAACCTTCATCATGAGGCCGGCCATCGCGTTGCCAACGATCGTGGTACTAGAGAGCGCTATGGTTGCAGATAAGAGGATACCGAGCAGACTCAGCAGTTGGCCGCGCATTGCATTGCCGATAGGCATAACAACAATGGCCAGAATCAAACCGGTCAGAAAGACCGCCAGCATAATGAGTTGGCGCTTATATTGAGCGGCTGGTTTGTCGGCATACAACGACAGCAAACGCTGATGCACAAAATAGATACTGATACCGAACAGCACCAGCACGCCGACCGATACGCCGACTATCGTTAATCCACCAATCAGGTCTGTCATAAAGGCTGGTCCGAATACTTAATGCCAGCCTATTATTACCACGCTAGACGTTAAAGCGGAAATGCATCACATCGCCTTCCTGAACGATGTATTCCTTACCTTCGACCCGCAAACGACCGGATTCCTTGGCGCCCTGCTCGCCGTTACCCGCTATAAAGTCATCATAGCCAATCACTTCTGCGCGAATAAAACCGCGCTCAAAGTCGGTATGAATCTCGCCGGCAGACTGTGGTGCAGTGGCACCTACTCGCGTAGTCCAGGCACGCAGTTCTTTAGGGCCGACGGTAAAGAATGTCTGCAAACCCAGCAGAGAATAGCCAGCGCGGATCACGCGATGCAGGCCGGGTTCAGCGAGACCAAGGTCCTCTAAAAAAGCAGCTTTATCTTCGTCATCCAACTGAGCAATTTCTGCTTCCATCGCAGCGCAGACAATCACTACCTCAGCTGACTCGGCTTTCGCATGTTCGCGCACCGTCTCGACAAAACTGTTGCCATCGATGCCGTCTTCATCAACATTCGCGATATACATCGTAGGCTTGACCGTAAGCAAATGCAGCTGCTGCAACTCTTCCTGCTGATCTTCTGTCGCATCAAAAGAACGCGCCGGTTGCATACCATCAAGATGATCGCGCAAACGCACCAGCAAATCTCTCCAGGCAATATTTTCTTTACCGCCCGCACGCGCAGCTTTCTCAGCCCGCAACAAATTCTTTTCTACCGTGTCGAGATCGGCAAGATTCAACTCCGTATTGATTACTTCGATATCGCGCAACGGATCAATGCCGTCATCGACATGGGTAATATCCGGATTCTCAAAGCAGCGCACCACATGGGCGATGGCATGAGTTTCACGAATGTTCGCCAGGAACTTATTCCCCAGGCCTTCGCCTTTTGACGCGCCTTCAACCAAACCGGCGATATCAACGAACTCCACGGTAGCCGGAATAACTTTTTCTGACTGCGCTATAGCAAACAACTTACCCATGCGCGGATCAGGCACCTCAACAATCCCGACATTGGGGTCGATAGTGCAAAAAGGATAATTCTCCGCAGCGATGCCCGCCGAGGTGAGTGCGTTAAAAAGTGTGGATTTTCCGACGTTGGGTAGCCCAACGATGCCGCATTGAATAGCCATAGGTATCGGTTCTGATCTTTCAGGAGTGTTGAGGTGTTCCCGGAGTGCATCCGGGGGCGCAATGGTAACACCAAAGGGCTCAAAATCCTGCGCTTCTCCATACTGTGGTGGCCTCCTCGGCAGAGGCTCAAACGGGTAGGCTTTAACTGATAGGCTGAAGCCCTTAATTCATCGACCCGTCCCAAAGGAATCACCATGTTTAACGCAACTATTGCCGGCAGCCTCCCACGTCCAGACTGGCTTGCCGAACCCGAGAAACTCAAAGGTGGATGGAAACTTGAAGGCGCTGCGCTGCGCGAGGGCCAGAACAAGGCCGCACTGGAGTGGATCCGCCATCAGGAAGAAGCAGGCATTCATACTGTGACTGACGGTGAGGTTTACCGCACCCACTTCGTACACACCTTCCTCGAAGGCATCGAAGGCATCGATCAGGACGTCAAAACCGTAATGGGAATACGTGACAATCGTTACGATCTCGAAGTACCGACCGTCACGGGGAAATTATCACGGCCTAAGGCGATACACCTTGAAGATGTTAAGTACGTTCGTTCAATTACTGACCACCCGATCAAGTTTACGCTCCCCGGGCCCATGACTATTTGCGACACCATTGCCGATGCTCACTATGGCAGCCGTGCCGATATGGCGATGGCGTTTGCAGAAATACTCAATGATGAAGCTAAAGAACTAGTAGCGGCAGGTGTCGACATCATTCAGTTCGATGAACCCGCATTCAATGTCTTTACTAATGATGTTGTCGAATGGGGTTGTGACACTCTGGATAGGGCCATTGAGGGACTCGGGGTCAAAACTGCCGTGCATGTTTGCTACGGCTATGGCATTCAGGAAAACATCGACTGGAAAGAAACACTGGGCGATGAATGGCTGCAATACGATGCGATCTTCCCCGCAATGAACAAGAGCAATATCGATCAGGTTTCGCTCGAGTGCGCCAGCTCACATGTGCCCATCTCACTGATCAAGCACCTGAAAGACAAGGAACTGATGGTGGGCTGCGTGGCCGTCACACCTGACAAAGTGGAAACTCCGGAAGAGATCGTTGCCACCATTAAAGAGGCCATGAAATACGCCGATAAAGAAAGAATCCTGCCTTGCTCTAACTGCGGCATGACCCCTATTTCATACGATATCGCTTTGGCTAAAGTAAAAGCTCTGGGTCAGGGCGCCGAACTGGCGCGAAAAACCCTGTAAGCAATCCTTACCGAATAAGCTAAACCTCCGGACTGCGCCCCGCACATATATTTTTGCGGGCGTCAGCCGGCAGGTTGGCGTTTTGCACCAGACAGCTAATGGCAGCTGCAACTTCCTCCAGTAATTTGCCCAGCTCGGCCCAGCTTTCGAGGTTGCCCCCGCCGGTGCCCTCAAATTTCTGGTCCAGCACTGCGGCCATCAATACATGCCCTTCAGCACTATCGACCACCTCGACTTCCACGCCTGCGCCAAGCAACTGCATTGACCCCATCAATTTACGGGCAACTTCCACGCGGTTTTGATCGGTAACATTAACGGGTATATATGCGGAAGTATTTGCTCCGGTTGCGACCTTCAGCTTGGTCAATGCGATACGCAGATAAACGATGTCTCCAGCGGGCTCTTCAACAACGTTATAGCCATCACGAATGAGTTCGCCAATCATCAGGTAGCGCACCTGATCGGCAAGCAACTTCAACATGTCGGGCTTCACACCAAGATACGGTGAATCGGGGCTCATGAATATTTCCGGCTGATCAACCATCACGCCGCTATACAGTTCGATATTCTCTGAAAGCTTCGGATCTATATAACTGCTAACCACCACCCCGCTAGAGGCATCCGGTTCGCCCAAAAGAGAGTAATCGGAAAGAAAACCGATATTGCTTTCCTTTACCGGTGACTGCGGCACCTCGGGTTCCGGAGCACAGGCAGTCAGGCCGGCTAAGCACACAAGCAAGAGCGATCTAATAAGGGTAATTCTCATAACCTGTCATCCGGACAGCCAAAACAAGTACTCACAACTGTACTGCCTTGCCCGCACCGACTCAACAAACACTTAGCCGGTCGCGCCTGCCGGTAGTCTGGGGTATATTCTTAAACACCCATGTTTAAGCCGGTTCAAATCCGGATAAGGAACACTCAGCATGCCGTCTCTGCCAAAGATGACCCGACTAACTCTGGCCATTGCCCTGGGCCTTCTCGGTACAACCTCCGTGGTCAATGCGACCAGCACCTGGTTCGCAGGTCGTTCTGCCGTCGCCAACATGACGGATGAAGACCGGGAGCTGTTAACCAAGGCTATGGATGACATCCTGAACAATGAAAGCGACGGCAGCCAAACTGAATGGAATAACCCCGATACGGGCAGCCGGGGTACGTTAAAAGTCGCCGGCACCCACGAAGATTTTGGCACAACCTGCAGACTCATCCGCATGTCTAACACCGCCACGGAGATTACCCGGGGTGGTGATTTCCGGCTCTGCCGCGATGACGAAGGCGAATGGCGTTTCGCGCCCAACCCCGGCAGCAGTTAAGCAGGCATTCATATGAAGTCCCACCTCAGGCAGCCCAATTTCGTTTTCTTGCTGGTCGGCATACTGGCTGTACTGTTTATCAATCCGATAACCGTTGACCTGTTTGACTACAGCTCACCGTTTCTTACCAGTCTCACGTTCAGCGGCACCTTAATCATGGGGGTATGGAGTCTTCACGAGTCCAAAGCCCTGTTCCGCATCGGTCTTACGCTGATTGTCGTCTCGCTGGGCATAGCGCTCATCGTCTCCATCGAGCCCGAACTGGTTCTGCTTAAGGTACTCGACCTGCTGATCTTGCTGGTCTTCTGCGGGATGAGCTTTTTCTTCATCCTCGAGGAAATCACAACCGATCTTGATGTCGACATAAACCGGGTGGTTGGCGGTGTCTGCCTCTATCTGTTACTGGGGCTTATTTTTGCGATTGTGCATTCACTAATCGAAATATTCTTACCGGGCTCATACAGCAATGCAGAAATAGACGCAGATTCATACACAAACATGTTCTATTTCAGCTTCGTCACCCTCACCACATTGGGCTACGGCGATATCACGCCATTACGCCCTCTCGCCAAGGCCTTTTCTATCTTTGAGGCGGTTGTAGGCGTGTTCTATATGTCGATATTGATTGGCGCGATGATCGGGCTGCTGCTCAATAAGGCAAGGGAACAATAAAAGCAGGTGAGCTTCGGGTTACCATGGCTTACAATAACTTGAAATCAGGCTGCATCAACAGGAGCAAGCAATGAAAGGTTTAGCATTACATTCCGCTATTCGTAGCATCACAACCGCAATAATAGTGGGCATGCTGGTAACAGCCTGTAGCTCAGGCCCGAAGATTTACGTCAATCAGGATCCTAATGCCGATCTTGGCGGTTTCAAGACCTTTAACTTCGAAAGCCAGCTCGGTACTGACCGCGATGCCGGTGCCCGGTCATTAGAATCACAGTACTTCATCCAGTCGGCCAAACGTGAGATGGAACTACGCGGGTATCAATACGCTGAAACCAATCCGGATTTGACGCTTAACTTCTATATTGCGACCAAAGAAAAAATCCGGACCACCAGCACGCCAACAGCCGGCGGCTACTACGGTTATCGCGGCGGTTACTACGGCGCTTATGGCGGCTATGAAACCACGGTCCAGCAGTACACAGAAGGCACCGTGACCGTCGACGTTATTGATCAGTCTACCGACCAACTGGTCTGGGAAGGCACAGCCGTTGGACGCATCACCGAAAAAGTCATGCAGAATCTGGAAGCGAGTGTGGATGCCGTAACGCAGGAAATCTTCCTGAGTTATCCGACCGTTCAAGGCGGTGGTCCGGCTTACGTTCCGCCAAAACCTGAATAACCCGGATAATTTCTCCCGCACAAAAAAAGGGGCGCTATATGCGCCCCTTTTGCTATTTGTACACCTCGTTTCTATCGGGGTGTTGCAGTGTGCAACTCCTGTGAAGCCTTCTGCACACCGCCGTTCAACAAAGTAGGCACGCTTCTTTCAGCTTCATACATCGCTTTAAGAATCAGATCTTCATCTGCCTTGCCCGGCTTATGCAGTACATAACCATGTACGGCATCTTTATGGCCGGGATGACCAATACCTATTCGCATTCTCAAGAAGTTAGCACTGCAATGCTGGATAGCACTGCGTAAACCATTGTGGCCGCCGTGGCCGCCGCCTTGCTTATATCGTATTACTCCGGGCGGCAGATCGAGTTCATCGTGGCACACCAGAATCTGTTCTGTTTTCAACTTGAAGTAGTCAGCGAAACGGCGCATCGATTGACCGCTCTCATTCATAAAGGTCTGGGGCTTAAGCAAACGCACCGTCTTACCGCCGAGCGTTACCTGACAGACGTCGCCCATCAACTTGCCCTCATTCTTGAACGTGCCGCCACCGGTACGGGCCAACTCGTCCAGTAACCAGAAGCCTACGTTGTGCCGGGTACGGTCGTACTTGTCGCCCGGATTACCCAAACCGACGACTGCCTGTATGTCTGAATCACTCACAACTGCTCTCTAACCTCTAACAAGCCCGCACATCTATTGACAGCTAGTGTGCCAATCCCAAAAAAACAAAGCAAAAAAAAGGCCGCGCAAAGCGCGGCCTTTTCCGGAAATAAATTCCGATGGCAGCTGATTAGTCTTCAGACTTCTCAGCATCATCTGACTCGGCAGCTTCTTCTGAACCTTCCTCAGTTTCGCCTTCTTCTGTTTCTTCTTCAACTTCTGCAACACGCAGAACCTGACAAGTGGCAACAGGCTGGTCATGACCTTCACCCTGTGCCAACTCAATAATCTCAACTGTTTCATCGACCTTAATGTCAGACAAATGAGCAGTCTCATCGAGTTCCATGTTACCGAGATCAACTTCGATGTATTCCGGCAAGTCAGCAGGGAAACAGCTAACTTCAATTTCAGTAACCATATGAGAAATTGTCGCACCACCGATTTTAACGCCGGGAGCTGTATCCTCATTAAGGAAGTGCAAAGGAACAGTCATGCGGATCTTCTCGTCAGCAACAATGCGCTGCAGATCGAGATGCAAAACGCGACGCTTTGCGGGATGCACTTGAATGTCTTTAAGAATACAAGGCTGAACGCGTTCGCCTACTTTCACGGTCAATACAGATGAGAAAAATGATTCATTTTCCAACTGACGGAACAGTGAGTTTTCTTCTAAAGTGATCTGACGCGGTGGACGACCGGCGCCGTATACGATTGCGGGAACTTTTCCTTCACGACGCAGGCGGCGGCTCGCACCTTTCCCTGTGTCTTCACGGTATTCCGCAACCAGGTCTAATTTTTCAGCCATGATTGCTACTCCAAAATAGTAAAATTCAAAAGGCCCGCCTGCGACCGGCGAGCCCTGAGGGAGCGGAATATTACCACCTGACCGGCAAATAACCAGCCTGAAGCAGCAAATCGATTGAATTTCCTCAAAAAATCCGCCGTAAACCAACAAAAACGCCCCTGTAAGGGGCGTTAAATGCATTCAAACCGTTGTGGCAGGCGGGCTAGTCGATGTACAGAGAACTGACCGACTCATCCTGATTCATTCGACGAATTGTCTCTGCCAGGATTTCCGCAACACCCAACTGACGTATTTTTCCGCATTTTGCGGCCGACTCCGACAATGGCAGAGTATCGGTGACAACCAGCTCATCGAGATGCGAGCTGCTGATTCTGTCGATAGCAGGGCCGGACAGAATCGGATGGGTAATGTAAGCACTGACTCTGACTGCACCGTTATTCTTGAGCGCCTCGGCTGCCTGACACAAGGTACCGGCTGTATCGACCATGTCATCAATCAGCACACAGGACTTACCTTCAACCTCACCAATAATGTTCATAACCTCGAGCTCATTGGCTCGCGGGCGGCGCTTATCAATAATGGCAAGGTCGGCATCGTCGAGTCGTTTTGCCAGGGCGCGGGCGCGAACCACGCCACCCACGTCAGGAGACACTACAACCAAATTAGTGGTATCACGTTTCCATACATCGCCCAGCAACACCGGTGATGCATAGACGTTATCAACCGGCACAGAGAAAAAGCCCTGAATCTGGTCAGCGTGTAAATCAACGGTCAGAACACGGTCTATACCGGATGCCGCGATCATGTCGGCGACCAACTTAGCCGTAATCGGCGAACGCGCCGCACGGGGGCGTCGGTCCTGACGGGCATAACCGAAATAGGGGATAACGGCAGTGATACGACTTGCCGAAGCACGGCGGCAAGCATCGGCCATGATCAGCAATTCCATCAGATTCTGGTTAACCGGGGGACAGGTCGACTGGATCAGGTAGACCTCACGACCTCGAATGTTCTCGAGTATCTCAACAGCGATTTCACCATCGCTGAAAGTACCTACCGAGATCTTGCCCAATGGCAATTGAAGATTGCGGGCAATGTCCTGACTCAGGCGCGGGTTAGAGTTTCCCGACAATAGAACCACGTTGCGATTGTCGACGTCTGTATCCGTTCCGAGCTTTACCATGATTCACCGCTGTCTTTGAGAAATGGCTGGGGCGGCAGGATTCGAACCTGCGGTACACGGGATCAAAACCCGATGCCTTACCACTTGGCTACGCCCCAATAATCTTTATGCAATAAAGTATTTATTGTCCGCCTCTATTCTATAAGCGACGGACGTCCCGGAACACGGCTCCGGGCCAACAAGCTCCGGAAATCCGGCCCGGGAACCTGATCAGACGACAGATTCCGGTGGCTTGGGGCGGGTATTGTGAGGCTCTAAAACAGGACCTGTCAAACCCATTTTAATACGGCATTACTCCGGGCCACTCCTGACAGCCCGGGGTGGCACAAGCCATTCGTCAGCAATCAACCGTAAGCGCACAGAATCATTCAAAACATCCAGTTTTGACGGGAGCAACCAACCGCTGACATTAACGTATTGCTTGTAGCTGATCTGCCAGCCACGTTGGCGAATCTGCGTAAGCCCGCCCGTCTCGTCGTAGTCTTCTTCAAAAGCAAAATCGGGGTCGGGGATGCCCCGCACCCAGAAACGGATGCTTGAGACCGGCAGATTCCAGCCCAAACGGGATTCCAGAAACTGCTCAGCCGCATTTGCGCCGGTATAAAGCTCACTGGCCTCCTCATTTCCCTGACGGAACGTAACTTGCCGGGGCTCCCACAGGATCTCGCTGGCACCAATGCCGAGGGGGCCCGACAAACTGATTCGTGCCGTTGCCGCTTCCTGCTGCCAGCGAAGTTTTCCCTGACCGCCCCCATCGTCATGCTTAACTGCGATGCGACCAATCAAGCCCCAATCCTGCATCGTGACCAATGCTGAGCTAAGTTCTTCCCGTTCGACACTTTGCGGTGGGGATACCGGCTGCATTGTGGCGCAGGCTCCAAGCAACAGAGACCCCGCTATCAGCATGCCGAAACGAAACGGAGCTGATGTCATGGCTGGCGGAATCTCTCGATAGTATTGATCAACGCCCTGTCAGTCGGATGAGTTTCCAACGCCAGCATCCAGATAATGCTGGCCTCGCCATCCCGACCCTGAGCCCACATGAGCTCACCAAGGTGCGCTGCTATCTCAGGATTCTCATCCAATGCATAGGCGCGCTCCAAATACGTTTCTGCGGCATCCAGTTCTCCCTTACGGAATAACAGCCAGCCTTTGGAATCCAGATAGGCGGCGCTGTCAGGATGCTGTTCCAGAGCACGGTCTATAAGACGCTGCGCCTCGCCAAGCTTTTTACCCCGATTAGCCAATGTATAACCGAGCGCATTCATCGCATCGGCATGGTCCGGCACAACCTTCAGGACCGCGCGGAACTCTTTTATCGCCGCTTTGTAGTCACCCGATTCGTCGAGAACTGCAGCCCGCCCTAACAACAAATTAATGTTATCCGGCTGATACTCCAGGGCCCGGGCGTAGGCATCCAGAGCCTGATCAAAACGACCCGCCGAACTCAGCAAAGCTGCCTTAGCGGTCCACAACTCGAAGCCCAGAGTAGGAATCTGCTTATAAAATTCATCGAGATGCTGAATGCCACCATCCAGGTTGCCAACATCAGCCAGAATCTGCGCAATCTCTACCTGGGCTGAAACCAGCAGGTAACCGGAGCGAATCCGGGAGAAATACCGCAGTGCCGGCAGATACTCGCGGTTCTTCTGCGACATTCGTCCGAGGTAGTACAGGCTTTCATTCTCAAAATACTTGGATTTAAGCAGCTTGTTGAAATCGCTCCAGGCAGCGACCTGATCATCCTGATCAAAACTAATCAGACCATGCATCCGCGCAATTTCGGGCAAAAAGCCGCGGCGCTCTTCCATGTCGTCAAGGTAGTCCAAAGCAACCTCAACCTGATCCGCTTGAACCAACAGGCGCACATACTCCAGCTCTGTATCAAGCCGGTCGTCTGCCTGCAGCAGCGCTCTCATGCAATCAAGCGCCGCATCTTTTTGATCTATAGCAAGCTGTCCCCGGCAAAGCATGGCCGAGGCCTTCTGCCATTCAGGTCTGATTGCAATTGCATCCTGAGCCGCGGTCATTGCAACTTCACCGGCTCCCGCGCGTATTGCCGCCTCTGCCAGCGCCAGCGATGCGCCTGCATTTGGCCCGTAGTTATCGGCAAACATCTGCATAACCGCCAGAGTTGTCTCCGCAGACCCTTCCCCGGATATGCTGCTGACGATACCCAAATAATCGTTGTCTTCACGCTGTTCCTTAGGCGGCAGCGAACGCTCCAGATGGTTATAGGCTTGTTGCGGCTCATCGCGGCGTAACAGCAGTAACGCCAGCAAACCGTGAGCAGTCGGATTGTCCGGAGCCAGTTCTACCCAGCGTGATGCCGACGAGAACGCATACCGGTCAAAACCATAGTCATAACTGTATTGAGCTGCACGGGCAGCAACCGCCGGGTCTGCGGATAATTTCGCGGCTTCGGCAAACTCCTGAGCCGTAACCGGATAATCGCCCCGCTGCAAAGCGACCTCACCCATCAATATGTGATAGTCGGCATCGGGCACATAGTCAGGCGGACGCTCAGCAGACTTTTCTGCCGGCTGCGTGCATGCAGCCAGCATGAACGCGGTCAAACAGACGGCTGACCAGCGCTTAAGGGAGTGAAAGGAAAGAAGCATAGGGTGATAATACACAGCTACCCGTCAGATATTAATGGCGAAACCGGTCAATAATCCGCATATCGCTCTTTGGACTGCGCTAAGAGGGCTAGGGGTATGCCCCGTTAAGCGGTAAACTGCGCACCCTGTTTAAGAGACAGCCAAACACCGTGAAAGAATCCATACTCAATAAACTAGAGCAACTTGTTGGACGCCAGGAAGAAATTGGCGGCCTGCTGTCTGACCCCGAAGTTATGTCAGACCAAAACAGGTTCCGGGATTTGTCACGTGAATACTCAGAGCTTGAGCCTGTCGTAAAAACCGTAGGCGAGTACCAACAGGTAAAGGGTGACCTCACTTCCGCCGCCGAAATGCTGGAGGACTCAGACCCCGAAATCCGTACGATGGGGCAGGAAGAATCGCTCTTACTTAAGCAGCGCCTCGAAGAACTCGAATTTGAATTAAAAAAACAATTGATCCCCGCCGACCCGAACGACAACAACAATATCTATCTTGAGATTCGTGCCGGCACCGGCGGCGATGAAGCCGCAATATTTTCCGGGGACCTGTTCCGCATGTATTCCAAATATGCGGAATCACAGCGCTGGAAACTCGAAATACTGAGTGCCAATGAAGGTGATCACGGCGGTTACAAAGAGATCATCTCACGCATCGAGGGGACCGGCGCATACTCAAGACTTAAGTTTGAGTCTGGCGCGCATCGTGTACAACGCGTCCCCGAAACAGAAGCACAGGGTCGCATCCACACCTCCGCCTGTACCGTCGCGGTACTGCCCGAAAGCGACACCATCGAAGAAGTCGACATTAACCCGGCCGACTTGCGGGTAGACACCTATCGCGCATCGGGTGCGGGTGGACAGCACGTCAATAAGACAGACTCGGCTGTACGCGTCACTCACTTGCCCACCGGCATTGTGGTGGAGTGTCAGGACGAACGCTCGCAGCATAAGAACCGTGCCCGCGCGATGTCCTTACTGAGCGCCAGAATGCTCGACGCTCAGCAATCAGCCCAGGCCAGTGAGCAAGCCGAACAGCGCCGCAGCCTGGTAGGTAGCGGCGATCGTTCAGAGCGGATCCGGACCTACAACTTTCCGCAAGGGCGTGTGACAGATCACCGCATCAACCTGACGCTGTACAAGCTCGACAGCGTTATGGAAGGCAGCCTCAATCAGTTAATCGAACCGCTCAGCAATGAATATCAGGCTGACCAACTCGCTGCCATCGAAGGCAACGAGTAAACAACGCCACCCTTTTTTAACCACAAGTACTTAGAAAGAACTATGACTGCATTAGTAGACACCATCGGTAACACACCGTTAATACGCTTAAACAAAGCTTCCGAAGCCACCGGCTGTGAAATTCTGGGCAAAGCTGAATTTATGAACCCGGGTGGTTCGGTTAAAGACCGTGCGGCATTGGGCATGGTGCGTGCAGCCGAAGCCAGCGGTGAACTCAAACCCGGCGGCACCGTCGTCGAAGGTACCGCGGGCAATACGGGCATTGGCCTCGCAGTAGTCTGCAATTCCTTAGGTTATAAAACCGTCATTGTTATGCCTGACAACCAGAGCAAATCGAAAGTCGACACGCTAATGGCCTACGGCGCGGAAGTGATTCAGGTACCGGCGGTACCGTTTAAGAACCCCGAACACTTTGTGCATCAGTCGCAGCGTCTGGCAGAAAAGCTAAATGCAGAGACTGCCGAAGGCGCAGCATGGGCCGGACAGTTCGACAACATCGCAAACCGGCAGATACACGAGACCACCACAGGCCCTGAGATCTTCGAACAAACAGGCGGCAAAGTAGATGGTTTCATTTGTGCTGTCGGCACAGGCGGCACACTCGGTGGCACCGCACGTGCGCTGAAGGCGCTAAATCCTGACATCACTATCGGCCTGTCTGACCCTACAGGTTCGGCGCTGCATAACTTCTATGCCCATGGTGAACTGAAAGCCGAAGGCGGGTCCATCTCGGAAGGTATCGGCAACAGTCGTGTAACTGAGAACCTGAAAGACACACCTATTGATATCTCGTTCCAGATCCCGGACACCGAATCTATCCCTCTGGTCTACGACCTGATTAAAGATGAAGGCTTGTGTGTCGGTGGTTCAAGCGGTGTGAACGTGGCTGGTGCTATCCGCCTGGCCAAGCATCTCGGCCCCGGCCATACGATTGTGACGCTGCTGTGTGATTCTGGCATGCGCTATCAGGCACGACTCTTTAACAAAGAGTTTCTGGCCACTAAAGGTTTGGCGATGCCTGATTGGCTCGAGATCGACTGAACGGGTTTTATGCAGCGGCGTTCTGTTTCGTTGCAATCCGGCTGTAGAACATCCTTACCCAAACCAAGGGCTTGGATCAATGGATGCGATACGCGGCATAGCCCGCCGACAGCCAATAAAAAAGCCCCGCTTAGCGGGGCTTTTTTGATCTTACGAGTAGCTCGAAGCTTATGCCAGAGGAGGCTTAGGCTCCTGCGTACGTGCATAGATCTCAAGGCTTGAATGGCTGGGACCGTAATCTTCGGTCGGCGCACTCAGGAACTCAGGATAATGCTCTTTCGCGTAAGCCAGAGCCTGCGGAGAGATGATCGAAGTATCCGGACCACCAAACATTGCGCCGTTGTAAACAACATGGCCTTCTTCCTGACCCATCAACATCCACGGCAGCCAAGGTGTAATGCGAGCCCATGTACCGCTGTAAGGAACAGAAGTAAGTTCAGGGTTCTCAAGATCAGCGCGTGACACGTTGTAACGCATCATCTCTGATACCTGAACCATAGAACCTGAAGATTCACGCACGAACTTCTCAGGGTTCAGTGAGTTCGGATAGTACAGATGCATATCGGTCGACATGCTCAGGTTGTCACCACCGAAGTCATACCATGGGAATATCAGAGGAATTTTACGAGGCTTAGCTTTCTCGGGATCTGCGCTCTTGAAATCTTCCGGAGCAAGGATCAGGTATTCACTGATGGTGTAGTTGAACGGATCGTTAGCAACCTGCACTACATCAACTTTTTCACCGGTCCATGGGTTAGTCCATTCTTCGATGATGTTACCGGTACGCAGGTCGGTGTAGAAAATAACTTCTTTGTTCAAACGACGAATCGTGCCGTCTTCCTGTGGCACCAAACGGCTCGCCAGGAACACATCAAAGCCACACAGCTCTTTTGCCGCTTCACCGGGCTTAACACCCAGGATTACACCGCGAACACTGGAGAACTTCTGGTTCTCAGGATTCACGTCACCCTGAATACGGGACCATGCATCCATGTTCCACTTGGGGCTTCTAAAATCAACTTCTGTTTCAAACTTATAACTCATGCCTGTATCCTTGCGGGCTCAAAACGACCCGTACGTTGTATCAATTAATGTATTCGGTAGACCCCAAGAGCAAAATGAAAGCACTGTGGCTATATCAGTCTGAGAGTCGCAGCGTCTGATTTTTTATATTTGTGGCGGGATATTAGCCCAACGCAAGCAGGCAAACCCCACAAAAGAATAGCCGATTCATCAGGTGGAATGCCAAAAACCTGAGTATCCGGTAAATTGGGCGGTTCCCGGAGCAGCTAGTCTTCTGCGGCAACAGCCTCATAGATTTCAGCCCACTCCTGCTCGGTAAGCTGCTCCTTCAGCGCCATTCGCTGCGCCGCCAAGGTCTGATAGAAAACTACCGTATCGGACCGATATCCGGACAGAATCTCCCGCAATACCGCCTCATCACTGCCATGATCTTCTATCACTTCGGCAAGCACGTCAGCAGTCTCCTTTTGCACCTTCCCGCGAGCCTTTGCCAGATCTTTCATCTCATCGAAAGCATCCAGCACGGCATCACGTCGCTCATCAGCCGGCAGCACCTGCTTGGCTATCTTCTCGACAGACTTAATCTCGCTGACCCACCAGTTGCCGCCACCAAAAATTAAGTACAAAGCTGTAACCGTTGCAATAATCATTTGGCTACACCTCGTCCATTGCTTTGACCAAACGGTCAAAAGCTCTGCCACGCAATTTATTCAAGTCCTGCCATTCTTCGGCGGTCATTTTGGACACAAGCTTGCGGTTGATGACTATAACGAGCTCCTGACCCGCCTCTATATCGGCAGCGGTCGCGCTTATCAATTCATCGAACTGTGCCTGTGTAGTGTTGTAATTCCGATTCAAATCAACGAAGTCACTCAAATGACCCTGCCTGATTTCACGCGCGTCAGCGAAAGCCTGCTGCATCTCATCTATCAGACTAATAATTTCAGCAGCCCTATCCGGCTCACTTATCACGCTACTGACTTCCGCACGTATATCATCAAAAGCTTCGTCACTTTTCTCAACAGGCGTAGCGCGACCGGAACAGGCCGCAAGCGAAAGCAGTGCCACAAACAAAAAACACAGCTTCACAGCACCGGACAGGAATCGATACTTACTTACTAGTGCCACTGTAGTTCTCCTCTGCAAACTTAAGCGAGCGCCTGCTCAAGATCTGCAATCAGATCATCGGCATTCTCGATACCCGGTGACAAACGAATCATGTTGTCAGGGATACCAAGAAACTCGCGCTCTTCCGGCAACAAACTATTGTGACTCATGGTCGGCGGGTGCCCGATCATGCTTTCGACACCACCCAGACCTTCGGCAATCACAAACAACTGCAGACGATTAAACATCGTCTCCACCGCTTTCTGATCGCCATCCAGCAATATAGTCACGACCGCGCCAAAATGATCCATCTGCTGCTTCGCCAATTCGTGCTGCGGGTGAGACTCCAGCCCCGGATAACGAACCTCCGCAATCTTCGGATGCTTCTCGAGAAAGCGCGCTATTGCGAAACAGTTGGCCTGATGCTTTTCCAAGCGCACAGACAATGTTTTGATGCCTCTCAGCAACAGGTACGACTCAAACGGACTCATCACGCCACCGGTAGCACTGCTGATCAACCCCATTTCCTTAGCCAGTTCTTCACTACCCACTACCAGCATGCCGCCCAGGGTATCCGAGTGACCACCCATCCACTTCGTGCATGAGTGCATCACTATGTCTGCACCCAACTCGATAGGACGCTGACCCAGCGGTGTCGAAAAGGTGTTATCCACCGCCACCGTCAAACCGTGCTTGTGACCGAGTTCCGCCAACGCCTTAATATCAACAATCTGCAAAGCCGGGTTGGTTGGAGACTCCAGCCACAGCAGCTTCGTATCCGGCGTAATCGCTGCCTCAACAGCAGCCAGATCCGAACAATCCACAAAGTCGGTTTTAATCCCCTGTGACACCGGTTTAATGCGGTTAAACAAGCGGAAGCTGCCGCCATACATCCCACGCGAAGCCACCACATGACTGCCGGCCGGCAGCAATTCAGCCACCGCGGCAGTTGCCGCCATGCCCGACGCAAACGCAAATGCCGCAACGCCATTCTCAAGCTCCGCTACACAGCGCTCGAGTGCCGCGCGGGTAGGATTCGAATTACGCGAATAGGCATAATCACCCCAGACACCGAAGGCTTCCTGCTTGAACGTAGAACTGGGATAGATAGCAGGCATTACCGCACCGGTCTGTGGATCGACGGTGTCACCCGCATGTATACAACGGGTGTCCGGTTGCAGTGATTTGGAGTTGTCTGCCTTGCTCATGTGTCTTCTCTCTTTACCTTCAGGCAAGCCGACCACCCGGGTCAGCAGCATCAGGTGCAAAACTTTGCTTATCAATAATATGCACTACTATAGAGCCTGATCATCAAACCACAAAGGATTTGGGATTTGCAGCCGCTGGCTCAATAAACGCCACTTATGAATATCTCCGAACTGATCAGGGCCGGTGCCACCATTCTCAGTGACATAAGCGACAGCCCACGGCTTGACGCTGAACTGCTACTCGGCGTTGTGCTTCGCCGGTCACGAACCCAACTCATCACTTACGGTGACGAAACGGTAGGTGCAGAAGATGAGCGACTGTTCGAAGAACTGCTGGCAAAACGCCTGGAAGGCCAGCCGGTAGCGCACATCACAGGTATCCGCGAGTTCTGGTCGATCCCGCTGAAAGTGAATGCCGCCACGCTGGTGCCGCGCCCGGAAACAGAAATGCTGGTGGAGCACTCGCTGCAGCACATCCCCTCGGATGCGCCCGTCCGGGTACTCGATCTGGGTACCGGCAGCGGGGCAATCATTATCGCTATCTCAAGTGAACGGCCTCATGCCGTTCTGCATGCTGTTGATGCGAGTGAAGACGCTCTGAGTATTGCCCGTGAAAACGGCTCACGCTGCGAGAGCAAGATCAACTGGCACCTTGGAAGCTGGTTTACTCCGGTGGCCGATGAATCCTTTGACCTTATCGTCAGCAACCCCCCGTATATTGGTACAGATGAAACCGGTGTCATCGATCCCGAACTTAAATTTGAACCCAAGCAAGCTCTCTATTCAGGGCGGGACGGTCTCGATGACATCATACTGATCACCAGTCAGGCACCTCAGCACCTGAGCGATCAGGGTTGGTTGTTAATCGAACATGGTTACGCCCAGGGTGAAGCTGTACGCGAGCTATTTGTTGCCAACAATTTTGTTGAAGTAACCACAATCTGTGATCTCGCCGGCCTACCGAGAATTACCTCCGGCCGCATTGCCCCTAAACACCATTGATCCCGGCACGGCTGCACAGCTATTGGTGCAGCAATAATTTACAGAGCAAATGCACTAAACTAGCCATATGAGCAACTCAGATTCAGCTGCTGTCAGATACGCGCGCCATTTCAGCCTGCCACCAATCGGTCCGAAAGGTCAGGAAAAACTTGGCAGCAGCAGCGTATTGATTGTTGGAGCTGGCGGCCTGGGCGCTACCGCCAGCTTATATCTGACTACTGCAGGCATCGGCCGGATTCTTATTAAC
>Ga0209692_10002328_pt1 | contig 21366 bp, 17 predicted proteins | sample tdDd472_FD_187129 | JGI IMG/M metagenome (GOLD analysis project Ga0209692, IMG submission 187129) | Marine sediment microbial communities from the Atlantic coast under amendment with organic carbon and nitrate - tdDd47.2 (SPAdes)... | ecosystem: Environmental > Aquatic > Marine > Coastal >... | reverse complement strand
AGGGATTTACCGGTGGTGCCTGCGCCATGAACAGCGACACCGGTGCTGCGGAATGTCAGTGCACCGGCGTGGTTGACGGCGACATCGACAGCATTGAAGGCAGCGACGAAGACCCGGAAATCGACGGTGATATGAACGAAGACACCGAAGATACCGAGGACGATAGCGCTGAAACCGTTGATAACACCGACACCGTAACGCCGAAACCTTCTTCCGGCAGTGACGGCTGCACCGGTGGGTCCGCCTCCCTGCTGTTCCTGCTGGCGGGCATCATGGCCTTTGTGAGACGCCGGAGATAAGCATGGACCGGCAACACCGCGCCTTTGTGCTGGGGGCAACCGGCTATGTGGGCAACGCCCTTGTGGCCACCCTGCGGCAGCAGGGCATCATGGTCTGCGCCCACATCCGGCCCGACAGCGACAGGCTGACGGTGCTCAAACCCGTGTTTGAAGCCCGGGGCGCCCGGGTGTCCACCTGCCTGTTGCAGCGGGAATCCCTGGCCGAAGCCATCCGGGATTTTGATCCCACCATGGTCTTTGCGGTGCAGGGCACCACCAAAGCCCGGATGAAAGAAGCCAAGGCCGCCCGTCAAAACCCCACAGCCCACAGCTATGACGCCGTTGACTACGGGCTTACCAAATTGCTGGTGGAAGCGGTGCAGGATGTGGGATGCTCTCCCCGCTTTGTGTATCTTTCCGCCATCGGAGCCGGTCCCGGAGCCATGGGGGCCTATATGCAGGCCCGCTGGAAAGCTGAGCAGGCGGTGACCCAAAGCGGTCTTCCCTACACCATTGTACGCCCCGCCATTATCAGCGGTCCTGACCGGGAGGAATCCCGCAGCGGCGAACGTGTGGGAGCCCTGGTGATGGACGCGGCCCTTAAAACCGTATCCCTGTTTGGCGGCAAAAACCTTGCCCGGCGCTATGCCTCCATAACCGCGCAGCAGCTTGCGCAGGCTCTTGCGGATGCCGCCGCAAACCCGGCCCGGGAAAACACGGTGCTGGAAATAAAAGACCTGCGCTGACAACACAGCGATACAATCCAAACAGCAAAACAGCGGTCTTCATTACGAAGGCCGCTGTTTTTGTGTGTATACAGGAACCTGATTGCATTTTTACCCGACTTGCAATTGTGTGACACGGCCCGCCCATCGAGACAGCCGCTGTCATAATGTAAGAACCATTCAACCATGGTAAAATGCAGGGTTTGGTGCTCGCGGTTACCGGCCACAACACTTTTTGAACTTTAATCCACTCCCGCAGGGTCATTTATCATTCCTGAACTACCCTGCTCTCAACCTTCCCTTGATTCTATGTAAATATTTCCGCAAATCCTTTACCGTGCATTTCCATTCGGAGACAGGGTCTCCATCCTCGCATAGAGTTACTCTTTCCGGAACAACATCAAAAATATTGCCTAGGGAGAATTCACCCTGAATATGCTCGTAGAATAACATGTGATTTTGAATACGCACCAGATCTCCATCCCGGTACAACGGCCAGCAAAAAAGAAAATCACTATCCCGCGGGTCAGTGATTGAGGTGATCAACATTGATTTGCTAATATTACTTTGCATCAGGTGTTCAATTGCTTCACACCAATGAACTTCATAATCTTCCATGGTCCATAAACTGAGCCCAGTTGAAAATTTCTCTTTGAAACGCCCTATCGTGATCTGCCCTAAAACGTATTTTTCCGATTGATTATATTCTTTTCTCAGAATACGGATGTTAAACATTTTTCAACCACCAATCCTTTTATTCAACCAGCACTCTGGATAGCTTTTATCCAGCACATCAATGTCTGTACTTTTTCCCCTGCTGTCGAAACTAACGATGCGGTTCCCTCTGTGAGAGCCGACCATTCTCCAACGCATGGCTCTTGGCTCTATCGCTGTTTTGCAGCAAATGTTGTCATGCATCAATACTATCCCATATTCGATAAAAAGCGCAACCCTGCTCCTTTTAACCCTCAATATATGTGGTATTGCGCCCCGTATACCCGGCATACCCTGTAAATTACGGCTTTCCCGCCATTACCCCTTACATTATTTCTGTGAAAACCTGAGCCTGAAACCCTACCCTGTTCTACCCCTCATCCTCAAGCACGGTGCGGTGCAGCCATGAACCCTGGCGATAGCGCCATAACATCACCACGCCCAGCAGCACCACAAACACCAGCCCGGCGCTCCACGCGCCGTATACGCCCCAACCCACCGGGCCGCCCAGCACAAAAATCAGGGGGATGAAAAAACCAAAGCCTGCAATCGCCCGGGCCAGCAGGGGAAAGCGGGTGTCGCCTGCGCCGCGCAGTACGCCGTCAATGGTAATGCCCAGAGCATCGAAAAGCTGAAACGCAGCGGCGATCAGCAACAGCCAGCCGCCAATGGTCATCACCGCCGGATCATCGTTGAACCATGCAATAATGTGGCCCCGGCCCAGGGCGAAAAACACGCCAATGCTGCCCATAAGCACCAGCCCCCACAAAATGGACACCCGGGCGGATTTACGGGCCAGGTCCGGGCGCTGCGCCCCAAGGTACTGACCCACCAGGGTGGAGGCGGCCACGGAAATCGCCACGGTGGGCATAAAGCTGAAACTGATAAGCTGCCACACAATGATATGACCCGCCAGGGTCACGGCGCCCATGGTGCCGATGTAAATGGTCATGATGTTCCAGGCCACGTTTTCAAAGGCCCAGGACGCGCCGATGGGCGTGCTGGTTTTCATAAAGCGCCGGACCTCCTCAAGGGTCACCCAGGTCAGTCGCCGGGTGTTGTAGCGGGCGTTGTGATGCCTGCCGAAATACACCCAGGCCAGCATCAGCGCCGCAGCACACATGCCCACAATCGAGGCCAGCGCCGCGCCGGTAACGCCTAAAGCCGGAAATCCCAAAAAGCCGAAGACCAGCACAATATCCAGCGCCGCGTTGATAACGTTGGCCACCAGGGTCACTATCATGGGGGTCACGGTGTCGCCCAGCCCCCGCAGATAGCTCACCAGCACGAACATGATAAACATAAAGGGCGCTTCAAACAGCAGCACGCTGAGGTAGGTCACAACGTGGGGCCGCACCTCTTTTGAGGTTTGAAACAACACGATGAGATTGTCGATAAGCGGAATAACGCTCAAACACAGCACTGTCATGGGCAGCACCAGCACCAGTCCCACCATGACCCAGCGCCGCAGCTCGTCTGTGCGTCCGGCTCCGTTGGCCTGAGCCACAAAGGTGGTGACGCCGCTGAGGGTGCCGGTAAAAAAGCTCATGATGCCCCAGAACATGCCCGCGCCCAGTCCCACGCCCGCCTGCTGACCGGTGCCCACCTGGCCGATCACCAGGGTGTCCACCACGCCCATAACGCTGAGGGACACAAAGCTGATGATCTGCGGGAAGGCCAGCTTCAGCATTTCACGGCTGCTGCCGGAATGCTCCGTCACCACCGTGGGGCTGTGGGTCTTTTTACTGTCGCGGCTGTCTGAGGTCATGGCGTCTGCTCGCAGGGGTTACGGTTCATATCGGGACACTTCTTGTAACGCCGCAGACCGGCAAATGCAAGCCCGGTTTTTTGGCGGATCGCCGCCGGAATATTCCACCCCATTTTGGGCAGACATCTCTTTGGAGATTTTCGGCCTTCAATGACCTTGACGCATCGCGTTATTGCCGTTTTAAATGCATGAAATAATCACCAGAACATCGTATTTGCTCCAAATTCCTCGGGACGCACTTTTTAAAACACGGGCCGCGAAGGGTCAAAATTTGCTGTTTCACGGGCCCGCCTCGGGAAATGACGCAGCCAAAAACGGCCTATTATCTATATAAAAACGATATATAGCAAAAAATCGGCACTTGTGCCCCGTGAAATCGAAATCGTGGCAGGAGAAATCGACCCTCTTTTCCCGACAAGTTCCCGAGCGCATTTTATCTTATTGCTGCAATAATGCCCGTTTTTCGGCGATTTATTCACCATAAGTATGTCTGTTTCGCTTTAAAATTGCGCCTCAAAATCCGGGATTGTGTCATTAGAGTGCCACAAGGGCTTGCCAAATTGCATGGAATCGTTAAGATTAACAACCAAACCATCCACGGCATTCGCGACCGAGGTACATATGAATATCGTTGAACAATTTGAACTCGCCCTGACCACCAACATGTTTCTGGCCTATGGCCTGGCGTTTCTGGGCGGCCTTTTGGACTGCCTCACCCCCTGCAGCGCCTTTGCCACCCCGGTGGCTCTGGGCTATTTTTCCGGGCTGAACCCCAACATCCCAAAGCGAAAAATCGGAATGCTTACGGGCACTTTCGCGATTTCCGTCAGCGCCATGTACATGCTGATGGGCCTGCTGGCGGCATGGATTGGCGGCGCGGTATTCGCCTGGCTGGGCACCTCGCCCTGGCCTTATTTTGTGGTGGGCGCACTGCTGTTGTATCTGGTGGCGGTCAGCGCAAACCTGCTGCCGGTGTGGGCCACGCCCGCGTTTTTGCGGGCAACCAGCGTCCGGGATTTCGGAGGAAAACAAGGCACTTACAAGGGCGCGGCCATGATCGGCTTTGGCGTCGCCATGATGATGGGCCCCTGCGCCGCACCGATTTTGACGGCGATTTTGTACGTTGTGGCGGCCAAACAGGATCTGGTTTTCGGCGTGACCTTGCTGCTGGCCTTCAGCCTGGGCATCAGCTCCTTTATGGTGGCCATCAGCCTGACGGGCCGTAAGGCAGTGAAATATCTGGCAAGTATCGGCAAAATCCGCGGCCATGTGGGCAAAGTCGTGGATGTATTGATACTTTTCGTAGCAATATTGATCATTTACAAGGGTGTGGACAATTATCTCACCTACAGCGCCACCGCGGCTCCGGCGGATGACGGCAAAGCGGTGGCCACGGACACCAGCGGCGCAGGCCCGGTATATTACAGCCTCGGAGCCTTGAAGGACGACGAAGCCCGGGACAAGGGAACCCTCATAAAAGGCGTAAAAATGCCCCACACGGGCCTCAAGCTCGCAGATGGGACTGACACCTCAATTGCGGCGCTGCACGCCGATTCGTGGCTGTTTGTGACCTTCTGGGGCACCTGGTGCAAGGAATGCGTCGAGGAAATCCCGGACATCAAAAAAATGCAGGCCGACCCCTGGTCAAAAGACCGGCTGGGGATTCTGGCGGTGGATGTGATGGAAGAACGGACAGCAGTGGAACCCTTTGTCAAAAAGAAGGGTCTCACCTACCCCATTCTTATTGATCCTGACGGCGATCTGGTGGATCACCTGGGGGTCTTTGCTTATCCCTATAATCTGCTCATTGCCCCGGACGGCACCCTGGCCTATGCCAGCGGCAAATTCCCCAAAGATTACCGTAAGATCATCGAAGGCTACAAGGCCGCACCCTAAGCCATACACAGAGCTTTAAACCACAAACGGCGACCCGCAGGGCCGCCGTTTTTTTATGGAATAGCTGATACCGGAATTACTCGGGAGGCGCGGGCTCCGGCTTTTGACGACCAACGATGACTTTAACGCCGTCAACCCGGAGAATATACACCGTGGTGCCCGGGGTGATAGGTTCCTCTTCCTCGCTGATGGCGCTCCAGACCATGCCGTCGATTTTCACCTGGCCCTTGACCAGCATGCCTTTGATTTCTTCGGTGACCGCTGCGGGTTTGCCGATCATGGCCTCGGTGTTGGACAGGGTGCGGGGCGTTTTGCCCAGCAAATATTTACGGAACCATATCTGGATAATAATCAGGGCAATGGTGGAGGTAATGATGAAGAACCATATCTGCGAGGTAACGCCTGCATTGGTCAACCAGGCAAACAGGGCCGTTGCCAGCGCCCCCAGGGCAAAAGGCAGGGCAAGAAACAATACGGTCATGATTTCTATCACGCCCAAAATTGCCGCCACAATCAACCATACATGCAACGCTGATAATTCAAATCCCATAAAATCCTCTCTTTATACCCGAGGCTCAATACAAAAAAAACGGGAGCTCCACCACTGGGAACTCCCGTATAACATCCGCTATGTGCGACGCCGACGGAGCAACGAGGCTCCAAGCAACATCAGCAGGGCGACAAAGCCGCCACTGCCTGCGGCGCAACTGGACGAAGTTCCAATACCAAAACCATTGTCATCTGTGCAGGAGTATACACCCGATTCACTCTGGCCGCAAATTTTACCCAGCAGAGCGCAATCGGCAGTGATCAGGGTGCCCTCGTAACAGGAGTACAGCACCGTGCCTACACAGGTGCCTTCGGGGCCCACGCTGCCACAGTCAGTGGCGGGGCATTCGTCGGCTTCATCGATTTCCGTATCGCAGTCGTTGTCAATATTGTCGGTGCAATCGATGGCAGAGGGCACGCATTCGTCGGGGCCCGGAGCCATGCATTCGTACAGCCCGCTATCGGTGTTCATCTTGCAGCGATTGCCAAGGGTACCGCAGTCAAAGCGCTCGTAGTCACCATCGGTGCACATTACCAGAAGGTTGCCTTCGCAGTAATTGGCATGGGTGGCGGGATCGCATTCGCTGACATCGCCATCGGTGCCGCCGGTGCACTGACCGTCCACGCATTCCAGACCGGTTGCGGCGCAGTCTTCGGTGGCCACCAGGCGATCACCGGAGCAGTAATGCCGTACGGTACCGTCACAGCCCGGGGTGTAGGATGCGGGCAGGCATTCGTTTTCCGCGCATTCGTCGGGCTCGTCGTTCTGGCTGTCGCAGTCGTTGTCCACGCCATCGCGGCAGCTGTTGGGGGAAGGCTGACAGGGGCCGGACACGCAGGCCACGGTGCCGCCGGTGTTTCCGCAGGTCATATCGAAATCGGCGCAGTCGGTAAAGGCGATAAGCTTTTCAGCGGAGCAGGAAATCACCTTGGTGCCTTCACAGGATTTCTGATAGGAGCTGGGCCAGCATTCGCCGGGGCCGCATTCGTCCTGCTCGTCAATCTCTTCGTCACAGTCGTTGTCTTCGCCGTCACGGCAACTCAGGGAGGTAGGCTCGCAGGGCAGGCAGCGGTAGAGGTTGGTGTCGTTGAGACCGCACTCTTCGTTGCGCTGCACGCAGTTCATGGATACCAGGTTTTCGTTTTCGCACCACATGGCGTTGTCGCCGATGCATTTGCCCTGCCAGTCGATGCTGCCGCAGCCACCGCCAGCCTGTGCTTCCAGCAACGCGGCATAGGCGTCGATACGTCCTTCACCCATGTAATCGGTGCGGGTGCCGCCATCAGCAGTGCTTTTCACAATGTTCATAACCTCCTGCCAGGTCAGTCCCGGGTTGGTGGAGACAATCAAACCAACCAGACCGGCGGTAAGCGGAGACGCGGAGCTGGTGCCGCCAAAGGTGTAGGTATAGTTACCATTGCTATCCAGATCCTGACCACCGCCAAAATAGGTACCGTTGTTGTTGTAGCCGCAGGAGCCGCTGTAATCGGCGGTCACGATGGACCAGTCACGGTACCCGCCGCCACTGGAGGGAGCCACGACATCAAGGCCGGGGCCATAGTTGCTGTAGCTGCTGCGCTGATCGCTGTTGTTGGATGCGCCAACGCAGATGACGCGGCTGTAGGATTCCATTTCGTCGTTGTAGATATACCGGTCTTCGTTACCGGCGGCCCAGGTAAAGCTGGTACCAAGACCGCCGCGACCGTTGTCGGTGCAGTAGTCGATACCGCTTTTAAGGTACGAGTCCATGACCACATGCGAGGGGTAGCCCCAACTGTTGTTGATAACCGCAGCGCCGTTATCGCAGGCCCGGCGGAATGTCTGAGCCACAGTGTAATCGGTTACCCCCTGAGAGCCGATCAGGCGGATGGGCATCACGGAGCAGTTCATGCACAGGCCGGAAATACCGGTACCGTTGTTGCCTTCACCGGCGGCCACACCGGCGCAGGCAATACCATGACCGTAGGGCCCCTGATCGGTAGTGGTGCAGGGAGGAGTGGGGTCGTTATCGCCGTTAAGGGCATCGTAAGGGCTAACCAGCTTGGAGGGATTGCCAAAATCCGGATGGTTCAGCTCCTGACCGTCATCAACAACTGCAATAATGGTACCACGGTCGCCGCGACTGATTTCCCAGGCTGCCTCGGCGTTGACATCCACACCGACGGTGCCGGTCTCTCCCAGCCAGGAACCGGTGTTGTTCAGGTGCCACTGACGGCTGTAAAAGGTATCATTGGGACGGAAGCGCAGTTCAGCGCGTTTGATGAAGTTTACTTCGGCAAACTGCAGGAGTTTTTCATTCTGCTCGAACATTTGGTTGGCCAGCGCAACGGCGTTCACCGCATCATTGGTGATGCTCAGCAGGTAGGCGTTGTCTGCAAAGGGACAGGCTTCGATAATGGACACCGGATAGGCGGCAAGCAGTTTTTCCGCCTGTGCCCAGCTTACGGTGTTTTCAAACCGCACCAGAATCTGGCGGGCGGACATGGCTGGGAAAGTGCCATTTAGCAGGGGAGCTTTTTCCACGCGGCGCACACCGGGGATAGCGGCAAGGGCGCTTTGCAGTGCAGCGTCTTCAATGCTCGCACCTTCACGGAGATACACCATGGCCAGGGGGAAGTGGGCGGCGACAAACACGTCTTCCACCACGGATTCCAGGGATGCCTTGCGGATATCCTGCCACACCTGATCCGCATCCACCTGGGAACTATACTCAAGTACCGGATGGCTTGCGCTTTCGCCAAGCTGATACTGGTGCTGATTGATATATATATGGTCGGGATACGCCGCGTTTGCGATAAGCGGCATACACAGAAGCATTAACCCGAAGAGCCAGCCATACAGTTTCATACGTAAAACCTCCTGCGGTACATTTACAACTCAATAACGACCCCGGCTGTACCGGATAAAGGTCGGGGGCGGTCCTTACCAAACGTACACCATTGTCTATGTTACCGTTTAAAAGTCAAACCTGCAATTCAAAAAATGCGCCTTGAGTGTCATAAAATATGCTAATACCTCATTCTCTATGGGTGTTATCTGCATTGAAAAAGGATACATTTCCATTTCAGGATTTTTTATAAATCGTGAAATTGGCAATGAATTCAGGGGCATCGACCATGGACGAAATTCCACGTCTTGACCTTTATACATAACTTTGCTAGTTTTAAAAAAACAAAGTAAGGTCAGGCTAACGAATTTCGGAGGCTTTTTCATGTGTGCAAAAATGACGTACCGGCAGCAAAAAAATCGCATATCTTCCAGTATCGAAGAATACCTTGAAACCATCTACCGCCTTGAAAAGGAAAAGGGTGTGGTGCGGGTCAAGGAAATTTCCTCTGCCATGGATGTGTCCTATGCATCCACCAGTGAGATCCTCAAACGCATGGGAGAACTGGGGCTGGTGAATCACGAGCGCTACGGCTATGTGCGCCTGCAACCCGAAGGCGCAACACTGGCGGAACAGATCATCAAGCGTGAGGAAGCACTGTTCCACTTTTTCCATCATGTACTGGCCCTGCCCGAGGATCTTTCCCGGGAAGACGCTTGCCGTCTGGAGCACGAAGTCAGCGACGAAACCGCCGAACGGCTGACCCAGTTTATCGCGTTTTTGGATTCCACCGAAAGCAACGGCAATTACCAAAAACGGTTCAAGGCTTTTGTTGAGGAAGTAGCAGTCGATGAGACCAGCAGCGAAGAACAGTAGCGGACATGTATCATTACTGCTGCTGATAACCGCGGGGCTGTTGTGTCTGTCCGCCTGCGACGACCCCGCCCGGGTGCAGGGCAGCGGTGACGGCAATACGGTATCCGGTTATCACGAGGACAGCTCTCTTCCCCTGCCCTTGCGCATTGAAAAGCAACTGGAAAAAAAGCAGTGGCAGGCTGCGGCCCGCAAAACCGCAGACTCTGAACAACAACTGGGGGCATCCTACAAGCCGTTGTTGCGCAAGGTACTGCGGCAGTTTTTTATCAAGGCCGTCAACGAGGGCTCGGAAGACGAAAAGTTCTCCGTGGCCACCGCAGTGGTGGAACTGCGGGACGCCACCCTTGAACACCAAATGCGCACAGCGCTGAAGGCCCAGCAAAACCCCCGGATGCTGGAGCAGGCCCGCTGGCGGACCCTGTGGGACAACTACCTCAAATCCCCGCGTCTGGCAGACCCCATAAAAACCTTTGACCAGTATATTGTGCAGATCCCCGAAGCGGGCGGGCACTATGTGCGTCCGGTAAAGGAAGAGGTCATCAAAGTCAACCGGGCCATCAACCACGCCAAACAAACCCACCGGGCAGAGTTCCGCCGGGTGGAGCCTCTGCTGAAACAGGGCGACAAAAACACCCTGTTTTATCTGGTTGACAGCATGTTCCAAAGTCCTCACCGGGACGTATTACCCTGGATGGTGCTGCTGATGAACCACCAGGATCCCATCATTTCCAGCCGGGCCATCATGGCCCTGGGACGGCTCAACACACCCCTGGCCCGACGCCGCCTGCTGCATTTTGTGACCGGCAACCGGGCGCTGATCAACCGCCTGTTTGCAGCCCGGATTTTGTGGCAAAGCGTGAAGCTGCCCCATACTCCGGCGGTTGAGCCAAATCACGAAAAAAACAACATCCGGGTCATCCCCGGCGGTGCAAAACACATCACACCAAAGACAAAAACCACCACTACACCCCCGGAGAACACACCGTGATGACATCAAAGCGCGTATCGGTCCTGATATTGTTTGCCGTGGGAATTCTATTGGGTGTGGGCGCGGCCTCCTGGCTGATCCCTGCGCCGGATATGCCCGAGGTGGCAGACAGCTCCGAACCCGCAGAAACCGATGCGCAGCCCGAAACCCCGGAAGAACCGCAGGATGATGCAAAGACCGTTGCCGACAACAGCCCGGCAGTCGAAGCACCGCAACCAGAAGAGGTCAAAGACACTCCGGCGGTTGAGAATACAGACGACAGCGCCGATGCGAAACCAGCAGCGGTTGTCGTTGAAGCCCCGGCGCAACCGACTCCCGGCAATGAAGACCCCGTCCCCGCCGTTGCAGTGGCTCCATCAAAACCGGAACCTCCCGCAGCCCCGGAAGAAACGGGTAATCTTCCCAACGGATGGAAACAAGCCAGCTTCAAGGTCAACGGTGCGCTGTACGACAGCCTGTACCGGGCGCTGGAACCCCAGGGTTTCACCCGCACCCAAAGCGATATCATTGCGGCGCATCTCAAACGACTGCTGATCTGGAAGCTGCCCAAACTGCGGCGACATGTGCAGGCCGGAGATTCGGTGGACATGATCTTTACCGAAGACGCCACGGTCTCCGACGGCTGGCGGGTGCTGGTCCTGAAGTATCACAGCATGAAACTGCGGGACACCATCTGGGCTTTTTATCATCATCCCGAAGGACAGCGCTTTGGCGCATTTTACAACAAAGAGGGCGTGGACATCGCCAAAACCATGACCAACGCGCCGGTACGGGAATACGAGCAGATCACCGCGCTGCTTGGTGACGGCCGACGCCACAAGGGCGTGGATTTCAAGGCTCCGGTGGGGATTCCCATCTATGCCCCGGAAAAAGCCCGGGTGCTGCGGAAAAACTGGAAACTGCGGGGCAACGGTAGGTGTCTGGAGCTGCGCTTTATCCGCAGCGGTGTCACGGCGCTGTTTTTGCACCTGGATAAAATCCCCGCAAGCATCAAGGCAGGCAGCCTTGTGCAAAAGGGCCAGAAGATCGCCACCGTGGGAAACACCGGGCGCTCATACGCTCCTCACCTGCATTACCAGCTCGAAAAACCCAAGGGCCGGGTTCTGGACCCCTTCAAGTTTCACGGATCATCGGAAAAACGGCTGCGGGGCAAAGAACTGGCGGCCTTCATACAGTCCATCAAAAAATTCGACCCCTATATTGACTAAGTGAAAATCGCCGGGGGAGGTTTCAGTCCTGTTTGGGACGGGCGCAGATCATCACGTCGCCGCCCACCATATGGGCGCTGATTATGTCCAGCTGCGGCGCATCCTTCAAATCCGTCACCCCAAAGGGATGACAAAAAGGCACGCCTTCGCCGAAAATATGTGGCGTGGCAAAGAGGCACAACCGGTCGAAGAGCCCTTCGGCGATAAAGGTACGGTGCACATGGGCACCGCCTTCCACCAGCACGCTGGTAATGCAGCGCTCCCACATATCGTTCAAAATATCGACGGCGGACAACTGTCCCTGTCCATCGGCGGCAAGGGGAATCACCACGCCACCGGCGTCTTCAAGAATCGTATGACGGGCGGGGTCTGCGCCTTCGCGGCAGTACAGCAGCACCCGGCCCCGGGCGTCTTCAAACAGTTTCGCGGCGGGATCAATGGACAGCGAAGGGTCCAGCACGATTTTAATGGGCTGAATAACATCGTCGCCCATATCCCGCACCGTGAGACGGGGGTTATCCATGCGCACGGTGTTGATGCCCACCATGATGGCGTCCAGCGCCGCCCGGGAAGCATGGACTTCCGCAAAGGCTTCGGCGCTGCTCATACCGCCGGTGGTCTGGCCGCTGTCACCGCTTTTGGTGGCAATAAAACCATCCAGGCTCAGCGCCGCCTTAAGCAACACAAAGGGCCGCTGGTTGCGCATGGCGGTCAGAAAGGGCTCGTTAAGGGCCCCGGCTTCGTCTTCCAGCAAGCCACACTGCACCTCGATGCCCGCGTCCCGCATACGGCGGATACCGCTGCCCGACACCAGCGGATTGGGATCGCAGCCCGCGATAATCACGCGGCTGATACCCGCCTCCATAATGGCCTCGGTACAGGGAGGTGTCCGGCCATGATGATTGCAGGGCTCCAGGGTCACATACATGGTGGCGCCCCGGGCGGCATCACCGGCCAGGGCAAGGGCTTCGCGTTCCGCATGCAAACCGCCCAGCCGCTTGTGCCAGCCTTCGGCAATAACCTGACCGTCCTTGACGATCACCGCCCCCACCAGGGGATTTGGTTTGGTTGCGCCCAGACCTTTGCAGGCAAGCTCCAGGGCACGGCGCATGTGCCCCCGGTCGCCATCGGTCCAGGACTGGCTCACGGGGTTTTTCTCTTTTTCCGCTGACGGCGACGGGTTTTGACCAGATCTTCCATGGCCTGGGCAAAATCCGACAGTTCTTCGAACTCGCGGTAGACCGATGCAAAGCGCACATAGGCCACATGGTCCACACCGCTGAGGCGCTGCATCACCGCCTGCCCGATAAAATCGGAGCTGACTTCGTTGTCCGTCACTTCCAGCAACGCGCCTTCCACACCGTCGGCAATGCGCTCCATATCGTCGGCAGGCACCGGACGTTTTTCGCAGGCCTTTTGCAGACCCTTAAGCACCCGCTGGCGGTCGTAAGGCTGCCGCTCCCCGTTTTTTTTCACGATAAGGGGAAAAGAGAGTTCCAGACGTTCGTAGGTGGTGAACCGGCGATTGCAGGAAGGGCACTCCCGGCGGCGCTTGATTTCCCGACCATCGGACGAAGGCCGGGAATCCACCACGCGGGAATCCTGAAAATCACAAAAGGGGCATTTCATGGGGACATCCACATCCGGCAAAGTGCCGGTTTACGCGCGATTCAGCCCTTGTGTTCGGCATCGGCGATTTTCTGCAGACGCTGCTGATGACGGCTGCCCTCAAAGGGGGTTTCCAGCCATGCCTGCACCGCTGCCCGCGCGATTTCGATACCCAGCACCCGGCCGCCAAGACACAACACATTGGAATCGTTGTGTGCACGGCTCATCCGGGCGGTGTATTCGTCATGCACCAACGTGGCCCGGATACCCGGAACCTTGTTGGCTGCAATGCTCATGCCGATGCCGGTGCCGCAAACAAGAATACCCCGTTCCGCTGTGCCTTCCGCCACTTGTGTGGCAACGGCAAATGCGTAATCAGGGTAATCCACCCGGGTGTTTTCGTGCACACCAAGATCGCTATATGCGACACCCAACTCGTCCAGCAGCGCCTTGAGCTGTTCTTTCAGCTCAAATCCGCCGTGGTCCGCGCCGATGGCCAGCACGGATCAGGCCTCGGTCTGCTCGGCGCCCTTAACAGCCATACGGCCTTTGTAGTGACCGCAGTGAGGGCATGCCGTGTGAGTGGGGACCTTCTCGCCGCAGTTGGAGCAATTAATCAGAGTGGTTTTCTGCAATGTATGATGCGCACGGCGTTTGTCGCGACGCGCCTTCGAAACTTTCCTTTTGGGAACTGCCATAACGTCCTCCTTGCCTGAGTATCCTCGCAGGACAACTACGAATTGTTTTCTTTCAACTGCTTCAGCTTTGCCCATCGGGGATCGACCGGCTCTTCTTCGACAGGTGATTCCTTAAAAAAATCTGCCATGGTCTTGCCACAAATCACGCAGCGGTCCTTTTCATCGGTTTCCACTACGGGCATGGGCGGCAAGGCCAAAAGCACTTCTTCGGAAAGCATCTGCATAAGATCAATTTTCTCTTCATTATGCAAGTGCACTTCCATCTCTTCTTCAACTTCGCGGAGCGTTTTTCCCGTTTCCGCATACTTTTTAGCCGGAAGGAACAGCGTGTCGATGCTGACCTCGAATTCCTGTTCAAGGCGTTCGAGACAGCGACCGCAGCGGTAGCTCACGGTAAAGTGTACAGTACCCATAACGCGGAATCCGTCAACTTCCCGGCGTACCTCCATGTTCAGGGGGCAGCCTTCGGAAGTGGGATGGTAGACATCGCCGTCCTGTTCGTACAGGGCAGCCTTCAACCAATCCGGGGGCAGGACCGTATCAATGGTCACGCCCTCTTTGGGAAATTGCGCCAGCAGGATTTCAAGATCCTGCCAGGGGTGTTCATGCGAACTCATAACTACACACTCCATAAAAAGCCTTACAATCATAAAGATTACGGGCCTTCTGTCAAGTTGGTATTGCAGCTTTTCAATAAAACCTTAACTATTTGTTTTCTATGCAGATTTTACTTCACATACGCATATTGCCGGTAAAAAACGGTTGCATCCCGCCCTGACGAGCACTAATATATGGCCCCTGAATCAATAAAACCCCGGCTTCAACAGGAGATTGAAGATGTATACCCGATACCTGTACCGTATCGCCCTGCCGGTGATACTCGTGACATTAATACTTGCCCTTGCCGCCTGCAACGAAGACGACCTGGACAACCCGAACATGACCGGCGACGGCGACATTGTGGATGCTATTGACGCTGACAACAGCGATGCCAACGACTCTATTGTTGACGGCGATGCCACTGACAGCCCGGATACCGATCCGGTGGACAATACGGACACCGACCCCATAGACACCCCGGACGGAAACATCAGCGATGGCGACATGGTGGATGAAGATATCCCGGACACAGACCCGGTGGACAATGTTGACCCGGACGTGGACATGACCGACGGGGATATTGACCAGAATGACATGGTTGACCCGGAGCCGGAAGAAGATAATCCGCCGGTTGATCCTCTTACGCAGATCAGCCTTTCCCTGACAGAAACCACGGTCCTGACCAGCAGTTCGGCGGGGCACACCCCTTCTGCCAGCGCCATTGCCTCGGCCTCGGTTATCCGTTATGAGTCGGCGTACCAGAATACGGCGGAACAAATCGGCGACTGCCATATATATCCCTACAACGGCAGCAGCACCACTCCGGCATACGAAGCCCTCAACGGAGGCATCGCCACCATTACCGGCACCCTGCTTGATCCCGTCACCCTCACCCCGTCCCAAAGCGCTGGCTACGGCTGGATGTATACCTCCAACCTTCCCGCGCAGCTCACTGACATTTATGAAAGCGGAGCATCACTTTCAATGCAGATCGCCGGAGATGGAGATATACCCGCTTTCAGTGGCAGCGTCACCGGGGTTTCTCCCATTGCGGGGCTGCAACCTCCCATTTTGGAAACCTCCTACAGCTATAATGCCGGAACGCCCCTGACCTTCACCTGGACCACCGGTGGCGCGGACATGATGATAATCTCCGTCACCGCGTATCAGTATGAAAATTATAATCTGGTGGACGGCGTCACTATTTCCTGCACCACCGATGATGACGGCTCTTTCGAGATTCCCGCAGCAGCCCTGGCCCGGATGCCCGATGGTGCAGGCATGATAACCCTGTCCATTACCCGGCAGACATACACCCGGCAGCAGCAGGGAGACATACAGTTCTCCACAAGCAGCACCACCAGCATCACCAGAACCTGGAGCCCGTTTTAACCCCACCATTTTACCCATCCCAACGGTGAGCGCTGGTAAGCACTCACCGTTTTTTTTCTTCAGTCAAAAACGATTTTGTAGAACGCAAACCCAACAAAAAAGCATACTAAACCCGATAAAATATCCCCTTGCAAAAGGATTTTTACGGTGGTACGACAGGATCGAAGACCGTTATTGTGAATGTACCCGTGACCATCAGGGAGCAAGAACCATGACCACATTCCAGCAAGAAATTGTACAGGGAATCCCCGAAACCCTGCCCCCCATGCCCGAAATGAAAGCCGACGTGAGCCGGGCTCCGGACCGTCCCATGAATTTAAGCCCCGCAGAAAAAAGCCAGGCACTGAAAAACGCCCTGCGGTATTTTCCCGCCCATATGCATGCAGAGCTTGCGCCGGAATTTGCGCAGGAACTGAAGGACTTTGGCCGTATATATATGTATCGCTTTATGCCGTCCTACGAGATGTGCGCCCGTCCCATTGAGGAGTATCCGGGGAAAAGCGATCAGGCCAAGGCCATCATGCACATGATCCAAAACAATCTGGATCACCGGGTTGCCCAGCATCCTTACGAACTTATTACCTACGGCGGCAACGGCACCGTGTTCCAGAACTGGGCCCAGTACCTGCTGACCATGCAGTATCTTGCCCACATGACCGAAGAGCAAACCCTGGTGCTGTACAGCGGACACCCCATGGGGCTGTTCCCCAGCCACCCCGACGCCCCCCGGGTGGTGGTCTCAAACGGCATGGTGATTCCCAACTACAGCAGCCGCGATGACTACACCCGCATGAGCGCCATGGGCGTGACCAGCTATGGTCAGATGACCGCCGGCAGCTTCATGTACATTGGCCCTCAGGGCATTGTCCACGGCACCACCATCACGGTTCTCAACGCTGCCCGCAAATACCTGAATCAGAACAGCCTTGCAGGCACCGTGTTTTTGTCCTCGGGTCTGGGCGGCATGAGCGGCGCACAGGCCAAGGCAGCGGTTATCGCCGGAGCCGTGGGCGTTATTGGGGAAATCGACCCCATTGCCACCAAAAAGCGCCACGAACAGGGCTGGCTCAACGAATATTATGAAGATCTGGACGCCACCCTTGCCCGCATCCGGGAAGCCAAAACCAACAAGGAAGCGGTGTCCATCGGCTATCTGGGCAACATTGTGGATCTCTGGGAAGCCCTGGTGGATTCGGATATAGAAATCGAACTGGGCAGCGACCAGACCTCGCTGCACAATCCCTTTGAGGGCGGCTATTACCCCGCAGGACTTAGCCTTGACGAATCCCGGGACATGATGAAGGCCGACCCCGAAACCTTTAAGGCAAAGGTCTACGAATCCCTGCACCGCCACGTCAACGCCGTTAACAAAATGGTGGACCGCGGCATGTTCTTCTGGGATTACGGCAACGCCTTTTTGCTGGAATCCAAACGGGCAGGAGCCGCCATTACCAAAGAAGACGGCAGCTTTATCTATCCTTCCTATGTGGAAGACATAATGGGCCCCATCTGCTTTGACTACGGCTTCGGTCCCTTCCGCTGGGTATGCTGCAGCGGCACCGACGAAGACCTGGACACCAGCGACCGTATCGCCGCTGAAGTGCTGGCGGATATGGCCAAAGACGCCCACCCCAACATCAAAACCCAGATTGAAGACAATCTGCTGTGGATTCGCGAAGCCGGACAAAACAAGCTGGCGGTGGGCAGCCGGGCCCGGATTCTCTACAGCAACGAGGAAGGCCGCAAGCGCATCGCCCTGGCCTTCAACAAGGCGGTCAAAGACGGCGTGATTTCCGCTCCCATCGTGCTGGGCCGGGATCATCACGACGTATCCGGCACCGACAGCCCCTTCCGTGAGACCGCCAACATTTACGACGGCAGCAGCTTCTGCGCCGATATGGCCATCCATAACGTGATTGGCGACGGCTTCCGGGGCGCTACCTGGATCAGCATCCACAACGGCGGCGGCGTTGGCTGGGGCGAAGTGGTCAACGGCGGATTCGGCATGGTGGTGGACGGCAGCGCCGACACAGACCGCCGCATCGCCTCCATGATCGCCTGGGATGTGAACAACGGCATTGCCCGCCGGGCCTGGGCCGGTAACGAAGGCGCAAATTTCGCCATCAAGGAAGCCATGCGCATTGATCCGTTGACCAGCATCACCCTGTTCAACGGCAGCGATGACGCCCTGGTGCAGGACTCCCTTAACAAATCCGGGCTGCTTGATTAGTCCGAACAGTATTCGATATTTCTCTGCGGCGGAGCCCTGGCTCCGCCGTTTTTTTGTGTGTATGCAGGGGGAAGAGGCACGGAAAAATCCTTTACCTGCGGCACAATTTGACATAGACTTTAGCAGAACATTGTGTTGGTGATGCGAGAAGGAACCATGATCGGGGCACAACTCGGAAAATATCGAATCATCGGAGAGATAGGCAGCGGCGGCATGGCCACCGTGTACCTCGGTCATGACGAGGTGCTGGACCGGCATGTGGCGGTCAAGGTGCTGCACCCGCATCTAATGAGCGATACCGAGGCTCTGCAACGTTTTGGCCGGGAAGCCACCACCGCCGCCAACCTCAACCATCCCAATATTGTGGAAATCTACGATTACTCCGGGGACGAAGGCGATAACCGCGCTTTTATCGTCATGGAGTATATCGAAGGTAAAAGTCTGGCCCAGTTTTTGGCCCGCAGCAGCATTCGGTTCTCCGAGCTTGGCGCGGCAGTAGGTCTGCAAATCGCCCTGGCCCTCAAACACGCCCATGCCGCCGAAGTGGTCCATCGGGATCTGAAACCCGACAACATCATGATACGGCTGTCCGACGGGCGCATCAAACTGACGGACTTCGGCATTGCCCGCTTGCTGGCAGGCCAAAACCTTACCATCACCGCCACGGTGCTGGGTTCCCCCGCCTACATGTCGCCGGAAATCATCGAAGGCAGCGAAGTAGGCACCAAGTCGGACATTTTCAGCCTGGGCATTCTGCTGTACGAAATGGTCACCGGGCAGCTTCCCTTTGCCGGACCAAATCCCCACGCCCTGCTTAAGGCCATTTACGACGGCACCTACCGCAATCCCGAAGAATTCAATCCCGTGATAGCCCCGGAATACTTTGACGTGGTCAAGGGCTGTCTGCGGCGTAATCCCGAAGAACGGTATTCCATTGACGACGTTATCGACGGCCTCAATGCTGTCTGCACCAGCTATGGGATAACCCGTCCGGCGGAAACCGCCAGCGCCTTTATGCTGAACCCCTTTGAAGTGCAGGACGCTTACTGCCCCACCCTGGTGCGTATCCTTGAACAGCGGGCGCAACAGGCCGCAGACGAAAACCGGGTGCGGGATGCCATCACCCATTCCAACCGGCTGTTCAACCTTGATCCGGGTAATGAAACCGCCCAGAAACTCACCAGCGATCTGGTGGGTATGGCCGCAGAACCCGAAGACGAGGACGAAGACGACTCTCCGGCAACCGATGCCGGGAAATCCACCAATGGCAGCTCAAAAGCCCGCCGGGTCATGCTCTCCCTTGCCGCAGTGGTGGTGTTGGCGGTGGCCCTGGCCTTTGGGGCGGGATTAATGCACAATCCGCCGCCGGTCAAAGACGATGCAGCCCAACTTCCCCTGCCCGATGAGGGCCCCATGATGAGTGTGGATACCTCGTCCAACGGCACTCCCAAACAGGAAGGCACGGTTATTGTCAAAAAACCTGAGCCGGTCATTGAGAAGCCGGAGGTCAAACCCCGGGTGCAAAAACGGCTGCCCCGGCCTGCGGACCTGAAAAAGCGCGTGCGCAACGGCATCGCCAAAAAGGAAACCCCGGCCCCCATGGGAGAAATCAAGGTCTTTACCGTGCCCTGGGCCACGGTGTACATAGATGACAAAAAACGGGGCACCACGCCCCTGGACCGCAGCTTCAAGATCCCCTTTGGCGAGCATCTGGTGCGCATGGAAAATCCGGGCTGCGAACCGGAAACCCGCATCGTCACCTTAAGCAGCGAAACCCCTCAGGCCGTGGTCCGGCAACGGCTGTCTATCCTTCCGGCATTTTTACGCATAACAAATAATCAAGGTGCAAAAGTGTATGTGGATGGCGTGTTCAAAGGCACCACCCCCCTGCCCAAACCCATTAAAATCACCTGGAGCGAAGCCGCATTTGTCCGGGAAGTCAGCGTGGAAATGAAAGCTCCGGGCTTTGCACCCAAGGTTGCCACCGTAAAGGTACGTGCCGGTAAGGTGCGGGAATTCCCCACAGAACTCACCCCCATGCAATAATATATGGCAATTTGAGTCACAATAGTGTCACCCGCGTGTTTCTTTTTGCCATAAACATTTGAAGTGTAAAGTAATTTCCGCTATACTTTTTTGTGGAACGAATGATTAATTATGTACGATCATGGAGTGTACACCATGAAGAAAAAGATCAATGCCCGCCCGACTCCCGGCTTTGTAAAGGCCCTTATAACCGTCATAAGCATGTCGGTTATGCTGGCGGCGGCAGGCTGTGGCGAAGACGGCGAAACCCCGGTTGATCCTAATCAGATTCCCTGCACCATCGACGAAGACTGCCCTTTGGGGCAAATGTGTTATCTCGATGTATGCGCAGATCTGGATGCCCCCTGCGGCGGCTGCCTTGATACTCAGTCCTGCATCAACACCAAGTGCGTGACCGCAAACTGCAGCATTGATACCGACTGTATACAGCCGGGCTACTGCGACTCCCTTTCCGGCCTGTGCACCGGTGAACCCGATGCTGCGGACAAATGTACGCCACCCTGTGTGGGCGGTCAGATTTGCCTTGGCCTGATTTGCCAGGACCCACCCTGCCGCTTTGACGATGACTGTCCCTCCAGCCAGCGGTGTCTGATTGAGGATGAGCGCCTTGGTGAATGCGTTGATATCGAATGCAGCACCGACGCCAACTGCCGCGACGACAATGTATGCAACCCGGAAACCGGACTCTGCATGGACCCCTGCACCGGTGACGAAGATTGCCCGGCAGGGTATCAGTGCTACAGCGGCCATTGCGATGAACTTCCTGCGGAATGCGAAAACGATTACGACTGCGACAATCAGAAACTCTGCGACCCCTATAAACAGTGTATTCGTGGCGAACCCTGCGATCCTGAAAGCAGCACCTCGGACCTTGACTGCGGCCCCGGTCGCATCTGCGGCGACGAACTGCGCCGCTGCATACCCGAAGGCTGCGTGGATGATGACGATTGCGAAATTGGCAT
>Ga0209692_10002322_pt1 | contig 21424 bp, 20 predicted proteins | sample tdDd472_FD_187129 | JGI IMG/M metagenome (GOLD analysis project Ga0209692, IMG submission 187129) | Marine sediment microbial communities from the Atlantic coast under amendment with organic carbon and nitrate - tdDd47.2 (SPAdes)... | ecosystem: Environmental > Aquatic > Marine > Coastal >... | reverse complement strand
GACGATTTCAAGTAATCCAGCTGATGGTACCGTAACTGTTAATGTAGACAATACAATTACTTATGAACCTGATAATGGTTATATAGGTGGTGATAGTTTTGAATATGAAGTTTGCGATAACGACGATGAATGTTCTTCAGCCAGTGTAACAATTAATGTTCGAGAGGAAAATCACGAACCAATTGCAGTAGACGATATGGTTTATACAGGTATTGATACTGAAGTAACGGTTGATGTTCTTGGAAATGATTCTGGCTTAGAAGATGGAGGAATTGTAGTGACAATTGATAGTTATGCTATTAATGGATTGGTAACAATTAATGCTGATCAGACAGTGACATATACACCAGAATCGTGGTTTGAAGGAACAGATAACTTCACATACGTGGTAACAGATGCTGATGGTGATTTTGATATTGCAAACGTTACGGTAATAGTAATGTCAGGTACATTACCTGGTATTACAGTTTCATCTGTTTCAGGTGATACCAAGGAAGATGGTACTACAGCAGAATTTACAGTTGTTTTAGAAACAGCTCCTATTGCTGATGTTAAAATTGCTTTAAATTCTGACAATAAATTAGAAGGAACCATCCCAGTTGATACGCTAGCATTTAATGCAAGTAATTGGAGCGAAGCTCAAACAATTACTATAACAGGTCAGGATGATTATGTTGATGATGGTAATATAGATTATAGAATTGTAACACAAAATATTATAAGCACCGATCCTGTATATAATGGATTAAGTGTTAGCAATATTGATGTAATAAATATTGATGATGATGAAGCAGGAATTTTTGCAAGTATTGATAGTACTATAACAAGTGAAGACCTGTTAAGCACAAAACTTACTCTTGTTCTTGGTTCAGAACCTCTAGCTGATGTAACTATTGATTTAAGTTCTTCGGATGAAACTGAAGGAGAATTAAGTGTAAATCAAGTTGTTTTCACAACAGAGAACTGGAATGCAGCTCAAAATATAGATATTTCTGGAGTTGATGATGATGATGTTGACGGAGATATAAGCTATTTCATTACTATACTATCGACAGAAAGTTCTGATCCAAACTACAATGGTCTTGAACTTGATGAAATTTCGATTATCAATATTGATAATGATAGTAAAGACTTAATAATTCCAGAAGCATTTTCTCCTGGGGATGATGGTCTTAATGATTATTTTGAAGTAGTTAACATACAACATTACGATAATGCCACAATTCGAGTTTACAATCGATGGGGTAGTTTAGTATATGAAAATGAGAATTACCAAAATGATTGGGATGGTAAATCTAACGTAAGTAGTTTCAATGGTTCAGATCTTCCTATGGGAACATATTATTTCATTTTAAATATTACTGGTATTAGTAAAGAAATAAGCGGATCTGTATTTATTAAAAGATAACGAAGAATAAAGCAATGATTTTAAGAACACACATGAAAAGTTTAAGTCTGGGTTTAATTATTTTGTTTATAAGTTTAAGCAATATAAAAGCTCAACAAGAATCTATGTTTACACAGTATATGTTTGACCCAATAACACTTAATCCGGCTTATACAGGGACAACAAATACTTTAATTGTAAATGCATTAACACGTTTGCAATGGGTTGGATTAGAGGGAGCGCCAAAAACCTTTAGCTTTTCTTCGCACATGCCTATTTCTGGACGTAAAATAGGTCTTGGTGTAACATTGTTAACTGATAAGGTAGGGCCTGTAAATAATACTTATTTCACTGCGAATTATGCTTATCGATTAAGAGTTAACGATAGGTTAACTTTATCAATGGGAATAAAAGGCGGTATAACAAGTTATAAGGTTGGATTAACAGATTTAAGTATTATTGATCAGGAAGATCCGCAGTTTGATCAAAACGAGAAGAAAATAAGCCCTAATTTAGGATTTGGATTTTATTTATATGAAGATCGATACTTTGTAGGTTTTTCTGTCCCAAAATTGATACAAACAACTATCGATGAGGAATATGCTGCGGATGATAATCAATTAAAACGTCATTATTTTATCGTTGGTGGTTATAATTATCCAATTAACAATGAATGGGAGCTTAAACCAAGCCTTTTAACAAAGATTGTTGCCGGAGCACCTGTATCTAACGATATAACTATTCAGGCACTTTATAATAAATTAGTTGGTGGTGGTGTTATGTATCGTGTAGGTGATGCACTTGGATTTTTTGCATATGGGAAAGTTTATAAAGAACTGAACATTGGCTACGGATATGAGTATTCATTAAATAAGTTATCAGGGGTAAATAGTGGAACGCACGAAATCAGGATAACTTACGATTTTGATGTTAATAATCCACAAAGAAGAAAAATATTTAGATTTTAATCTATATAAGAAATTATAAAAGGAAAAGGGATAACAATTTGTTATCCCTTTTTTAGTATTTATGTATTAAGAAAATAGAAGGTCGTTTATGAATATTGGGCATTTCTTTTTTCCATTCTCTCACTGTTTTTGTTTTAATAAATTCCGTTTCAAGGGTAATGTCAGCAGCTATGCACAGCTTTGTTTCTGATGAGCAATGTGATAAAATATCTTCAATTAAATGATTGTTTCTATAAGGAGTTTCAATAAACAATTGAGTTTGATTTTCAATTTGTGATCTTCTTTCAAGTTCCTTTATTCGCTTAATTCTTTCATTTTTTTGAATAGGCAAGTACCCAACGAAAGCAAAGCTTTGTCCATTAAGTCCTGAAGCCATTACTGATAGTAGGATAGACGAAGGCCCAACTAATGGAACAACAGGTATATTTTTTTCGTGTGCAATTGCAACAATATCTGCTCCAGGATCTGCAACTCCCGGAGTTCCTGCCTCCGAAATAATACCTACGTTTTTGCCGTCTTTTATCGCATTTAAATAAGAATTATAATTCTCAGGTGAAGAATGCTTATTGAGTTCATAAAACGTTAAATCATCAATTTTAGCCTTAATGCCAGCTTTTATTAAATAGCGTCGAGCTGTCTTAATATTTTCAACAATATAATGATTTGTAGAGTTGATTATATCAACAACATATGAAGGAATTACATCTTCAACAGAACAATCACCAAGCGTAGTAGGAATCAAATAAACTTTTGCACTCATTTTTTGAATTTTACAAATGTAAAAGTAGGAAGTATTTCGTAAAAAAACTCAACATTTAAATTCTTTTCTTAATTCTCATTAAATCTTAGTTTTACGCAAGTCCCAGTTGTGTTTGATGAAAACTCAATATTTCCTCCGTGCAAAAACATTATTTGGCGCGCTAACGAAAGACCTATTCCACTTCCATTTTCTTTCGTTGTATAAAATGGCAAAAACACTTTTTTTGCGATACTTGAACTTATTCCAGTTCCATTATCACATATCTCAATTAAAATCTTGTTATCACTTTTAAATGCGCTAATTGATATTACCGCTTGTTCTATTTGTAAGCAAGCTTCAATTGCATTTTTAATGATATTATTTATCGAAAGTTCAATTAATTGTTTGTCTATGTTTAGTAATAAGTTTTGTGGTTTTATTTCTAGCACAAATTCAATTTCTGGGTAAGACGATTTATAAAGATCAACTATATCTGAAAGCAAATCATGGACATTTGTATGACTTAGTTTTGGAGTTGATACTTCAGAAAACAGTCTGAATTTTGAAGTGAAGTCATTTAAACCATTAATGCGATTTTCAATAAGTTTAATTCCTTTATTGGCATCATCTATATCTTTTTTAACAAGTTCTTTTAAAGCCTTTGTTCTTTTATCAATTGTTAAACAATCCTTTATTGTATCTACAACAGTAAAGATTGGTGTAATTGTATTTAAAATTTCATGCGATAAAACTTTTATTAAACCATTCCACGATTGTAATTCATAATCAGTCATTTCTCTATCAATATCATGGAAAGTATAAACATGAGACACCTCATTTTCTTCTCTAATTTCGATTCGAGTAATAAGTATACGTCTCGTCAAATTATTTATCTGAATTGTTTCAATAATTTGATTGCCAACAGCGAGTGATTTTAAGTTCTTAAAAGTGCTAAATAACTTATCTGTAAGTTCAGATTCTGATGTTCCAAGTAAACTTAAAATAGCCTTATTGTGCAGCTTCACATTATTCTCATTGTCTAAAATAATTATACTTGTACCTACCTGATTAATTAACTGATTTAGTAAATTCTGTTTTTTGATTTTATCGGCTTTGATTTTTTTAATCTCATTATTAATCTTATTAAATTCTTTAGATAATCCACTAAATACTTTATCGACTGTATGTTTTGAAAAGGCTAATGTAGTATCCTGTTCCTTAATATGAACCAGAAATTGTGCAAGGTCTCTATTTATTTTGGTTACATATCGAATCAATAAAATGATCTGAAAAACAAAAATTACGCAGAAAAAAACAAATGTAAAAAACCATTGATAATTAAGTGAAATAAAAGAGATAGCCAAAGCATTAAGGGCAATTCCTAAGGATCTTAAAATAATATTTAGTGTAAATCTATTAAAACCCATATTTCGATATTTTAGCGTATAAAGTTGTTCTTGAAGTTCCTAATATTTCTGCTGCTTTAGACATATTGCCTTTCGATTTCTCAATCGCTTTTATTATTGCTTGCTTTTCTAATTCAACAAGATTTAATTCTTCGTTTTTTGTTGTTTTGCTTTGTAAATCTGTGAATGCAAAATCTTCAAAGCTTAGCATTTCCTTGTTCGATAAAATTACAGCACGTTCCATACTATGTTTTAATTCTCTTATATTACCAGGCCACGAATATTTTTCCAACTTATTAATTGCTGATTTTGTTAATTTTAATTCTCCTTTGCTATACTTCGATGCATATGAGTTTATGAAATATTCACAAAATGGAATTATATCTTTTATTCTGTTTCGCAGAGATGGTACATCAATTTGTACTGTATTTATCCTAAACAATAAATCTTCTCTAAATTGATTCTCAGAAATCAAAGAAATTAAAGCTTTATTTGTAGCGCAAATTAGTCTAAAATTAATCTCTGTAGGTGTTGTCGATCCAATTCTTGTTATGGTTTTGGTTTGTAGAACAGTTAATAATTTGGATTGTAAATTCAAAGGTAAGTTTCCAATTTCATCCAAAAATAAAGTCCCTTTATTAGCCATTTCAATCTTTCCTACTCTGTCTTCTTTCGCATCTGTAAATGCACCTTTTACATGGCCAAACAATTCACTTTCAAATAAACTTTCCGATAGAGAAGAAAGATCAACCGACATAAAAATCTGTTTGTTGCGTTTCGATTTTCTATGTATTTCTCTTGCGACAACTTCCTTTCCTGTACCATTTTCTCCCAAAACTAAAATGTTAGCATCTGTTTCTGCAACCTTATCAATAATAGTTTCTACTTCTATAATACTTTTGGATTTTCCTTTGATGTATTTTAAACTCTGATTTAATTGTTTATTTAGTGTTTCTTTTTGATTTTTTAATGTATTTATTTCAAGTTTTGATTTTCTGAGTTTTATACCTGCCTGTATAGTTGCAAGTAACTTCTTATTATCCCAAGGTTTCAATATAAAATCAAAGGCACCTTCTTTAATTCCATCAACAGCAAGTTCAACTTTGCCGTATGCAGTTATAAGAATAATCACAGCTTCAGAGTCTTTTTTTAAGATTTCCTTTAACCAAAACAAACCTTCATTACCTGAATGTTTACCTGGCGAAATATTCATATCCAATAAAATAATATCGAAGTTTTGTTTTTCAAGACAACTAAAAAGATCATTGGTAGATGATAAGGAATTTACCATAGAGAAATAACGTCCTAAAAACAATTCAAGAGATTCTCGAATTTGTTTATTGTCATCAATAATTAGAATGTTGGCATTTGAAATGCTCATTTTTTTATTTCAAAGATAAAAATTTGTTCAATTACATAACAACAAGTGTTAAGAAACTTAACACTTTTAAAAGGATGAAAATCGACTCTCCATTGTAATGCCTAGATTAATAAGTGATTATAATTTATGGTACAACAATTGGTTTCATTGAATTAAAATCAATTAATTTTACAGATATGTTTAGAAATTATTTAAAAGTCTTTTTCAGGAATACCATAAAAAATCCAGGTTATTCAACAATTAATATTTTAGGATTAGCAATAGGAATTGCAAGTAGTTTGGTTGCGTTTCTATTTATAAATAATGAACTGAGCGTTAATAAAGGATTTAAAGATTGTGATACAATTTATAGAATAGGTGCAGGTTTACAAAGTGAGATGCTTAACGATTCAATGCCAAATACGGTATATGGTGTTGCACCAGCTTTAATAGAACAAATCCCCGAAGTTGAATCAGCAACACGTTTTGTTCGTTGGTATGGTAGTTCTTTGATTAAAATAGGACAGGAGTTTTATCCCGAAACAAACATATTGATAGCAGATTCTACTTTGTTCGATGTTTTTTCATTCAAACTTCTTCAGGGTGATAAAAATTCATTTATGAAATCGCCTACTCAAATCGCCATATCGAAATCATTTGCTAAAAAAGTCTTTGGTGATAAAGATCCTATGAATGAATTAATTCAGTATGATGGTAAAGATCTTGAAATTGCCTGGGTAATTGATGATTCGGAGAAAACAATAATTAAGTTCGATTTAATGAACAGTTTCTTTTATAATAAAGATTTAATTGGTTGGTTAATGTTAGATGTTCATACATTTTTTAAATTGAAAGAACCAATTACTCCTCATGTTGAGAAAAAAATCCGAATGGTTTCTAATAAAGTATTGTCAGATGCTGTTGGACAATGGTGCGAAAAGGTTAGTAGTCCAATACAAGCATTTAAAGATGTTTACTTACATGGTAATTTAGATCGAGAGATTGGTAGAAAAGGATCGGTAAGAACTTTATACTTATTTAGTTTCTTAGCATTTATTATTCTATTAATTGCAATTATTAACTACGTAAATTTATTAACATCACATTCCGAAAATCGAAACAAAGAAGTTGGAATTCGTAAGGTAGTTGGTGCATTTAAAAACAAATTAAAAATACAGTTCTTAACAGAATCGGTATTTTTAACTTTTATTTCCTTACTTATTGGTTTGGTAATAGCGGAGTTCTTTTTATACATGGTAAACGGAAACTTAAATATGAATCTTTCGCTATTCGGGCAAAGCACAAGGCTTATTTTTGTAGTTTATATTTTTATAGCAATTATAATTGGTTTATTATCTGGAATTTATCCGGCATTTGTATTGTCGGCTTATAATCCTATAAAAGTTATAAAAGGTATAACAAGTTCAGGTGCAAATACAAATTTGCTTAAAATTTTATTGGTAATAATTCAGTTTACAATTTCAACATCTTTAATTATTTCGATCTTTCTATTTAATTCTCAGATTCAATATTTAAAAGAAAAGGATTTAGGATTTGATAAGGAAAATTTGGTTGTATTAAGTGAATGTACACCTAAATTAAATAGTAGTTATGAAAGTATTCGAAATCAATTAATTTCTTATCATCATATACAAAATGTGACGGCATCTCAAAGTATTCCAGGTTGGGGAAGAAGCGGACAAGCTATAAGAAAACTTACTGATGATCCAAAATCAGAGTTGTCATGTGCAGAAAATAGGGTTCAGGATCATTATACCGAAACTATGGGAATTGAAATAATAAAGGGTAGAGGCTTTGATCCAACACTCGACGACAATCGATCTATAATTATTAATGAAACGGCCGCTAAAGAATTAAAACTTGATGACCCAATTGGTATTGAAGTAATGACAAATAGAGAATCTGTAATAATTGGTGTAGCAAAAGATTATCATTATTATGCAACTACTGAAAGTTTAACACCATTGTATTTGTCGAACTATAGAGAACGGTTTAATGTTATTTCAGTTAGAATCGATCCGGAAGATAAAATAAATACCGTTAGATATATAAATAAGGTTATTATGGACCACGACCCAGATTATTTTTGGAACTATTTCTTTATTGAAGATATGTTTGCAAATGAGTATAAAGTGGAAGAAAGATTATTTAAAATGATTCTCTGGGGATCCGGAATTGCATTAGTATTATCAATTTTAGGATTATTTGCTCTTACATCTTATAATGTGTCACGAAAATTTAAAGAAATCGGTATTCGTAAAACTTTCGGTGCATCCGTTAATAGCATTATTAGTAAATTAAATAAGGATATTGTTCGATGGGTTTTGCTAACAAATATAATATCGTGGCCAGCAGCATATTTTGCAATGAACAACTGGTTGCAAAATTATCCATACAGAGTAGATATTAATTGGATGTATTTTGTTGCAGCAAGTTTAATTAGTCTGTTTATTGCTATTATTACTATTTCATTTCAAGCGGTTAAAGCTGCAAGAATGAATCCTGTGGATGCTATTCGCTATGAATAATGAAACAAGTTTAAAAGCATTGTGATGAAACACTTCGACAAGTCTAGCGTGACTATTATTGAGATAAAAATGTCATGCTGAGCTTGTTGAAGTATAATTAGCATTAAAATTGTGCTTGTAATTACAAATCTTTAAGCAATATAGTTTTATCATTAAAATCTTTATCAGAACCTTCAATATGCATCTTTCCTGATTTCTTAATAAACCCATATAGCAAAGTAAGATCACCGGGAATAATAAACTTTTCCTCTTTGGTATTATAAAGTTTATAATCAGTATCAACTCTCGAGTCTTCAATATCAGATGGCATTAAAATAAAAATGATCCATTCTAAATCAGGACTTAATTCCACAACCTGATATACGTATTCTTCATTATAAAATAACGTATCTGTTTTATTTGCAGAAAACTTTATCAAACCATGTTCGTCTGGGGTTAGATCAAAGTAAGGATTTGGTACTACGTTAATATCAGAAATACAAGCATCATTCCATTTCAATCCTTTGTACACATCAAGAATCTTGATTTTTAAAATAAAACGGTCTTTTTCAAACGTATGACCACGAGACATTTCTTCATTAATTTCTTCCCAGTTAAAGTTTAATTTAACATCCTGATATCCTAGCGTATCTTTTAAAACTGTGTTGGATGTAGCTAGTACTTCACTAATAAAAAAACCATTATGTGATTCGGTAACATATCCCGAAGGTTCGTAACTGGCAAATAACTCAAATTCAACATTTTTAAGTCTGTTGTTTGCGTAAAAGATATTTTCACTTTTCTGATATCCGTTTCTTATTCTTAGTGTTAAAGTACTTTCTGGGATGGTAAACCGAACAAACTCATTTGAACCATCACCTTCAGAACCCTCTGCCCAGCAAGTTGAAGGATCAGTATCACCCAAATTTGTAGCCCCGTATTTTCCATAGTCTGCATAACCTCCCATTTCAAGCTCCGATGAAGAATTCCAAAATATATAATTTTTAAAAGCCAAAAGTAATGTGTCTTCAACCTCAAGTTGTGCAAAAATATTGGTTGAACTTACTAAGATGATTAAAAAAATTAAATAAGTTTTTCTCATAATCGTAAAATTTAAAAAGAGCAAAATAAGGTTTTATTCTTGTCTTGCTCTAAGGTAGTTTGGTGATTTTGTATTTATTGACCGTATTTAAATGCTAGTTCATAATAGCTATGTTTTTCCGAAATAAGAATGAAAAACTTGAAGTAATTATCTTCTTTTTCGTAAAGAGTTCCATGTGCATCCCAACCAGCCTTTGGCTTAATCCATCCTTTGTTTAACAATGCAGCATCAAACATTTTTTCATAATAAATTTGAAGTGAATCTTGCATATTCTCAAATGGAGCAACATTATAAATCAACTTATAATTACCATCATTAGTTTTTTTCAATTCTTTCAATACTGCATTTTCAGGAATTGAAATTCCCCAATCTGCTAAAAAGGCTTCATATGCTTCTTGAGTTGATAAATCAAGTTGTACCTCCTTTTTTTCTTCTGTCGTTTCAGAAGTTTCTTGTTTTTCAGAAGTAGTATTACACGCCATTATTAATAATACTGCCAAAAGCAGTAAACCACTTAATTGTATTGTTTTTTTCATAAGATTTTTCCATTGATTTGTAATCAAATTTATGAAATCTGAGCACCAAATTCAAGTAGAGAATAATATAATAAGAACAATACTTTAATCAAATTGTATTAAATGTGAGCTTATTTTGAATTATTTTAATTCGAGATAAGCTTATATATTTGTTAAAAATCGAATCCTAAATTAATGAATCAGATAATAAATTTCATCCTAAAAATAGCCCTGAATAGAAACTTTATCCTTGTTTTTGCTGTGATAATGGGAATGTCCTTAGGACAATACGCAAACTACATTAAGGAATACACCATTTATATTTTGGCGATAACCATGGTTTTTTCAACAACCGGAATTGATTCTAAAGCGTTATTACCCATAAAAAAATTATTTAAACCGATGTTTATGGGAACAGTTTTGAATTATTTTATTTTCGGAACAATTGTACTAATTCTAGCTTGGTTTTTAATGCCAACAAAAGCATTGTTTATGGGATTTGTAGTTATTGTCGCAGCACCTCCAGGGGTTGCTGTAATACCTTTCTCAGGCATTTTAAAAGGTAATATTGAGTATTCAATATTAGGTGTATTTGGAGCTTTTCTGGCTTCAATTGTTATTGCACCACTTCTTATACAGATTTTTTCTAGTGGAGCTGAAATTAACGCATGGTTGTTGTTTATTTTAATGATAAAATTGGTTCTTGTTCCTCTAATAGTATCAAGATTTCTTTTGTATAAACCCGTGTTTAAATATGTAGCAAAAGTACGTGGTAAAGTAGTTGATTGGGGATTTGCTATTATCATATTCACTGCAGTAGGAATGAATAGGGATGTTTTCTTTTCCGATCCCCTAATCTTAATGTTATCATCTATAGTTCTGTTATCTGCTACTTTTGGATTAGGTTCATTGTATGAAATCTTTGCCAAGAAAACAGGAATTAATTACGACAGAAGTATTACTCAGGTTTTATTGTTGACTATTAAAAGTTCTGGTTTCTCGGTTGTTACGGCAATGACTTTGTTTGGTAAAGAAGCTGCTATTCCTTCCGCTATTTTAGCAGTGATTGTTTTGCTATATTTGTTATATCTTTCTATTCGCTTAGAAATTAAAAATAGTAAACATTGAAAGTAAAAATACTTGGAACAGGAACGTCGCAAGGTGTTCCGGTAATAGCTTGTAATTGTAATGTTTGTCAGTCTACTGATCCGAATGATAAACGGTTAAGAACAGCAGCATTTGTTGAAGTAAACGGTGTTAATATTGTAATAGATGCTGGACCCGATTTCAGGCAACAAATGCTTCGTGAGAAGGTGAATGATGTTGATGCAATACTAATTACTCATGAGCATCGGGATCATATAGCCGGTTTGGATGATGTTCGTGCATTTAATTTTATGAACCAAAAACCGGTTGATATTTATGCAGAAGAAAGAGTGCAAGAAGCCATTAAAATGGATTTTTCGTATTCATTCGCCGATAAAAAATATCCAGGAGTACCTCAAATAAATTTACATCAACTTACTGTAGAATCCTTTGAAATAAAAGGAGTGCAAGTTGTACCAATAAGAGTTTTTCATTATAAATTACCCGTGTTTGGATTTAGAATTGGCGATTTTGCGTATATAACCGATGCCAATTATATCAGTGAAGAGGAAAAGGAAAAATTACATGGCACAAAATATTTGGTAATTAATGCACTTCGTAAAAGAAAACATATTTCGCATTATTCATTATCAGAATCGATTGATTTAATAAAAGAATTAAGTCCCAAACGAGCATACATAACTCATATTAGTCATCAAATGGGATTACACCACGATATAAATGAAGAACTACCTCGTGGAATTTCTTTAGCTTACGATGGTTTAAGATTTGAGGTTTAAATTTATTTCGATAATTTTAAGATTAATATATCGTTTTTATATCTGTAACATTTCTAAAATCTATTTAATATGAAAAACATAAAATTTTTAGTTACTATTCTTATTGTTTTTGCAATGGGCTGCACAGGCGGATACAATGATAAAAGTTTCTCAGATGAGTATTCAGATATGGAAGTTATGGAAGAAATTGTACCCTCTACTGCGTTTGATATGCTTCCTGTGAACTCCCAAGCGCAAAATCCTGACATAATTATTGATAAAAAAATAATTAAAGACGCACGTATTGGAATACAAGTAGAAAATTATACATCGTACAGAATAAAACTCGATTCAGCAATTATAAAAGCAAACGGATATATTTCTTCTGATAATCTTGATAAAAATGATTATAATATTAATTGTGAGTTGGTAATAAGGATTCCAGCCGACTATTTTGATAAGTTTATTTCATCAATAGAAAAGGGTACAGAAAAACTATTGTATAAAAATATTTCGGCTCGCGATGTAACCGAAGAATTTATTGATATTGAAGCACGCTTAAAAACTAAAAAGGAAGTTGAGAAAAGATATATTCAATTGTTATCTAGAGCAAAAAACATAAAGGAAATACTGGAAGTTGAGGAAAAATTAAGAGTGCTTCGCGAAGAAATTGAGTCTAAAGAGGGCCGCTTAAAGTATCTAAAAAGGCAGGTTTCTTATAGCACTATTTACCTAAATGTAACTCAAAATTATGAGTATAAATATGAACCTGAGAAGAAAAAGAACTTTTTCCAACGTTTGTTTAAGTCTATGGATAAAGGGTGGAAAGGTTTTATTGTATTTGTGTTATTTTTATTTAGATTATGGCCTTTAATTTTGATTGGAATAGCAACATTTTACTATATTCGTAGAATAAGAAGAAAGAAAAAAATGTTAACAAATAAAAAATAAGCTATTATGGAATCAAACAGAAACTTAGGTAGAGGAATAATTGGAATTGTTCTGATTTTAATTGGTGTTGCTTTTATAGGCAGAACGCTGGACTTTTTCCCTCATAGAATAATGCATTATATTTTTACTTGGGAAATGATTTTAATTGTTTTGGGTGTAATATTTATATCAACTCGTGAAAATAAATCTACAGGTTGGATATTGCTGATTATAGGTCTGGTTTTTTGGGTACCCGATGTTATTGATATTCCTTTTGGAGTTAGAAGATTATTTTGGCCTTCATTATTTATTGTAGTCGGTGTTGTTATAATTTTAAGATCTGTAGGTCATAAAAGACCAAATGTAGATTCTAAATCTTCAGACTATATTGATGATATTGCTATTCTTGGTGGTGGCGATAAAGCTATTACTTCTGAAAATTTTAAAGGTGGAAAAATAACAGCCATTTTCGGAGGTTCAAAAATTGATTTAAGAAAGGCTAAATTAGCTCCTGGTCAGAATGTTATAGACGTATTTTGTATGTTTGGAGGAACAACCATAATTGTTCCCGAGAGCTGGAATGTAAAACATGATGTAATGTCTATATTAGGAGGTTTTTCTCATAAACGAAATTTACATTCAGATACCACAATTGATATTGGAAAAGAGCTTGTGGTAAGAGGTTTTGCTATGTTTGGTGGTGGCGAAATAAAACATTATTAGTAAAAAAGATTTCCGAAAAGTAAAGCTGTTATTCCCTTGAAAAAGGGAATCTCTTATTATAAAGTAATACAGAGTATTATGAGATCTCCAATCAAGTTGGAGATGACAAATTATGACTTTTCGGAATTTTTTTTATTTTGCCATTTTACTTATGAAATAAAACTAAAGCATACCAATTATTTGCATCGGTATAAATTTCTTTAATTGTTAATTCTGTAATCTTTTCAAATTTCTTAATTTGCTCGTAGGAGAATTTATATGAATTCTCTGTGTGAATATCTTCTCCTTCTTTTAATTGTATTTCTGAATTAAAGAAAGGAGAAGTAATGATTAAATCTCTTTTTGCAACTAAGTGCATCTCAATTCTGGATTTTTCTTTGTTGAAAAATGCTTTATGTTTAAAGTCATCTGGATCAAAATCAGAATCAATAATTGAATTAACTACATTTAAAATATTTTTGTTAAAATCAGCAGTTGTATTCTGAGAATCATTGTATGCATTATGCAAAAATAGCAACGGTTTTACTAAATCAACACCAAGTAAAAATGAATCACCAGGATTCATTTTAGAACTTAATTCTGCTAAAAATTTACTTACTTCTTCTTCAGTAAAATTACCTATTGTACTCCCTAAAAATAAAAACAAACGCTCTTTATTATCAGGAATCGTATTTAGTTGATTCATAAAATCGGCAACAAAACCATTGATTAATAACTTAGGATATAATTCGGATAATACTTCTGCAGAACCTTGTATTGCCGACAAACTAACATCAACGGGAATATAATTAATGCTTTCTAAATTTTGTTCTGGAATTGAGTTTAACAAAATACTTATCTTAGAACAATCGCCACTACCAAGTTCAACTATATCCTTATTACTAATCTGATTCATTAATTCAGGAGCAATTTTCTTCAATATGCTTTTTTCGGTTCGAGTAGGGTAATATTCTGGCAATCTGGTAATATCTTCAAAAAGTTCTGAGCCTTTTTTATCATAAAAAAATTTACTTGAAATATATTTTTGTTTAGATAAAAATCCTTGAATTATTTCCTGTCTAATATTATCAATACCTAATTCAATAAGATGATTAGAAATTTTTATTTGTTGTGTTTCAATAACAAGAGTTTCAGTGTAACTCATTAAGTTTGTTTTATAACTTTTATATCTAACAATTGTATTTAGTGATTGTTGAATTATTCAATCCATGTTTATTTTGGGATGCCTTTCTCGAAAGGATTTGAAGAATCGTTACTCCACTCAAACCATCCTCCATCGAAAACAGAAACTCTTGGCCAACCCATTAACCAAGCATTATAAAAAGCTTCGCTTCCGCGCCAACCAGTTCCACAATAAAAGGCATTATGCTTATCTGGAGTGACACCAATCTCTTTCCATATTTCTGCAACTTCATGAAATTCTCGTACAGTATGATCTAAGTTCCTGTAGTTTTCCATATGATATGCATCTGTACCACAATTACCGAAAACAGCTCCAGGAATTCGTCCTGTTTTTTCAATGTAATTATAACCACTAACTTCGCCTATATATTCTGGCCAACTACGAACACAAACAAGGTTTGCATCCTTGGATTTAATCATTTCTTTCGCTTCAGCGATATCAACTGCAAGCTCTGGTTGAACAGGAATTGTTTCTCCAAATTCTGAAACCGGTTTTTTTTGTTCATCTTTAGTGCTTATTTCATATCCGGCATCTTTCCATGATTGAAATCCACCGTTTAAAATTCGAACATCGTTAACTCCAGCATACATCATAATAAATGCATTACGAATTGCTCCAATATGACCTGCAGCACTTCCGGGAAATTCGTCAGCATTGTCTGGTGACATAAATTTACCATATAGAATTACTGTTGTGTTAGAAGTAATCCCGTGCTTTTCCAAGGCTTTTTTCAATTCTTCTGGAGTTCTACGATTCCAGGTTTCTGGAGACTCAAGAGCTAAAGTATCTATGTCAATTGCACCAGGAATATGACCTGTTAAATACGCATTCCGATTACGATAATGTGAATGACAAATAATAAATTTATTATTTGAATATTCTTTTGGAGATTTTCCGTCAATTAATTCTTTTACCCATTCAGCGGAAACAAGCTGTTTATATCTTGCTAACTTATCCATCGGATATTTCTCATTAACAGCCCATTCATCTATAAAATGATTGTATATTTTAATGTCAGAATATCCTGCTTTTTGGAAAAGCAATGCAATCTTTTCAGATTCTTTAATTTTATTTGAATATATAATTATTTGATTTTCTGGAACTATGTGTTTCGATCGTACAATCTCAATCCAGTCAATATAATTACTCCATTTTATAGGTAAACTTTTTGCTCCTTGTATATGTCCGCCGCGTTTTTCAGTATTTTGTTTCCAACCGTTATAAGCATTTACCGATCGGATATCTATTGTTTTTACATTTACATGAGATAGTAATTTGCTTAATTCTTGTGTTGAAATTTGCTTAAATTGGTTATTCATGTTGAAAGGATTAGAGTATTTTTTAATAAGTTACGAGAATAATAATGATATATCAAAAGATAATTCTCTTATATTACTTTGAGTATTCATTAAAAATTTCGCTTGTAGATTTATGTTTTCTTCCAGTAACTTTTTCAAAGTCAGATTGGATATTAAATTCATTATTATAGATTTTAGTATAAATTCCGGCAATTACAGAACCAAGAAATTCACCATTATGTTCTTTTTGCCATTTTAAATAATCTTCAATGCTGAGTGATTTATATACAAGACTTGTTTTAAAATATTTATTGAAATAACCAACTAATTCAGTTTGCGTAATGGCTTCACCAGTTAAGTTGTAAATTTGGCTATTTAAAGAATTGTTTTTAATAAGCTCTGTATACGCAATAGCAATTTCATCTCTTGTTGTATAAGAACATTTGCCATCGGCAGCACAATTAGATATTTTGCCAGCTTTAATGTAATTGTTTAGATATTCAATATCAGGTTCAATGTATAAGCCATTTCTACCTATAGCATAATCTAAACCACTTGCTTTAATATCTTCTTCAGTTTGTCGGTTTGAGTTTACTATTGGATCGAATTTTGAGTTTCCTGGTTTTCCAATAATACTTGTATAAATGATTTTTCGAACTCCTGATTCCTTTGCAGCACAGATCACATTTCTGTGTTGATCAATTCTTTTTTCAGGAGCATCCATTCCAGAAACTAAAAGGACAACTTCAACGTCTTGAAATGCAGAAATAAAACCTTCTTTGCTATTATAATCTGCTTTAAAAACTTTTAGTCCCAAGGATTTTACTTTCTCAGGTGAACGTGCTGTACCTATTAAATTTTCTTTACCAAATTCCTCTATTGCTCTTTTGGCTATCGCTGATCCTAATTGCCCACTAACCGCTGTAATTGCTATCTTCATAATATTTAGTTTAGAAATATTTGAACATACCTAAACAACATCAAATTTGTAGAGATGTTTAAATAAAATGCCAAAGAGTATTAACATTTTATTGTTAATACTCTTCGGAATAGGTTTTAAAAATATTAATCAAAAGTAAATACTTCTTCAATAGTACATTCAAATACTTTTGAAATATCATATGCCAGTTTTAGCGATGGATTATACTTTCCTTTTTCAAGAAAAACAATTGTTTCGCGTCTTACACCAACTTTTTGAGCTAAATCAAGCTGTGTTAAGTTGTATCGAGCCCGTAATTCTTTTATTCTATTATTCATTGAAGTTTCCTTTAAGGTAGTAGTAGATATAAAATACTGCAAAAAGGATTGCCATTCCAATAATTCCATAGCCATAATAAAGTTCTGATTCTCCTCCATTTCTATCTTGAAGGTACATTATTATAAGCCACAAAAACAATGACACAAAAAATGATTTTGAAGCAGCTTTTTGTTCAATTTTCTTGGAAAGTTCATCTTCGGCCGGTAAACCTTTTGATGTACTTTTTATCCTTCGAATAGCAAGAAAAATTCCAAATCCAAATAGAACTACAATAATTCCTACTTGAAAATATTCAGAGATTAAAGCTAAACCACTTGTACTTGCCTTAACTTGATAAATCCAAATTCCGGCTATTACTACAACCATGGTAATAATGAATAATGGTAAATAAATCTTTTTCATAATAAAGTTGTTAAATTCTAACTAAAAGTTATGTAAATACAACACAAAGTTAGAAAAAGATAACATGCATGTCAAGTTTTTTGGCGTAAAAAATGGAATTGTTTTAGATAATAGACCTTAAATCATTGATCTTATTGATTCTTTCAAAAGAAAAAGTCTTACTTTTTTTATCGATATATTCGTATATAAGAAGAGCTTTGTGTAAGTAATCAGGTTTGGTTTTTATTTCATCATTCCCAATTGTATATAATAAATCTGCAAGTAATTCTATGTTTTCGAAATTGAAACCTTTTTTTTGGCTAAACTCACTGTCAAAATCTTTTTCTTCAAGCTTTAAAATATAATTAAGATTATTGCCAAAAGCTTCTTTGAACTCATCGTTAATTAACTTTTCAGTTTGTTGTAGTTCCTCTATTGATTTTGATGGAACAAATTTGCCAATTAGGTATAGCAATAAGACACTAATTTTCTCAATTTCTCTGAGTATAAAGTCTTTTCGTTCCATAATAATTAGGGTAAAACAAATTATTATTTTATTCTATTAATCTATGGTGAGTTCCTATTATTTCAAACTTAGCTTTACAAATTTCTTTATATTGAATAGCCATTTCGTGAATATCTTCATCGTCAATTTCATAATACCAAACTACCGATACTTCCGAAATTTTAAGCTCAACCAATTTATTTATATTTCTAAAAATGTCCATAAACATTTTTGATGAAGAAGTATTTAATACAACAAGTCTAAAATCAAATTTAGTTTTTTCATTTGGGGCTAGCATATATTCATCTATCCAATTTATAACAGGCTCATAAAATTCAAAAGAATTTTCTGGTAATGAATATCCATGTATTTGTAATAATCCTGATTTTGCGTCAAAGTTTATTGACGGAGTTTTACTGGTTGCTGTAATAATTAACTCTTTTTCCATTTCTATATATTTAAATCATTTGTTTATCTCAAAACAAATATATTTATAATAATAGTGAAGATACTATAATTTAGATTTACTTCAAATTCAAATTGGTTTCAAATCTATTTTGTTTGGTATATATTTAACTTTAATTTCTTAACATTGCCTTAACCTTTATTCAGCTGGTTGTTCAAACAAAAGGTGTAGTTATGCGTTTAAACAATTGAAATGAAAAGAAATTTATTAATTACATTAACTTTATTTTTAATAACTAATAGTTTCATATTAGCCCAAGGTTGTGGACCAAACTGTCCTGCTTGTTCCGGAACAACAGATGGTAATCTTACTCCAACAAAATCAATATCATTTCAAGGATTGTATATACCAACAGGCGAAGAAGAATTTGGAGTATTAGGTGTTAAATATGGTGCATTTGATTGGCTTGATTTAGGAATTGCATATACTTTTAAATCTGAAAAAATAATTTGGAATGCTCGATTACAAGCAATAAAGCAAAATGATTCTAATTGGCAACCCAGCGTTGTTTTAGGTACAGGAAGTATTCGAACCGATGGTACAGATCAATCAATTTATCTGAATATTATTAAATCAAAGGAGTTTTCTGAAAATTTTGCGATAAGTGTTTCTGGTGGTATAGCTAGTCTTACTTCTGATATTGAAAAGATTTATGGTATTGGCAATGTTTCTCTTATTTTCATGGAAAAAATTACCACATTCGTAAACTTTGATGGTATCAGTTTTCATGAAGGAATAATGTGGACTGTTAATGATTGGTTTACTGCTGGTATTATAATGATTGAAAGTAAAGATCCGGCTATTTCTGTCAATATTACTACGCCAATATTTAAAAGTAAGAAAACAGAAGATTAAAATAATTTGTTATTATTATTAATATAAAGGTAAAAACAAGGGGCTTTCTACCCCTTATTAAGAAAGTACATTTTATTCTGTTTCTATTCTCTTTCATATTTACAACATCCAGCTAAAGCATTGTAAACATTATCACTTGCTTTTTCTTTTTCAGTATCATGTCCAACTATTGCAACCGCTTTATGAATATCATCAATTTTCAGTTTGCTCTCGTCAAAAGAAACATCTAACATTTTAGTTTCTTTATCCCAATCTGCTTTAGTTACTCCATCTAAACCAGAAACAGCTTTTTCAATGCGACTTTCGCACATTCCGCAGTTACCAAAAACTTTGAATGTTTCTGTTTTTAGCCCTTGAGCAAAAACACTGAAACTTGCTATAAGTAATAGTCCAATTGTTAAATTAATCGCTTTTTTCATAATATTTAATATTAAGTCATTATTAATTTTCTTTTCTATAGAAACAACATTCTGGTAATTCTTCATAAACCGAGTCAGGAGCTTTTTCCAGTTTCGTATCATGACCAATTTTTGCAATGGTTTTATGAATATCCATTATATCCAGTTTTATGTCATAAGAAACATTTATCAATTTTGATTCTTCATTCCATTCAGCTGAATTTACTCCATTTACCGATAAAGCAGCTTTTTCTATTCTTTCTTTACACATTCCGCACGCTCCATTAACAAAAAACTTAGTCGAAAGGTTCGAATTCTCGGATTTATTATAAATCAATCTTTCATATAAACAACATCCTGGCAATTCATTATAAATATCATCCGATGCCTTTTCAAGTTCTGTATCATGACCTGCTTTTGCAATTGCTTTATGTACATCAGTTATTTTAATTTTTTTAGAATTGAATGAAAGGTGCAAGATATGATCTTCAGTGCTCCATTCGGCATGTTCAACTCCATTTAAAGCTAATGCTGTTTCTTCAATTCTTGCTTTACACATTTCGCAGGCACCGCCAACTTTAAATATTTCATGATTCAGATTATCAGAAGTTTGTGAATAATTTGAATGATCTTGATTAGATTCCTTATCACCATGATTATGACCTGAGGAAACCATTCCACCATCAGGATTCATCATGCTTGGCAGTCCCATTAATTGAGCCGATGCATCAATTTTGAAAACTCCATTTACAGCAATTTCTTCACCAATCTGCAAACCATCTTCTATAATATAGAATGATCCTGCTTCGGGTCCAAGAACAATTTTTCGATATATAAATGATGGATTTTCTCTATTAGGAACTTTTACATATACAACGGATCTTTTTCCTGTCCATAATACAGCCGATTTTGGAATTAGAATTTTTTTAGTATTTGCTGCAATTTTAGATTCAGAAATTCCTTTAGCAAACATTTCCGATTTAACGTGCAAAGATGAATTATCCAATTCGACTCTTACTTTTGCAACTCTTGTTTTTGCATCTATAAAAGGATCTATGTAAGATATATTTGCCGAGAAATTTTTACCTGGCAAGGATTGGATTGTAAAGTTAACTTTATCATTTAGTTTAATCCAAGGTAAATCGCTTTCATAAGCGTCGAACATAACCCATACCTTAGTTAAATCAATTACTTTAAAAAGGGCTTCACCTTCTTTAATATAATCACCTAAAGCAATATGTCGCATTGATATAGTTCCCGAAATAGGAGAGAGTACATCAAAATAAAGTTTTGGTTCTCCTTTTTCTTCAATAGATTTAATTTGATCGTCTGTCAAATCCCAAAGTTTTAATTTTGATTTTGCAGCCAAATATATCGATGGTCTTGATTCTTTATAAGAAATTGCTTCCAGCAACTCACGTTGTGCTGTAACCAATTCAGGGGAATAAATAGTAGCTAATTTCTGTCCTTTCGCAACATTCTGACCTGTAAAATTCACATGTAATTGTTCAATTCTACCACCATAGCGAGCCGTTAATTCTGCTATATTACGCTCAT
>Ga0209692_10002321_pt1 | contig 21428 bp, 13 predicted proteins | sample tdDd472_FD_187129 | JGI IMG/M metagenome (GOLD analysis project Ga0209692, IMG submission 187129) | Marine sediment microbial communities from the Atlantic coast under amendment with organic carbon and nitrate - tdDd47.2 (SPAdes)... | ecosystem: Environmental > Aquatic > Marine > Coastal >... | reverse complement strand
TTTGCGCACTATTCATAAAAACTAATAGTCCTATAGTACCAAAATTTTTGAGCAAATTAACCTTCTGTTTGTAGATTCCATCTCATCCTATCCGACAAAGCGGGGCCTCCCGCACATAACGATGCGCTTAGGGCCTGGCACTTTGGTCTGATCGCAGAATATCGGGTTGGAAAAATGAAAATTCGCACGAAACTGACACTGGCGACAGTGGTGTTGGGCGGCTTGCTGATCGGCTATGCCGCCTATCAGTCCTATTCCGCCGCGCTTCTGTACCGGGAAGCGGAAGAGGCGGTCGAGATCAACCGGGTCTCCGACCTTCTATACAAAGCGGCCGGATCCTACGCCGTTGAGCGCGGAACCAGCGCCGGTGTGCTTGGGAACCCGGCCGGTGCGTCCGACAAGCAGCTCGGCGCCATCCGGGATCGGGCCAAGGACGCCGACGCCGCCCTGGCGCAAGTCCTGGAAATCATATCCGCGAAGGATTTCGGAAATCTGACCCAGGCGGTGACGCGCATTCAAGACGGCGCCAAGGAACTGGCGCGCCTTCGGCGGAGCAGGGACGAGGCCATTGCGGCCAAGCGGGAAGGCGACCAGACCGAGCTGCGGACCGCTCTGTTCGGAACGCTGACGCGCTTGATCGTCAATTCGCAGGAACTGCGGGTGCATCTCGAAGGCGAACTCGGCAAGCATATGCCGCCGGGGGTACAGGCATCCTTCGTTGCCCGTGGGGGGCTATGGCTCGGCAGCGAATATTCCGGTCGGACGCGGGGAATGCTGTCCGGCGTCATCGGCGCCGGCAACCCGCTGACCGTCCAGCAAGTCCGCCTCATCGGCGAGAATGTCGGCCAGGTCGAGGCGGGTCTGGACCTGGCGACCCAGCGCCAGCAATTGTTCTCGGACGCATTCGTGGCCCAGTTGACCGAGGCGAGCGACATCTTGCACGGCAAGATCGCGGCGACCCTGGACACAATCGTCGCGGCGAGCGCCAAGGGCGAAAAATACCCGATCTCCGGGCCGGAATGGTTCGCTTTGGCGACGGAGGGGATCGGCAAGCTGCTGGCGGCGCAAAGCCGGTCGTCCGAGGAGATCGAGGCGAAGGTGACGGCGGTCAGCCAGGAGGCGCTGCTGGCGCTGTCGGTGGACCTCGCGCTGCTGGCTTCCGCATTCCTGATCGCCGGCGCGGCCCTGTTCGTCGTCTCCCGCCAGGTCTTGGCCCCGATGCGGGACATTCAGAATGCGATGAGCGAACTGGCCGGCGGCAACCTTGCCGTTGACGTCCCCGATTTCAACCGGGACGACGAAGTGAGCGAGATGGCGAAGGCCGTGCAGCGGTTCAAGGAGGAAGCGAACGAGGCCGTGGCGCTAAGGGAACGGCAGGCGGAAGCGGAAGCCAGACAGGCCGAACTGCAACGCCAAAGCATGCTGAAAATGGCGGATTCCTTCGAGGAACAGGTCGGCGGTTCGATTCAATTGGTCTCCTCCGCGGCGACCGAATTGACCGCGACGGCGACCCAAGTCTCGAGCACCGCGACGAATACGGAATCGAAAAGCCGCCAAGTGGCCGAGTCCGCGGAATTGGCGTCCAGCAACATCGATTCCGTCGCGGCGGCCGCCGAGGAGTTGGATCGGGCGATCTCGGAAGTCTCGGGAACCGTTGGCGACGCCGCGGCGGCATCCCGCAGCGCCTCCGAGGAAGCGGCGGCGGCGCAGACCCGTATCGACGCGCTGGACAAGGCGTCAAACCGTATCGGCGACGTGGTGAACCTGATCCTCGACATCGCGGAACAGACCAACCTGTTGGCGTTGAACGCCACGATCGAAGCCGCCCGCGCGGGCGACGCGGGCAAAGGTTTCGCCGTCGTCGCCAACGAGGTGAAATCGCTGGCCAATCAGACGGCCAAGGCGACCGACGAAATCGGAAACGAAATCAACGCGATGCGGAGCGCCATCAAGGATTCCGTCGCGGCGGTCCGCGGCGTGGGCGAGACGATTCAACGCCTCAGCGAGATGAACAACTCGGTCGCGGCCGCCGTCGAGGAGCAATCGGCGACGACGAGCACCATGTCGCGGTCGATGGCGGATGCCGCGCGCAGCGTCACCGAAGTCAGCGGGACGATGGAGGAACTGCTCGGCACCGCGGCGGAAACCGGCGCCGCCGCCGAACAAGTGAATGGAGCGACGGCGGAACTCTCGGTCCAGGCCAATAAAATGCAGTCGGCCGTGAACGACTTCCTGCGGAGCATACGGGAGGGCTGACGGGTCGCCGCCTATTCGATACGGGCCTTGACGTAGGAACCGGGCGCATTCTCGATGATCGGATAGTTCTCCACCGATCCGGGAAAACGCGGTTTCGTCTGCTTCCGGCCTGACTGCTTCTTCACCCATTTGAGCCATTCGGGCCACCAGGAACCGGCATGTTCCTCGGCGCTGTCGAACCATTCCTCCGGCGTCTCCGGGTTCTTGGCATTGGTCCAGTGGGAGTATTTCGGCTTTTCCGGATTGGGCGGATTGACCACGCCGGCGATATGGCCGCTGGCGGCCAGGATGAACTTCACCGGCCCCTTGTAGGTCTGCGTCGCCGCATAGGTCGAGCGCCAGGGCGCGATATGGTCTTCCCTGGTGGACAGGACGCAGACGGGAAGCGTGATTGAGGTCAGATCGATCGGCGTGCCGCAAAGCGTTATGCCGTTCGGTTCGATCAGTTTGTTCTCCAGATACATCTTGCGCAGATAGAAGCTGTGCATCGTCGCCGGCATCCGGGTCGAGTCCGAATTCCAGTACAACAGGTCGAAGGGGAAGGGATCCTTGCCCATCAGATAGTTGTTGACCACAAAGGACCAGATCAGGTCGTTGGCGCGCAGCATGTTGAAGGTCGTCGCCATTTCGGAGCCTTCGAGATAACCCCGGCCGTGCATGCGCTCCTCCAGCGCCTTCAACTGTTCCTCGTCGATGAAGACGGAAAGCTCTCCCGCCTCCTCGAAATCGATCATGGTCGTGAAGAAGGTCGCGGATTTGACGCGCTGGTCGCCGTGCGACGCCATATAGGCCAGCGTCGACGCCGTCAGCGTGCCGCCGAGGCAATAGCCGATGATGTTCGTCTGCGGCTCCCCGGTGATTTCCACCACCGCCTCGATGGCGGCCAGGGTGCCTTGGACCATGTAGTCCTCGAAGCTCTTCTGGGCCAGCCTCTCATCCGGATTGACCCAGGAAACGACGAAGACCGTCAGTCCCTGGTCCACGGCCCATTTGATGAAGGAATTCTTCGGGCGGAGGTCCAGGATGTAGTATTTGTTGATCCATGGCGGCACGATCAGCAGCGGGGTCTTGTAGACCGCTTCGGTCGTCGGTTCATACTGGATCAACTGCATCAACTCGGTCTGGAAGACGACCTTGCCCGGCGTCGTGGCGATATTCCCGCCGACCTCGAACGCTTCCGCGTCGGTCATCGAGATCTTCAGATTGCCTTCGCCTTTTTCCAGATCGCTCAGCAGGTTTTCCAAGCCGCGGACCAGGTTTTCGCCCTTGCTGTCCAGCGTTTCACGCAGCACCGCCGGGTTGGTCAGCAGGAAATTGCTCGGCGCCAGGGCGTCGGCGAACTGCTTGGTATAGAAATCGACCTTCTTGGCCGTTTTCGGGTCCAGGCCCTCGACCTCGCCGACGGTTTCCTGCATCCATCGTGCGGTCAGCAGATAGGACTGCTTTATGAAGTCGAAGAGGGCGTTTTCGTTCCAGGCTTCGTCCCGGAACCGGTTATCCGTCTTTTCCGGATGAATGACCGCTTCCGCCTCGCCGCCCAGCATGCGGTGCGTGGTGGCGGTCCAAAGGTTCATGTAGTTCTGCCACAGGCTCACCTGCGCCTGCATCATGGCGGCCGGATTGGTCATCATCCGGTGGGTCATTTCCAGGAAGGCGGCGCCCACGTTCAACGGGTCGCCATGCCCCAGCGCGCCTTCGGCCCCGGCGGGATGTTTGTTCAGAAAATCGGTGACGAGTTTTTGGCTCCGCTCCGCGATCTGGCCCATCTGGCGCGAGAATTCGACCGGATCCGGCCATTCCTTCTGGGTGTCCGTCTTTTCGCTGGTTTTATCGCTCATGCTGAACCCTTACTCAAAATCGCAGAACCATTCGAACGGCTGTCTCACCGGGCGGCAATGATCCCAAATTTGAATTACAAACGGGTTATAGAACAGGCAACCGGCCATACCAAGGGGCGCGGCACTGCTCAAGATTGGAAAAACCGCCGCCATTGGCCCGTTCCGGGGGTAGGGCAGAACATTCAATCGCGGGAATAAGCGCCGATCCGGCAAGGGATTTTGGACATGGGGGGAATCCTATAGTATGCCCGTGGAATGAACGGAGGGGGGACGCTCGCAGGTGGTGAAGCCGCCGTTCCGAAATTGGCAAAAACGTACGGGTTGGATGTCATGACAATCGAGTCTTCCGAACCGCTTGGCAGCGGTGCCGCCTTCAGGATTCTGGTGCGCTTCGCGGCGGCAGCAGCGGTCGCGCTTTCCCTGTCGGCCTGCGAGACCATGTCGGATATCGGGGAGACGGCGGGCGATGTCGCCTCGGCCGCGAACCCGCTGAACTGGTTCGGTGACGACGACGAGGAAGCCGAATCGACGGAACCGAAACCGGTGCCCGGTTCATCAGACGCCTATCCGTCCGTCGGCGCTGTGCCGCAGAAACCGCCGCCCCCCTCCATCGTCCAGGAAGCCGGGACGCTGCAGAACCAGCTGGTCGCGGACAAGAGCAAGGCGCGCTATTCCGATCAGGTCGTGCGCCAGGAAACCGCCAGCAGTCAAACGGCCGGCAGTCAAACGGCCGCCAGCCAGTCGGCTCCCCGGGTGACCGCGCCGCCGCAGCCCGCTCCGGCGCCGCAGCCGGTGCCGCAGCCCGTGGCCGCGCCGCAACCCGTTCCGGTTCCGCAACCGGTGCCGGTCCCGGCGCCGCAGCCCTCGACGGCCAATCAGCTTGCCGCGGCGGCGCCGCCCCCGCCGGCGGCCGGTTATGGGAATCCGATCGGCCAGGCCGTCCATATCGCGACGCTGTATTTCCCGCAGGGCGGGTCGCAGCTGACGCAGAACGACCTCAACGTCCTCTCGCAGGTCGCCGGGATCTACCGGAACGGCGGCAAGTCGATCAAAGTGGTCGGGCATGCCAGCCGGTCGACCGGCGTTGACGATCAGGTCCGGCAGGACCTGGTGAACTACAAGGCCTCGTTGGATAGGGCGACCTCGGCCGCCGCTGCCTTGCTGCGCATCGGCATCCCGCAGGACAGGATCGAGATCGCCGCCGTCGGCGCCCGCGAACCGCGCTATACCGAGGAATCGGCCGCCGGCATCGCCGGAAACCAACGGGTCGAAGTCTTCATTCAATACTAGACGCGGCAGATGCCCAGCGCTTTCGCCGCCCGGTCGCCTCGGACGGGCGGCGAGGGTGCGGGAAACCGCACTTTTCCGCGATTCAACATTAGACCTTCCGGTGGCCGTCGGCTAAAACCGCGCGACCGGACAAAGCACCATGTCCACGTTACGAGCTGAACGGAAATGATCGACTCCTTCCACCGCATCAAGCGCCTGCCCCCCTATATTTTCGCCGAGGTCAATGCCCTCAAGGCGGAGGCGCGGGCACGCGGGGAGGACATCATCGATTTCGGCATGGGCAATCCGGATATGCCGACGCCGCCGCATATCGTCGAGAAACTGGTCGAAACGGTGCGCAACCCGAAGACCCACCGCTATTCGACGAGCCGGGGCATCCCGGGGCTTCGCCGCGCGCTGTCGGCCTATTACGAGCGCCGCTTCAATGTCTCCATCGATCCGGAGAAGGAGGCGATCGTCACCTTGGGGTCCAAGGAAGGCCTCGCCAACCTGGCCCAGGCGATCACCAGCCCGGGCGACATCATCCTGGCGCCCAACCCCTGCTATCCGATCCATTCCTTCGGTTTTATCATCGCCGGCGGGGCGATCCGGCATTTGCCGGCGGCCGGCGGCGAGGGCGATTTCCGCGAAGAATTCATGCAGGCCCTGCGCCGGGGCGTCGCGCATTCGATTCCCAAGCCGCTCGCGGTCATTCTGAACTTCCCGCAAAACCCGACCGCGCAGGTGGTCGATCTCGACTTCTACGCGGAAGTCGTGGATTTCTGCCGCCATCACGAGATCTATATCCTCTCCGACCTCGCCTATTCGGAAGTCTATTTCGGCAATACGCCGCCGCCCTCCGTGCTTGAAGTGCCGGGCGCGCGGGACATCGCGGTGGAATTCACCTCGCTGTCGAAGACCTATTCCATGCCGGGCTGGCGGGTCGGCTTCGCCGCCGGGAACGCGACGCTGATCGCCGCCCTGGCGCGGATCAAATCCTATGTCGACTATGGCGCCTTCACCCCGGTCCAGGTCGCCGCGACCGCCGCGTTGAACGGCCCACAGGACTGCGTCGACGAGATGCGCGCGCTGTACAAGGAGCGCCGCGACGTGCTGGTCGAAAGCCTGTCCCGCGGTGGCTGGGACGTGCCCAGTCCCGAAGCGACAATGTTCGTCTGGGCGCCCTTGCCGAAGAAGTTCAGCAATGCCGGCAGCCTGGCGTTCGCGAAACAGCTTTTGACCGAAGCGAAAGTGGCGGTCGCGCCCGGTGTCGGGTTCGGGGAATACGGCGAAGGCTTCGTCCGCATCGGATTGGTGGAGAATGTTCAGCGTATCCGCCAGGCGGCCCGCAACATTCGGACCTTCCTGGCGGAAAGCGAACCGTCGGATGCCGGCCGAGCGGCGTGACGGGATCGTGGGCGGAATCCAAAAACATAATTATTCTAGGCACTTGGTGGGGTGGAGTTCTTTGAATGGCTGAAGCGCTGAAAGTCGCGATTGCCGGTTTGGGCACTGTCGGGGCGGGTTTGGTTCGATTGCTGCAGGCGCAGCACGATTTGATCGCCGCGCGCGCGGGCCGGCCGATCGAGATCACCGCGGTTGCCGCCCGGGACCGCAGCCGCGACCGGGGTTGCGATCTGTCGGCCTATACCTGGTACGACAACGCGGCCGAGATGGCGCGCGACGCCGATGCCGACGTGATCGTGGAACTGATCGGCGGCAGCGAAGGGATCGCCAGGGAAACCTGCGAGGCAGCCTTCGCCGCCGGACGCCATGTCGTCACCGCGAACAAGGCGCTGATCGCCCATCACGGCCTTGCCCTGGCAGCGGCGGCGGAACGGGCGGGCGTCACGCTGGCCTATGAAGCGGCGGTCGCGGGCGGCATACCGGTGATCAAGGCGATCCGCGAGGGCCTGGCGGGGAACCGGATATCCTCCCTGCACGGCATTCTGAACGGCACCTGCAACTATATCCTCACCGCCATGCGGGAAAGCGGCCGCGATTTCGATGACGTTCTGAAGGAAGCGCAGGACCTTGGTTATGCGGAAGCGGATCCCAGCTTCGATGTCGACGGCGTCGATGCCGCCCATAAGCTCGCAATCCTGACCAGTCTGGCTTTCGGGGTGGAGATCGACTTCGACAGCGTCGCCGTCGAGGGCATCCGCAACATCACGCCGGAAGACCTGCAATACGCGAAGGAAATCGGCTACAAGATCAAGCTGCTCGGCATCGCCGAACAGGGCAAGGACGGCGTTTTCCAGCGCGTCCATCCGGTCATGGTGCCGATGAGCGCGCCGATCGCCTCGGTAGAGGGCGTCTTCAACGCCGTGGTGACGCAAGGCGACTTCGTCGACACCACCGTCCTGGAAGGCCGCGGAGCGGGCGACGGACCGACGGCTTCGGCGGTCGCCGCCGACCTGATCGATATCGCCGCGGGCCGCGGCGGCCCGGCCTTCGGGGTGCCGGTGGCGGCCCTGCGCAAGGTGAAGACCCTGCCGTTGGACCGGCATGTCGGGCCGTATTACGTTCGGTGCGTGGTGATTGACCAACCGGGCGTCATGGCGGATATCACGGCGATACTCAGGGATGAGTCCATCTCGCTCGAGAACGTGATCCAGCGCGGGCGCGACCCGGGCGCCCCGGTGACCGTCGTGCTGACGACGCATGAGGCGGGGGAAGCCGCCATGCAGGCCGCCCGCGCCAAGATCGGGGCGCTGGACGCGGTGGTCGAAACGCCGCACCTGATCCGTATCGAGCGGTTCGAGGGATGAATTTGGCAAAGGCCCGCTTTCTTTCGGCCGGGAAACCGGCTTTCTGTAAAGAAATCGGGGCAGAGTGAAAGCGCAGACAGATTATTACGGCAACGGGCCGTCCGGTCCGTGGGTAGAACTAAGGGAAGAATGAAATGGCCGAGCAAGCACCAGAAGTCACAGCCGACAAGAACCTCGCCCTCGAAGCGGCGCGCGTCGCCGAGGCGGCCGCGCTGGCGGCGTCCCGCTGGATGGGACGCGGGGACGAAAAGGCGGCGGATCAGGCCGCGGTCGACGCGATGCGCACGGCGCTGAACGCGCTGGATATCGACGGCACCGTCGTGATCGGCGAGGGGGAGCGCGACGAAGCGCCGATGCTGTATATCGGAGAGAAGGTCGGGACCGGCAACGGGCCGAAGATCGACATCGCCCTCGACCCGCTGGAAGGCACCACCATCACCGCCAAGGGCGGCACCAACGCGATGGCCGTGCTGGCGATGGCGGAAGGCGGCAACTTCCTGCACGCGCCGGACGTCTACATGGATAAGATCGCCGTCGGCGGCGGCCTGCCGCAGGGGATCGTCGATCTGGACCGAAGCCCGACGGAAAACCTCAAGGCGGTCGCCGAAGCGAAGGGCAAAAAGCTCGAGGATATCCTGGTCTGCATCCTGGACCGTCCGCGCCATGCCGATCTGATCAAGGCGGTCCGCGACAGCGGCGCCCGCATTCAGTTGATCGGCGACGGCGACGTGGCCGGCGCCATGTCCACCTCGGACCCGGAAAGCGGGATCGACATCTATATGGGCAGCGGCGGCGCGCCGGAAGGCGTGTTGGCCTGCGCGGCCCTGCGCTGCATCGGCGGCCAGTTCCAGGGCCGTCTGCTGTTCCGGAACGACGACGAGAAGGACCGCGCGCGCAAGGTCGGCATCACCGATCTGGACCGCAAATACGACATGATGGATCTGGCCAAGGGCAATGTCATGTTCGCGGCGACCGGCGTCACCGACGGCACGCTGCTGCGCGGCGTGCGCATTTTCGCCAAGGGTGCGACGACGCATTCCATCGTCATGCGCTCCAAGACCGGGACTGTCCGGAAGATCGAGACCCTGCACGATTTCGGCCGCAAGTTCTGGGTCGACCCGCGCTGACGGGGCCGGAACCGGTCGGACCCCCAGGAGGATCTTCGGCGACAATATGACGGATCAGGCATTCCTCGGTGTGGAACGCTCGGCCAGCGGCAAGCGATGGGAATTGCGCCCCGTCGACGAGCGCTTGGCCGCGGCGATATCCCAAAGCCGGGGGCTGCCCGATATCGTCGGCCGTGCGATTGCCGGGCGCGGCATCGGGCTCGAGGATATCGACGCCTTCCTGAACCCGTCCCTGCGCGATCAGATGCCCGACCCGATGCATCTGCGCGGGATGGAGGAGGGCGTCGCGCGCCTCGTTCACGCCATCCGTCATTCCGAACGGGTCGCCGTCTTCGGCGATTACGATGTCGACGGCGCGACCTCGTCCGCCGTGATCAAACGCTATTTCGCGGCCATCGGCGCGCCGGTCCAGGTCTATATCCCGGACCGGATCGCGGAGGGCTACGGCCCCAACGCGCCGGCCCTGCTGAAACTGCACCGCGACGGCGTGAAACTGGTCATCACGGTCGATTGCGGCATCACCGCCTTCGATCCCTTGAACGCGGCCCGGGAAGCGGGCCTGGACGTGATCGTGGTCGACCATCACGCGGCCGAACCGCGCCTGCCGAGCGCCGCGGCGGTGATCAACCCGAACCGGCTGGATGACGACAGCCCGCACGGCTATCTGGCGGCCGTCGGGGTCACCTTCCTGGTCCTCGTCGCGCTGAACAGGGCCTTGCGGGACGCCGGCTGGTTCAAGGACCGGCGGGAGCCCGACCTGCGCCAATTGCTGGACCTGGTGGCGCTGGGCACGGTCGCCGATGTGGTCGCGTTGCGCGGATTGAACAGGGTGCTTACCGCTCAGGGCCTCAAGGTCCTGGCGCAGCGCCGCAATGCCGGCCTGCGGGCGCTGGCCGATGTGGCCGGGATGGATGAAATGCCCGGCACCTATCATCTGGGATTCCTGCTGGGGCCCAGGATCAATGCCGGCGGCCGGGTCGGGGAACCCTGGCTCGGCGCGGACCTGCTCTCCACCGAAGATGACACCGCGGCGCGGGAAATCGCCCGGCGTCTGGACGGCTACAATGCCGAACGGCGGGAGATCGAGGCGCTCTGCCTGGAGCAGGCCATCGATATCGCCGAGCAGCGCGGGATCGGCGAGCATCTGGTCTATGTCGGGTCGGAAGGTTGGCATCCGGGCGTCATCGGCATCGTCGCCGGCCGCCTGAAGGAACGCTACAATCGGCCGGCCTGCGTGGTCGCCTTCGAGAACGGCGTCGGCAAGGGCAGCGGGCGGTCGCTTGAGGGGGTCGACCTCGGCGCGCATGTGATCGCGGCGCGGCAATCGGATCTGTTGGTGAATGGCGGCGGGCATAAAATGGCGGCGGGATTCACCGTCGGCGAACCGCAGAGCGAAGCCTTCCGGGCCTTCCTGGAGGAGCGGATCGCGAACGAGTTGGCGGGGGAGCCGATCCGCCCGCGCCTAACCCTCGACGGCGGTCTGTCCGTTTCCGGGGCGAGCTTGCCGCTCATCGACGCGCTTGAGAGCCTTGCCCCGTTCGGAATGGGGAATGCGGAACCGCGTTTCGCCTTGCCCCATGCCAGGATCGCGCATGCGGATGTGGTCGGCACGGATCATGTGCGCTGCCGGGTGGCGGGCGAGGGCGGCGCCTCGCTGAAAGCGATCGCCTTCCGCTGCGCCGATCAGGAAATGGGCAGCCTGTTGTTGAGCGCCCGCGGCGGCGCGCCGATCCATCTGGCGGGCCGTCTTCGTGTCGACCGTTGGCAGGGCAGGGAGCAGCCGCAATTGATGATCGACGACGCCGCGCCCGCGCTCTGAACAGGGGCAGGGGAGGTCAGGAATTGAAACGCCGTCAGCGTTTCAAGTCGGTCGCGGTCTTCAGCAGTTCCTCGACCGTGCGCAGGGTCGTCGCGGCGGAGGAATAGGCCCGCTGGGTCTCGATCATTTTCACCAGTTCCTCGCCCAGATCGACCGTCGATCCTTCCAGCGAGCCGGAGACGATCTGTGCGCGGCCGTTGATGTCGGCTTCGAAAATCTGCAGATCTCCGTTCAGGCCGCTCAAGATGAAATGCGTGTCGGTGACCGGAAGCAGCAATTCGGGGTTCACCACGTCGCCGATGGCGAGCTTGGCGAGGTTGCGGGTCTGGCCGTTGCTGAAGACGCCTTCCAGCACGCCCCTCTGATTGAACCGCGTGCTGACCAACTGGCCTTCCTCAAACCCGTTCGACCCGGTTTCGGTGAGAATGAATTCCGGCGCGAAGCTGTTCATGTCGGAGAGGTCGACGGTGGTGGTCGTCGTCGCGGCGGGATTCGCGAAGGTGATGCTCAAGGTCAGGTCTTCCGGCCCGATCAGGGTGCCGTCGGCATTGAAGGTGACGGTGACGGGGGCGGCCGGCGCGGTCACCGTGGCATCGTCGCCGATGAAATCGAGCGTCCATTCGTTATTCGTCGCCGTCTTGGTGAAGCGTGCGTTCACGGTGCGGCGGTCGATCGCGTTATCGGCCGAGCCGGTGCCGTCGAAGATCGTCATGCCGACGTCGAAGAATTCGCCTGTGGCCGCGTCGGGCGGCAGATTCGCGTCAATGAAGGATTCCGTCGTGGGGGTCGCCTGAAAGATCTCCCCATTGGCGTCCAGCCGGATGGGCACCAGGCCGCTCGCATCGGTAACCGTCGTGAAGGTCTCGGTTGCCGGGTCGAAGGGGAAGCCTAGGACAAAATTGCCTACATTGTCGGCAAGATATACCTCCTCGACGCCGCCATTCAGAACGATGCGGCGCTGGAGCTGGCCGGAATCGGTCAACAGCGTCTGCCCGGACCCGTCGAGTTGCGTATTGACCATGAAGAAACCACGGCCGGAAAGGGCCAGGTCCAGGGCGCCGTTCGTCGCCAGGATGCCGCCTTCCGCGCGGATATTGCGGCGAACGACGTTGTTGGTGCCCTGCAGCGATGGGAAAACGTTACCGCGCGACCGTCCTGCGTCGACGATCATCTCCTCGAATTGGCTCGTTTCCGCCTTGTGGCCGGGCGTGGTCGAATTCGCGATATTATGCGCAATGACCCCGAAAGCCCGCGTCTGCGCCTGAATGGCGCTGATACTGGACCCGAAGAGGTAGTTTGCGACCACGGTTGCTTGGCTCCGAATTGAAGGACAGAACTAGGTGGAACTTCTATAGCAAGTATGGTGCCAGCAGGCCGTGGCGCCGATAAAATGAATAGCGAAACTTATATGAATTTTTGACCCTCTTGCGGCTTGACGGCGGCGGCCCATCCCCATATATCTCCGCCTCGCCGACGACGACCCCTTCGTCTAGAGGCCTAGGACACCGCCCTTTCACGGCGGCAGCACGGGTTCGAATCCCGTAGGGGTCGCCACGCTTTCCCTCGCATCATTTCGGTTCGTCCCGCGTTTTCCCTGTTCGGGAAGACGATACTCCTGTTTCGGGAAGGTCGGCCTTTAATTCGATCGCGCAACCGCCGCACGGCGCTGCTTCCGAACCGTCCGCCTGGCGCGCTCCAGCCCCTCCACAATTCAATGTCCCGGCACCGCTTTGGTTCCGTGCGCGGCAGATTCCCGGCCGCCGGAGAAGTATTAGCGGATTCCAATAGTTTCCCGTAATCTTCGCTATCGTCGCTTGCTTCGCCTGTAGACAGTCCTGGGGAACAGGATGTGTCTGTGGCGCCGGGCGGATAGGACCGATAGGGGAGTGGGGTTGCAATGCGATTGGGTATTTTCTGGAAAGTGGTCTTGCCTGTGGCCGGGGCGCTGATTGTGGGACTCGGCGTTATGACGGCGATTGTCGTGAACAGCAGCACGCAAATCGCTTCATCCTTGGCGCTGGACGCCGGGAAGGCCGTCGCGCAGGAGAATGCCAAGCGGGTCGAGGAACTGATCGGTCCGGCGTTCACGGCCGCCGGCGGGATCAGGGACATCGTGGAATCGATGGTCGCATCGGGCCGTCAGGATCGCGGCGCGGTGATCGCCTATCTGGAGGATGTGCTTCTTTCCAACGAAAACCTTGTCGGGACCTGGTTTGGATTGGACGCCGGTGCGTTCGACGGCAGGGACGCGGATTTTGCCGATACGCCCGGGACGATCATGGGGGGGCGCTTCGTTCCCTTCGTGTTCAAGAACGGGGATGGAACCGCGACGCTCATTCCGCTGGAAAGCCTCGAACCGTCGCATCCCGATCACGGCGATCTGGATTGGTTCCTGGCCTCCTATGAAACCGGCAAGGCCCAATTGATTGAGCCGTATTATGACCCTGAAGCGAAATTGCTGATGACCTCGATCACCGTTCCGATCGTCATCAAGGGAAAGATAGTGGGCGTCGCCGGGGTCGATATGGCGCTCAACCGGATCAATACGATCCTCGCAGGCTTGGCGTCGGACACCTATCGTTCGATCGCCTTGGTGACGCATGACGGGCTTTGGGGCGCCACGGGGAATACCGAAGAAGGTCTCGGCGATCCGGTCGAAAAATTCGTTCCGTCGATTGCCGGCGCCATGAGCGATATCCAGGCCGGGCGGCCCACGGAACTGCGTGAATATTCGGAATTCTACGCGTCCAACATAATTCGAATGATCGTGCCGGCCCGGCCGGGCGAGATAGACAAGCCCTGGGCGATCATGGTCGACGTGGACGAGGACCGAATTCTTTCCCCCGTCACCGAATTGACCTTCGAAATCCTGGTGATCGCGGCAATCGTCATCGCCGTGCTCGTCATTGTGATCGTTCTGCTGATTCGAACCTTGGCGGTTGGTCCGATGACGATCCTGACCGGTTCGATACAATCGATCGCCGGCGGCGATACCGGTCACGAGGTTCCGCTTCGAGACCGGCATGACGAAGTTGGCACCATGGCCGGCGCAATCGAGGTCTTCCGGGAGAAACTGATCGAGATCGGAAGGCTGGAGAAGGAACGCGTCGCCGCGGACCAGAAGGCGTCGGAAGACCGGCAACGGGCGCGCGTCGCGCTTGCCGACGAATTCGAAGCGTCCGTGAAGGGGGTCGTCGAGGCGGTAAGCGCGGCCGCGACGCAGTTGGAGGCCAATGCGAAGTCGCTGTCGGGCATTGCCGAGCGCAGCATGCGGCAGGCCGATCAGGTGGCCGGCGCCTCCGATTCCGCATCGACGAGCGTTTCGACGGTGGCCGCGGCCTCCGAGGAGCTCTCCTCGTCCATCCAGGAGATCAGCCGCCAGATCGCGGATAGCAGCCGCGGCACGAGCGAGGCGGTCGGCGAGATCGAGGCGACCGCGGTAACGATGCGGAAGCTCGCGGCGAGCGCCGAACAGATCGGGTCGATCCTGGAACTCATCCAGACCATCGCCGAACAGACCAACCTCCTCGCGCTCAACGCGACGATCGAAGCGGCGCGCGCCGGCGATGCCGGCAAGGGCTTCGCCGTCGTCGCCAACGAGGTGAAATCGCTTGCGACGCAAACCCACAAAGCGACCGAGGAAATTGCCGAAAGCATAAATGAAATCCGGTCGGTTTCGGCGGATGCCGTCAAGGCGACCGAAAAGATAACGGAAACCATCAGAGACGTGCAGGAAGTGTCCATCGCGATTTCTTCGGCGGTCGAGGAGCAGACCGCCGCTACTCAAGAAATCTCAGGAAATGCTCAGCAGGCTTCCGCCGGAGTAAACGATGTGCAGGCAGCCATGACGATGGTCCGTGAAGCCGCCCAGGATGCGGATTCTTCTTCCGGGGAAGTGCTGTCGGCTTCGGGAGAATTGAGCCGGCAAGCGGCGACGCTTCAGCGTGAGATCGAGAACTTCATTGTGTCGATCCGCACCGGCTGATGAGGGGCGGCGAGCGGTTTTCGTCACATTTCGCATCAGGGCCGGCCGCTTTCCACCTGATTTTGTGTTATGTTCGAAGCGGCCCGTAGAACCGCTGCGTCCGCCGCATCGCTCCAAGGCATTTGGCCGCAAACATTCCTGTGTTGGCCAGTAACGGCGGGGCGCGTTCAGGCCAGGGGAAGTTCTATCCAGAAGGTGCTGCCCACATCCAACGTGCTTTCGAACCCGATCCTGCCGCCCATTCCGTCTATGAGCAGCTTGCTCACATAGAGCCCGATACCGGTTCCTTCGGCCGAGACGTTGGGTGAACGGCCGATCTGGTGGAACATCTTGAATACGTTCTCCTGCTCGGAAGCGGGTATCCCGTGACCGGTATCGGTAACGGATATTCGATAGCGGCTGCCTTCGACGATTTCGCCGTCGATGATCAGGTCGCCCTCGACCCTGTTGTACTTTATCGCATTTGAAATCAGGTTCAGAAGCACCTGTTTGAGCCGCGTTTCGTCTGAGGCGATCAGAGTGCTTTCGTTTTCGAGGTTGTTTGTAATGGTTATGGCATTTCTGTCGATCAAGGGTGAAACCATCGTCAGACAATGCTCGACCGTTCGGGAAACCCTGACCTCCGAAATGTCGTACTGAAACCGGCCCGTTTCGATAATGGAGAGGTCGAGTATTTCCGTCACGACTTCGAGAAGGTGGTTCCCGCTATTCATGACGTAACCGAGATATTCTTTCTGGAGGTTGGAAAGGCGGCCGTCGGGATCCAAGGCGATCATCTGCGAGAAGCCGATGACCGCGTTCAAGGGCGTTCTCAATTCATGGCTCATATTGGCCAGGAACTGGGTTTTGGCTTGATTTGCCGCGGTGGCGGAGTCGATCGCTTCGATCAGTTCGGTCTGGTCGACGTTGACCGAGCCGATCTTGACGATGTTTCCCAGTTCGTCATGGATCGGGAACCGCGTTGAGTGGAGGGAGTGAACCTTTCCGTCGACGAATTTCTGGTCCACTTTCCTGCGTTGAATCTGTCCGGTTTGGAAGACCAAGTCTTCCTGCTGGTTCATGGCATCGACGTCAAAGTTGGAATCGACGAATCCGGCCTCGGCGACCGTCTTGCCTATAATGTCTTTAGCGCTGCGGCCGATCCAGGATAGGAATGTCGGGTTAACCCGTTCAACGACATGCCCGCGATTCTTGATTATCAAGCCGACGGGGATGTTTCGAAAAATCGAATCGAGAAGGCGCTCCTGGGCGAGTGAATTGCGCTCGCTGATTTGGAGTTTTTCCTCGGCTGACATGCGGCGTGCGACCATGCGGTTGGCGGCCCGTCCGATCTCCTCGAACTCGGCATATTTCAAGGAAGCGGGGTCGATTTCCAAATGCCCTTCCTCGACATTGTCGAAAAACCTCATGAAGTCGCTGTGGTCGTGGAGGACCTTTGTGTATTCGCGCCGGGCGAAGAAAATCATGAACCCCAGGGAAACCACGACAACGGCGAGGACCACGATCAGGATCATCCGGAACCGTTTCTGGGTTGCCTCTTGCAGCGAAACGATCTCCTGCTCGAACTTGACGAGGTCGAATCCGGCGCCGACATACCAACGCCATTCGGGGATGCCCACGACGTAGCTGGTCTTCTCGATCGGTTCGGCGCCGGTGGCGGCCGGGACATGATAGGTCAGGAAACCGCTTCCGCGTTTGGCCGCCGCGATGAGTTCTTGGACGACTTTCACGCCATTGACGTCGGAAATGTCCCAGACATTCTTGCCCTTTGCCGGACCGGAGAGGGATAAACCGTCCCAGCTGCCGGCGAAGACATATCCGTCGTCGCCAAACCGGATGCGTTCGATCAGTTCGATGCTGCGCTGTTTCAGTTTCAGGGTTTCGGCGGCGCTTTCATACCTGTCCCTGCCGGCGGTTTCGATCTGGTTCTGGTATATGAACTGCTTGATGCTGTTGACCACTTCCGCGATCAACTCCTCCTTGCCGGCCTTGTAGATCTGGCGGCTTCGCTCGAGGCTGTCCTTGTAGGATTGGTATCCTGAAAAAGCCCACAATGCCCCGACGAAGAGCGTGACCAGGATCGAGACCGCCATGAGGCGGGTTGTCAGGTTCTGGCCCAGCCGGGGCTTACGCATCAATTGCAATCTTCTTTGCGGCTTCGACATTAATGGTAATCATGATCCCACTATGACTTCTTTTATAGAGTTTTCATACCAAAGGGACGCCGAAATGCGATCTGGTCCGGTTTTCCGGAATGGGCCGGGACCTGGGATTTGCGGGACCGCGCCTTCGGTCGCCCGCGGTTGAGGCGGGGAGGTCGATATGGTCCGGGACATTTCGAAGGCGCGCCAATCGGTCAGGCGGACGATGTTGCTATGGCCTGAAACGCCCCGTGCCGAGACTTTTCAAATTTTCCTTTATATACACGGGCGCTGATGTACCTTGCCAGCATCGGCTCATGCGACCCGTCGGGTGTCCGCCGTGGTAAGCGTATGGGCTGGATCATTGTCTAGAGGCGGCGTGCACGATGCCGGGCGAGGATTGCGTTCTAGAAATGGAGGTTGATCCACAGGGGATTCTGATCGTCAGGATATCCGGTGAGTTCAATTTCGATGCGTGGCTCGCGCAGCGCAGGCAGTTGTTCCGAGGCGACTTGGCGGAGCTCGATCTCGACGGCCGCGCCAATCTTGTCGACCTATCCTCGCTCGTCCCGCCGCAAGAGGATTGGTTCGCCACCGTCAACCGCGTTGTCCAGGAACTCAGAACCATGGGACAGCCGACCGGCCCCGTCGCTTATGTCGTCGGCGCGGCCGAGGCAAATACGCTGACGGTAAAGTTCTTTGAGAGCGTGAGCGAGCTTGGCGGCTTCAAGCCCGGGAATTTCCGGACATTCACCGGATACCGGGAAGCCTATGATTGGCTGCAAATGCAAATGCAGAACGCAACGGGGGCCTGATGCCCGGGCCTGCTATCGGGCGATGCGTTTGGTGACCGAGGAGATCGTATCGCACGTCCTGCCGTCCTCTCCGTATGGCAGGAAGACACGGCTCACATGGACGTAGTCCCGGCCTTTCCAATAGAGGTTCCCTTCGGATCGCCCGATGCAGGGTTCCTTGACGATGCGTTCCCAGAAGCTCCAATCCCTCATCGTCACCCCCCATTCGATTTGAAACTCGCGCAACGTCTTGCCCGTTCGGTCCTCGCCGTAGAGTTCGGTGAGTTCCGTCCCCCAAAGCGTGGTCAGGGTGTTGAGCGGCTCCTGCGTGACCTTGTAGACCGCGACGAAACCGAGCCAAGGCTTGAAGTCGTACATGTCGAAGGACGACCATGCCGGAAGCAGCGCGCCGCCCCGCTTCGAATCCCAGAGCTGCAGCAGATCGGACCAGATCGGATCGATTTCGCCGAGCGCATCCAGGGCGATGCAGCGTTGCCGCCAATCGTCGTCCTCCGGAATTGAAGGTTTATCCATGGTCATCCCGACAGTTCCAATGCCGCCGAAAGCCGCTTGGCGCCGTGCCCGGGCCAGACAATTTCGGTGACGAGCGCGCCGTCCAAACCGCGCTGCCCCCGATGAAAATTGAACGCATGGGGTGTTGGTACGCGGTCCATCAGCGCTTCGATAAGCGGGGTCGTGATCATCAATTCAAACCGTACACTCATTGACTGCGTGCCGATAGGGTGACGGCGCGCATGCTTGCCCGACGGAACGCCGCCGCTGATCGTCGATCGTCGATCGTCGATGTTAGGGAAGCCTAAATTAAGGAATCGTCAATTCTCATCGCACTTTCCTCGCGTGATCGGTAATCGCCGGGGGGAGGCGACGGTCACGGGAAGCCCACCGGCGGGCCTGTCTAGAGCCTCCGGATATGTATTGGAAGTGGACTACCGTGACTATTCCCGGCAAATGAAAGACGATCCCGAAAAGGGACGTGCCGGCGAATAGCAATGAAGGGGAGGCGTCAGCCATGCAGAACAGGTGGAAACAACGTCCGGAAGGGTCGAATTGGGGCGATTTCGGACCGGACGACCAATTGGGCAGGCTGAACCTCGTCACCCGCGAAAAGGTGCTGCAAGGCCTTGCGGAAGCGAAGGAGGGGATTCCCTTCTGTCTGTCCCTGCCGCTCGACTATCCGGGCGGCAGCGGCCTCAATCCCCGGCGCAAGCCGCCGGTTCTGCGCCCGACGCTGCGCCCGAACGCGGTGAACTTCAATGCCGCCCTGAATGCGGAAGAGGAAGGCGTGACCGACGTCGTCTGCGACGACCTCGTGATGTTGCACCTTCAGTATTCCACCCAATGGGATTCCCTGGCCCATGTCGGTTCGCTTTTCGACGCCGACGGCGACGGGGTGCCGGAAAAGGTGTTCTACAACGGCTATCGTGCCGGAATTGACATCGTCGGCCCCGACACGATGGCCGATGCGGGGGCGCCGGAAGGCCCTTGGGGCGAGGGGACCTGCAAGGCCGGGGCCCTGGGCATCGAAAACTATGCGGTGCACGGCGTACAAGGCCGGGCCGCCATGGTCGACCTGCATGCCCATCTGGGCAACGAGCGGACCTATGTCGGTTACGACCTGCTGATGCGGATCTTGGACGAGGACGGCGTGGAGATCGAGACCGGCGACATGGTCTGCCTGCATACGGGGTTCGCGGAGGTCGTCCTCGGCATGAAACGCAATCCGGACGAAAAGACCCTTCACGGCGCCTGCGCGGTACTGGACGGGCGCGACCGGAAGCTTCTGAACTGGATTTCCGACAGCGGACTGGCGGCGCTGATCGCCGACAACTACGCGGTTGAAGGACTGCCGTCCAAACCGGGCGAATCGGATTGCTGCGCCGCCATGCCCTTGCATGAGCATTGTCTGTTCAAGAACGGTATCCCATTAGGGGAATTGTGGCATCTGACCCCCTTGGCGCAATGGCTTCGCGCCCGCAAGCGGTACCGCTTTCTTTTGACCGCCCCGCCGCTGCGGCTGCCGGGGGCGGTTGGCTCGCCGGCAACACCGATCGCCACCGTTTAAGCAGCGGTATAAAGCGCCGGATAAGACGCCGTATTATCCTGTTTTCATTCGTTATGCCCGGCCGGTGGGGCTCCCGCCGGCCGCGCCGTGGTGTGCCTTGGGTTTTTAAGCTGTGACGCCCTATTGAACTTTCAACATTAGAAAATTAGAAGAAATACAATTATAAAGATCGGCTAGAAAGATCGACGCGTTGCGCGAGGGATCATGGAAAGCCTTAAAGTACTGGTCGTTGATGACGAGCCCGACATGGCGGAGTTCGTGTCGGACGCCTTGGAGTCGCTTGGCCATGAACCCACGACTGCCGGCGACAAGGGCGCGTTCTCCAAGGTCTACAAAGACGGTTATGACGTTGTCATGCTGGACCTTTACATGCCGGATGCGGATGGGATCGACCTGCTGCGCCTGTTGAGCGACGCCAAATGCGGCGCATTCGTTGTTTTCATGAGCGGAAAGGACCGCTCGATACTGAACGCGGCGCAGCGCCTGGCGCAGGCACAGGGCGTAGGCGTCCTCGGCACGCTTCAGAAGCCTTTCACCGTCGACGAACTTGGCGCGGTGACCGGGCGCTATGGAGACATGGTGCGCCGCACCGGCAAGCCATCGCCGTTCAAGCCCGGCGCGGAGGATATGTCCCGCGCGCTGGCGGAGGGGCAGTTTGCCCTGTGTTTCCGGCCGCAGACGGATGTCGATATGAGCACCGTTATCGGCGGCGACGCCTCCCTTGTGTGGAAGCATCCCAGCCGAGGGGATATCGAGGCCGAGCGGTTCATGCCCATGGCCGAGGAATACGGCCTCTACAACCCTATGATCGAATTCGCGCTGACCCGGATGATCGGCCAACTCGGGGCCTGGAACCGGGCCGGGCGACCCATGCGCCTGTCTTTGAGGATGACGCCCAAGGCCCTCGTTGAAATTGGCATTGCGGAAAGGCTTGAGCACCTGATCCGTTCGAACGAAGTGAACGCGGATCAGGTCGTGATCGGGATACCGGAAACGTCTCTTTCGGACGGGCTAGGCGATTGCTACGACCTGCTTACGCGGCTGCGGATAAAACGGTTCAACCTGTCGATCGATGGTTTCGGGATCGGCCGGACGTCCCTGTACCAGCTGGTGAGGGTGCCGTTCAACGAGTTGAAATTCGACAGATCAGTTGTCGAAGGCATGGTGAAGGATCCGGAAATACGGGCATTCGCCAGGATTGTGATCATGGTCGCCCACGAGCTCGACATCCGGGTGACCGCCACGGGGGTCCGGGACGAAGGCGCTCTCCGCATCCTGGCGGAAATGAAGTGCGACTATGTCCAGGGGGAATTGGTCGGAGAACCGATGGAGGCGGCGGATTTGC
>Ga0209692_10002320_pt1 | contig 21432 bp, 15 predicted proteins | sample tdDd472_FD_187129 | JGI IMG/M metagenome (GOLD analysis project Ga0209692, IMG submission 187129) | Marine sediment microbial communities from the Atlantic coast under amendment with organic carbon and nitrate - tdDd47.2 (SPAdes)... | ecosystem: Environmental > Aquatic > Marine > Coastal >... | reverse complement strand
TTCGTACCGCGAGTCAAACGGCATGTTAGGGTGGCAGGCAGAATTTTCCGCGGGCACGGTATCGATTTCACATACCTGGCTAGATTTCAAATCTTTACCAAGTGATCGCGAATGGGCGCTAGCATTTTATCGTGAATCAGACTGGGTCAATCTTGAGGCATCACTGACCTATTCGGTCGAAGCGCAAGGACATTTTACTTTGATTACCCTGTCGCATCCTTTCGACTTATCGGCTGACTTTAGGCTTATTCCCTATTTCTCGGCGGTTTATGATCGGGGATATGCCAGTCAGTTGCATCAAGGGTACAACCATAGCGAAATTGGTCTGAACGGCGACTGGCAAATCAATCAGAAAATTCTGGCCAATTTTAAAATTGCTTTAAGCGAACCGGCCGTAGACATTGAGTCCGAAGGTGGAGCTTCTGAGAGTTGGGCTGGAATCGGAATAAGTTATAAGTTTTAATGCATTGCGCGAATTACTCGCACAAGCAATCAGTAAAGCGGATGAGTTATCGCTAAACGACGAAATAATAAACCGAGAAAAAATGGCACATACAGCCGCCCATCACAAAGAGGTGCCAAATCGCGTGAGTATAATTTTTGTGCTTGGCGATGTAGAAAAGAACTCCGACACTGAATAAAACGCCGCCGGCCAGTAGTAGCCACAAACCGCCTCCCGGAACTGCCAGGTAGAGCGGGTAACCCAGCAATACCGCGAACCAGCCCATCGATAGATAAGTACCTAACGACAATTTGGGGAATTTGTGTCCGGCGAACAGTTTAAAGCTTACGCCGAAAATTGCCATTGACCAGATGAAGATGATCGAGGCTAGTGAGATTGTGCCTTCTAGCGAAATCATTAAGTAGGGCGTATAAGTGCCTGCAATCAGAAGATAAATTGCTGAATGGTCGATAACTTTTAAGATTTTCTTGCTACGTGGATGGGTAATCGCATGATAAATAGTCGACGCCAGAAACATAAAAATCAGGGTGCCACCATAGATGCTGACACTGGTAACCGCTTTAGTGCCTTCTGCTTCGATAATGAGAAATACTAAGCCGACAATCGCGAGCACGAAACCGATTGCGTGAGTGGCGACATTCCACATTTCTTCTGAAAATGAATAGTCAGCGAGGGGTGTATTAGATGAATTCACTGGAGGGGGCCTGATCGTTGGCAAGTCTAACAAGTAGCTATGATACTGTTTCAGCGAACACATGTACACTGAAATTTGTAGTTTCTTGATCCAGTGATGATTAAGAGATGCGGTAATCCTGGGAGAATAGCCTGAAAAGAAAAGGGGAGGAAACTCGGTTCCTCCCCCTTAAAGTAAACTATATAATTGATTTACTTTTCTTTTTTCTTAAATAGCGCGTCAATGGTTCCTTGCGCCAGAGGGTGGTAACCCGGGCGAGCCTTTTTGTAAACGCTTGCCGCAAATTGGCGGTAATTGGGATTTTTCAGCAGCTCTTTGTATAAAGGCACAATCAATTTTCGTCGTCCTATAGAAATCATATAATCCGATAAACGCTGGTTGACCTTGTCGTATTCACGCTGAATGGCGAGCAACAACCAGGCGTGGGCGACTTCATTGTTGGTTGATTCGGTTAACTTGAAGACTTTATCCAGCTCTGCCATGCGCTCAATTGAAATGTCTTTTGGCAGATTATTCACGAAATACAACCACTCATGAATGGTCCATTTACCCGTTGGAATATCTGACAATGACGAGCCTTTGGTCATCCAGTTGTCGATATGCTGTTGGACTTTTTTAAAGGCATCGGATTTTGGTTGCGGCGCTTTCTTTGGCAGCTGTGGTTTAAAAATCCACTCTTCTACTTCTGCCTGACTAACGATTCCCGGGTATTTTTCAATCAGGTTTTTATTCAGATATTGAATAAAACGAGGTGTATCAAGGCTCTGGAAAGCGTGGTTATTGAAATAGGTTTTGACAAAATCATCAAATTTTTCACGCCCAAATTTCTCTTCCAGATATATCAAAAAGAGTTGTCCTTTTGTGTAGGGAACGCCTGAAAAGGCATCATCTGGGTCACGTCCTTCAATTTCCACATGCAGAATGGTATCGCCTTCGGGTAACTCTTTTAGCTCGTGATTTAAGTCTTGTGCAGCCAATGCCTGTTCCATAACCGCACGGTCACGACCAAAGACTTCTTCCATAATGCGGTTTTCCACATAGCTGGTAAATCCTTCGTTGAGCCACAGGTCGCGCCAGGTCGCGTTAGTTACCAGGTTGCCAGACCAGGAATGCGCCAGCTCATGAGCTATGAGATTGACCAGACTCTTATCACCCGCGATAACGGTTGGTGTAATAAATGACAAGCGCGGGTTTTCCATGCCGCCAAACGGGAAAGAAGGCGGTAAAATTAATAAATCGTATTGATTCCAACGATATTCGCCATAGAGCTTTTCAGTGGCGTCTATCATTGCCTGGGTATCTTCAAATTCTTTTGCCGCAGCGTCCAGATAAGCCATTTCGGAATAAATAGCCGTCTGCTTCGACATCGCTTTATGGTAGATATCACCTGCGGCAATAGCTATCAGATAAGGCGGAATGGCTTGCGGCATATTAAACTGATAAACGCCGTCGGAGCTGCGCTTAGGATTGTTATCGGCGCTCATAACCGGACGAAGCGCCTTGTCGGTTCGTAACGTCGCAGAATAGGTGACTCGCATCGCAGGGGTGTCTTGAATAGGCATCCAGCTGCGTGCATGGATGGCCTGTGATTGGCTAAACATAAACGGATGTTTTTTACCGGCAGTCTGTTCAGGGGTTAACCATTGAAGGCCTGAAGCTTCCGGGCGTGAGTTATAATGAATTCGAATTTGCGAAGCGTCTTTAGGTAATTTTACCACCAACATACTGCCGCGAACTTTATCGGCTTCATGCAGTTTAAAATTCACTTCAATCCATTGCTCATCCACAAAAGCTTGCGCTTTGTGGATGTCTAACGCACGGGTATCTAACCTTACTTCATCCACGTCAGACGAAAGGCGTTCGAGTGTGTGCTCGATGTATCCCTTGAGTTGTTTACTTTCAAAGTCAACGTCAAGATCCAGGTGGATATGGGTAGAAATAATATCGCCGTAATTTGACTGGGTATGCCAGTCAGCCATATCTTTAGCAAAAATGGCACTTGAAAGTGCGCATAGGCATAAAACTAGTAATTTTTTCATTTAATCTGTCCGAAATTTATATTTATCGTTAGTAAAATCGCAGACTATTATAGGCGAGAAACGAGGCGCCGCCAAAGGAGGAAGCCAATGAAATGTAACAGATTGAAATTATGGGCATTTTCTATTAGAGGTTTATGGTAGGGGCTAATTGTGTTAGTCCGATGTGATGGTCTGGGATCAAAGCAAAGACATGCGCTATCGATGCGCTGTTACAGCTTGCCGCAGGCTTAAAATGTAGCGGAGGAACCGTGTTTCCTCCTGATTGTCGAAACACTTTGGCTGGGTCTAAGACTCTTAGATCGCTGGGCGGGTACAAGACACCGCCCCTACAGTTGCTCGCAAGCGCTTTATGTAGGTGAGCACCTTGTGGGTTCCCGTTTTATTGGTTTAGATAGGATGAAGTTAGCGAGTCAACAATGAATACAATTTCGGCAATTTATCCGGTAACTCAGTTGCTCTTTTTATTTTCACATAATTCGCCGAACCAAAAATATAGGGTAGATAATTGTTATCTTCATCATCGATAGTCACGCAAAAAACACGGATCCCTTTTTGAAAAGCTTCGTGGACGGCGTGTTTAGTGTCTTCTATACCGTAGCGGCCTTCGTAGAGGTCGATATCATTGGGCTTTCCATCGCTGAGTAATAATAACAGTTTGGTCTCGGTAGATTCTCTTTCGAGGTTTTGAGTCGCATAACGAATCGCAGCACCCATGCGCGTGTAATAACCCGGCGAGAGGGAAGATATTTTATCCCGAATTTGGGCGCAAGGTTTGTCGTCAAAAGACTTGATTGGATAATAGCGAACCATATCACGCCGTTTGGATGAAAAACCGGCGATTGAGAAACGATCCTGAGTGGCAGACAAAGATTCTGAAAACAGGTAGAGCGAATCTTTGATCATATCGATAACTTTTGAATCATTATTGACATAACTATCAGTCGATAAACTCAGATCTGCCAATAGCAAACAAGAAAGACTGCGCAGATTCTGTCTCAGCTCAAGATAGAGATTATCATCCTGTTTGACATGCCCATTCATTTCATCGGCCTGTCTTAAAATATATCGCTCCAGGTCGATTTCACTTCCGTCGGGTTGCCCTTTGAGCCACTGTTTTTGCATAGCGAGAAATTCGAATTGTGCTTTTAATCGTTTGGCTTTTTCTTTTAACTTGGGCGAAAAATCGTGTTTTTCGACTTTGCGAGTTTCCATTAAATGTAGGCGGCAATAGTCTTTTTGCAAAACGGACTTTCGATAGTCCCATTCGGGTAATTTGATCCCATCGGTTATGGTAATATCGTCTTGATCAGAACCAGGCAAGTCGAGGTCAAACTTGAGCTTACTGGCGGTCGTCTCGCTGCCGCGGACAACCGATATTTTGTCGATATCCTGGGCTGCTACGATGGCTTTGTCTTCCTCTTCATCGTCAGCGGTTCGATCGACGGGGATGTATTCAGTCCAGGAAAAAATACTTTCCAGACGAAATGCCATTAATCCATCTTTCTCGTCAATTTCTTCGACGTATTCACCTTTTTTTCGCAGGTCGAGTTTTTTAGCGGTATTGCCGGTTGAGACATCTGTGGATTCGGCCGTGTCAGTTTTGTGCGAGTCGACGCGCTGATGTTCTGGCGGAAAAGGATCAAGCCAGAGAGAGACCGGAAAAATACCTTTCGGGTTGAATTGATCTGGAACTGCCGACTCGGGGTCGAGTAAGCAAGTACGAATAACGTTTTCTTCAGCGCTATCGGAAATTGACTGCGCCTGTTTTCTTTGTTCGACCAGTTTTTTCGCTAAGGTTAAATAAATTTTTTTGAGCCCGGGAAATTTTTTAATGGTACGGTTAACCGCGTCCAGATTATCTCGTAACCAGTGGTTGCCCGCCGTTGGTTGATAATTTGAGAGAAGCGCCGATAACCACAGGTAGGTTTTTTCGTTGCTCTGTTTATCTGGAAATATGGCGATAGCGTGAGGGAGGTAAACATTATTGTGGCCGACTGAAGCCATATCAATTTTTTCATCCGCGCTGGCCAGTTTGCTAAGGAAACTGCGTTTACCTTGCCAGTTTTTACTTAAGGCGTCTTTGAGTTCAAGCGCCAGATCACCACCGAATGCGCGAAACTGTATAGCCAGCTGATGACGAATATCATTCAGCTCAATACGTGCTTCGGGGTATTCTAGCGAAGCCGCTTTTGTAATGTACTTATGCCAAAGTTGGCCGACAAATTCTTCCATCGTTAATCAGAATCTTGTAGTAGGGGAGGTGCCATGTTTCCTCCTTCGTCTTTCGAATTAAACAACCTGGTTAGGCGGTCGATAACATGGTACCGAGCCTACCAGTTAATCGACATCCAGCTTCGCAGTAACCACCGCCATTAGCGCTTTAACCACTTCTTCATCGTCACTCAATGGCTCGATCAAAGCAGAACGGCAAGCTTGAATGGGATTCATCCCCGCTTGAATTAATGTAGAGGTATAAACGATCAGACGGGTCGAAACCGATTCTTCCAGATCGTGATCTTTAAGACGACGTAAACTATTGGATAGGTCGACTAACTGGCGGGTCATAAAATCATTTAATCCGGTTTCTCGTTTTATAATATCTTGCTCCGTTTCACTTTTAGGGTAGTCAAAAGTCAGAGAAACAAAGCGTTGCCGGGTTGATGGTTTTAAGCCTTTTAACAAATTTTGATAACCCGGGTTATACGAAATGACCAACATAAAATCATCAGGTGCTTCGAGTAATTCGCCGGTCCGATCGATGGGTAAAATCCGACGATCATCTGACAGCGGATGAATAACCACCGTTGTATCTTTGCGAGCTTCAACGACTTCATCGAGATAACAAATGCCACCTTCACGCACCGCGCGTGTTAGCGGACCATCACGCCAGACTGTTTCACCGCCCTCGATCAGATAACGGCCTACCAGATCAGCTGCCGTTAGATCATCGTGACAGGCAACGGTGTATAAAGGCCTGCCGAGTTTTTCGGCCATATGGGAAACGAATCGTGTTTTACCGCATCCTGTTGGTCCTTTAAGCATTAATGGCAATTGATTTTGATAGGCCATTGTAAATACATCAACTTCGTTGTGCTGCGGGACGTATAAAGGTAAATCGTTGGTATCACTCATGGTTGTTACTCTGTTCAATTTGATAACAAGATGATAACAAGCCATCTCGATTGGTAACCTGATATAGGTCAGATCATTGTTGAGTAGGGAGGAGCGAGGTGAGAGGAGCGAGGAGCGAGGTGCGAGGTGCGAGGAGCGAGGGGCGAGGGGCGAGGGGCGAGGGGCGAGGGGCGAGTTTTATGTGTAGGGGCGAGGGGCGAGTTTTATGTGTAGGGGCGCATCGAGTGCGCCCGGTCGGAGGTAAAGTATTAGCCCCTGTTCAATTCTGAATGCATCTCATCGGGCTAATTCAATTAGCCCCGACAAAAAACAAATACGAGAAATAAAAAAAGGCCGGTTAAAACCGGCCTAACTCGTGATTGCTTTTATTATCCTGTTTTACGCTTCGGCGGTTTCCTTTTTGTCACCGTTCATAAAGAAGCTGGCAATATAAAGTAACAAGCCAATAAAGAAGACGACGCCAGATATTTCGCGCATCCAGTAAAAGATAGCGATCTTATCCTGAACGACCATAAAAGGTAGGCCTTCTTCGAAACGTTGTAACCAGACTTGCAAGATACCCGCACCTGTCAGGAACAAAGTAATGAATACCATTGAGATAGTCATTAGCCAGAATGACCACATTTCTGTGTATTGTTGCTTCCAGCTGGCTGCGTTACCCTGACCGCGTAAGTAAGGCATGGCGTATGAAATGATAGTGATAACAATCATTGCATAAGCACCGTAGAATGCCATATGGCCATGAGCGGCAGTAATTTGGCTACCGTGAGTGTAGTAATTCACTGGTGAAAGCGTATGTAAGAATCCCCACACACCAGCACCCAGAAATGCCATAACGCCAGTGCCCATTGCCCATAAAACGGTTGCTTTATTGGGGTGTTCACGCTTGCGTTTTCCTACCGCACCAAAGGCTAATAGAGTCATCATAAAGAACGGAATGGGTTCTAACGCAGAGAAGACTGAGCCGAGTAATTGCCAGTATTCCGGAGTACCAATCCAGTAGTAGTGGTGACCTGTACCGATAATTCCTGTGATGAAGGACATGGCGATGATAATATACAACCATTTATCGACGACTTCACGGTCAATCCCGGTTGTTTTAATTAAAACGTAAGCCAGAATAGAACCGAGGATTAATTCCCAAACGCCTTCAACCCATAGATGGACGACCCACCACCAGTAGAACTTATCTTTGACCAGGTTGATTGGGTTGTAGAATGAAAACAGGAACATAACCGCTAAACCGACCAAACCAGTGAGCAGCACCACATTAACAACGGTTTTTCTGCCGGACAGGATGGTCATTCCTATGTTATAGAGAAACCCTAACGCGACAATGACGATACCAATTTTAGTAATCGTTGGTTGTTCGAGGAATTCTCGTCCCATAGTTGGTAGTAAGTCATTTCCTGTGATTTGTGCCAATGTCGCGTAAGGAACAGCTAAATACCCGACGATGGTTAAAGCACCTGCGATAAGGAAAATCCAAAATAGCGCCATCGCGAGTTTTGGACTATGCAATTCGCGCTGAGATTCTTCAGGGACCATATAATAGGCCGCACCGAAAAAGCCGAAGAGTAACCAAACGATTAGCAAGTTGGTGTGAACCATACGGGCCACGTTAAATGGGATTTCAGGGAACAAAAAGTCTCCCCAAACATACTGAAGACCTAATATTAAACCAAAAATAATTTGACCGACAAACAGACCAATTGCCGCAATAAAATAAGGTTTAGCTACTGCCTGAGATTGATATTTTAATGTACTTTGCATGGTGATATCTCCTCTTAACCTTGAATATTCGGTGGCCAGCCAGCCGCATTAATTTCGCTGGAGTATTTTAAAAACTCTGCGATTGCGTCTAACTCTTCTTCGGTCAGGTTAAATTGAGGCATGCTGCGTCGGCCTGGAATGCCTTCAACAGGACGGCTTTTGATAAAAGCTTTGATCGCTTCTTTCGACTTACCAAATCGTTGATAAACATTACCAAGCTCTGGTGCAAAGTATGCGCCTTCCCCAAGTAAAGAATGACAGCCAACACAATTGTTGACTTCCCAGACCTTTTTACCGAGTGCTACTTGTTCTGTGATGGCTTGACGGTTATCCAATTTTGGTAATTCTTTATTGGTATGCCATGTTAAGCCGAGGAATAGAAGCACAAAAAACAAGCTCCCGCCAAAATAGATATTTCGGGCCATGCTTTTGCTAAAAACTTCGCTCATCGCTTTCCCTCCCCTGTTAGATAAAAGAATGAACATGGCAATACTATGCCTGTGAGTTTTTAGCTTATTGATATGGATCAGATGAAACCGGAATACGAGATATTATCAGCGTCTTAACCATAAAACGGCCGTTAAAAAAGCGGATAATAGAAACAAAAATTTTAGGGTTTTTCACAGGATGTTAAAAATTAACCCTAAAAAAATACGGGTTTTTAACAAATTTCGCTCACCAGTGTATGGTGCCTTTGGCGTTTGATTTCGCGTGAATTAAAAGATTATCCGCCGATTCCACTAGCGCTTTGGGAGATATTTTAGTATTAACTTCTCGAATGACAGCACCAAAAGTGACGCTAACCGAGAATTCATGTCCGCGTTTTTCAAAGACTAACTCATTGACCGAAGTGTGTAATCGTTTGACAAAGTTAATGATCTCTGTGCGATTTTCCAGAATTGCTGCTACGCAAAATTCGTCACCACCGTATCGACCCAATAAGTCAAAATGGCGTAGTTGACTTCTCAATGAGTCGGCGACCGATACGAGAACCTTGTCGCCTTGCATATGGCCGAACCGGTCGTTGATTAACTTAAAATCATCCATATCGACCATAATGATAACAATTGGGTTTTTTTCCCGGTCGGCTCTAAATAATTCTAATTCCAGGCGCGAAAGAAATTCAGGAAAGCGAAGTGCATTGGTTAAGCGGTCAACGGTGGCGTCACGATAGTAGACCAGGTTTTTATGCGCCATAATTAAAGTCAGTGCGAGAGAGAGAAGAATCAGTCCCCAAGGGCCGTATAAACTGACGGTTTGCAAAAATACTGATTGCGTCAGGTCAATCAAAATATCCGTTAATCCCAGTAAGGTATACAAAACAATTACGGTACTCATTAGTTTTGCATAGGCTAGCTGTGCTCGTATCGCCTTAAATAACAAATAATAAATCATCGCCAGCGCTGGTAGGGTAAATACTTCGATAACTTCTAACGGGTAATAGAGTAGTTTAGCTTCAGGTAGTAAAAAACAAAAAGGTACTAACAATAACGCTAAGCCAATAATCAGCTTCAATAGCAATGGCATTTTTTGCTGAAAAAACTGATAGATAAATACCGGAAAAAGCGAATAAATCATATAAAAGAACGCGACGTTTAATCGAAAAAGCCAACTTAAACTGAGTCCCGTTGCCAGCGGAAGGTTGCTGGTGAGGTAAATATAGGCTGACCAGCAAACTAAGAATATACCGTAAAAAAGATTTTCTTTCGATTGACGATGGTAGGCAAAATAAATGAAATGCAACAGCGCGAACATGGAAAGAATTACCACCAACGCAAACGCGTTGAGATTGTTTTGGTAAAATTGAGTGACCAGGTCAAAATAATTATCAATGACCGGCAACGAATAGGTAATACCTCCTGGGCGGGCATCATTGTATATCCAGAAAACCAATAAATTGTTTTCGCCAAATTTAAGTACTTCTGAAGGAATGCGATAAAGCCTTGAGAAAAGTACGCCTTTATCAAAATTGGGAGGGAACTCTCCCGTTGTACCGATTAACTGGCCGTTGACAAACGTTTTGTCCGCATCGCGAATTTTATTAACGTAAATCCCAAGTGGAATCGAGGAAAAATCTTCAGGAATAAAAATCTGCGAATAAAGAATGCCGTAACCGTTGTAATCTGGAATGACCGATTCCCAACCGCCAGGTAGAACAATCGATTTACAGTCAAGCACCGAGACATCCACATCCGGCTGGTAATTTTGAACCGGACAAAAATACCAGTTTTGATTTAAGGTTATAGGTAGTGCATCTGAAGCCGTCGTTAATTGATACGACGAGATTTCCTCTGGGGCGTCTTGAGCGCTAAAAGCGGTAGGGAAAAATAAAAAAACGCAAAGCAAGGTTGCAATTAAAATTCGCATATCGACTGCTTGTTAATATCCTTATCCGGTTGTTTATGCCGTTCAATAGCACCCTGGACTGTAAAAGCCTATCGCAATAATCGAACGACTAAACTGATCGGTATATTGTTGTGTCTTTAGGTAATAGTATCAGGGATAAATGATTTATCAACGCTGTCTGTTGTAAGTATTAAGGCCTGAAGGCGAAACTAGATTTTAAACTGAGAAACTAGATTTCGCATTTTGGTCGCTAGCTCCGCCAGCGAGTCGCTCGCTTGTGTCGTCTGCTCTGAGCCTTGTGCCGTTTGCGTGGCCATACTATTAATTTCCATCAGATTTTTATTGATTTCCTCTGTGACGCTGACCTGCTCTTCGGCAGCGGTGGCAATTTGCGTGCTCATTTCGTTGATTTGACTAACCGCGCTTGAGATATTGCTTAAGGAATTGCCAGCAGATTTGGCTTGCTCGACGACTTCTTGGATCTGCTCTTTGCTATCATTCATGAGTGATACCGACTGACGAGAACCCGATTGCAGGCGTTCCACCATTTGGTTAATTTCTTCGGTGGATTCCTGAGTTCGGCCGGCCAATGTTCGCACTTCATCGGCGACAACCGCAAAGCCGCGACCTTGTTCACCAGCGCGAGCCGCTTCAATTGCCGCGTTAAGCGCCAATAAATTGGTCTGATCGGCAATACCTTTAATGACATCGACTACGGTGCCAATATTTTCGCTGTCCTGTTCTAGCTGGTGAATCGCGCCAGCAACCTCGCTGATTTGATCGGCGAAGGCGCGGATAGATTTGACCGTCTGTTTGACCACCTCATCGCCAGCGGTCGTTTCTTCAAACGCTTTATGCGCGGCCTCTGCGGTTTGCGAAATATTGTTAGTCACTTCTTGAACCGTCGCCGTCATCTGATTGATCGCCGTGGCAACTTGTTCTGTAGCCAATTGTTGGGCGGAAATATTTCGGCGAGTTTGCCCGCTAATAACAGAAGTTTCTTCAGTGGCCGAGGCGATCTGTTCGGTCGCTTGTGAGACTTCTTCCATACCTTGATGAAACTGATTTATCATTTCGTTAAAGGCTTTCGACGCGTCGCCAATTTCATCTTTTGATTGACAGTCAACCCGGCGAGTTAAATCGAGGTTCTGCTGAATCTGTTGAATGGTCTGACTGAGGTTTAAGACCGGCCCGGTAATATTTTTCGCCAATATTACGCCAGTACCAAAACCAATTGCAGCCAGGATAAGCGTCACTAAGGTTGCGATAGTCAAAATTTCGTTTCGCAATTCAGTCGCTGCGTGGAAAGCTTCAGCTTCATCGATTTCCGTTAAAATAATCCATTGAAGGCCCTCAATTTTAATTGGGCTAAACGCCGATAATACCGAAACATCGCGGTAGTCAGGGTAGATGTCAAATCCCGCTTCACCTTGAAGTCCGCGTGTGACGCCGCTTGAGTTGACGGGTTGTAAACCAATGTTGGTGCCTTTTGCATCGATAGTTTTAACTATCGTGCTATCGATATTAGCGGCACTTAACGCCGCGAGATAAGCGGGCTTGTCTTCGATTAAGAATCGGCTCATTGTACGGGTTTTCTGGTCGGGCCCAACCAGATAAGATTCACCCGACACACCAAGGCCGCTGCTTTGCCAATCGCCTTCATAGGTTAAAATACTGTTGATAGCGTCGACCGGCATCTGGAATATTAATATGCCAATTTTCTCGCCATTATCAATAATGGGAGATGCGATAAAAGATGCGGGATCTTCATAAGATGGGCCATAAGGGGCAAAGTCAACAATGGTCGAACCTTCGGAAAGTTGCGCCGCTTTACGGAAAACTTCACCGATACCGGTTTGGGCAAACGGTCCGTTAATCAGAGAAGTGGTGAAATCGAGCTCTTTAAAAACAGAATAGACGATATCGCCTGATTGAATATCGACGATGAAGATATCGTAGTAACCAAATTTTTGCAGGTACTGCCGAAACACAGGGTGATATTTTTGATGAAATTGATCGTAGTTAGACCCATCTGACAGCTTAGTGAGGTTGTCTTTCTCGCCGAGCGGATTTGGGTTGGCCGCAATCAATTTATGTTGTAAAGCGAGACTATCGTCGTCTAATTGGCTTATCCAGCTGGCGACCGGCGCGGTATTACCGTTGTTTCTTCTTCGGTATTCGTCGTTAAAGGTGGATTGATAATAGGTTTCGAGCTCGCGCTTGGCCGTGTTGGTCGAATAATTAGTCTGTTCGTTAAATTGCCCAAAACTAGTAGAAAACTCTTTCGCAGCATCTACCACCATCCGGTTACTACTGAAAGTAATGACCTGGTTTCGAATAAACTTAAAATAATCCTCTACTCGACCTTTAGTAATATCTCTGGCCGCGACTAACCGTGCTTTAGCGGCTTCTTGCAAAGCCTCTTCGCTATTTTGCGAAGCGGTTGAACTGATTAGAAAGGACGCGATAATGACTGGGACTGCGGCAAGAATACTTGCGCCTAGCATCATTTTAGTTCGAAGATTCATAACAGATTCCTGGTTACCTGAAGGTAACGGTTCTCTCAGCAATGGCGGTTCTGAAAGCCCAGTCTGGATCAGGAATCAAAAGAGAGGGCAGAAGACGCCATCGCGAGAGCCATACTAAAACGAGATACACCCTGAGTGTAGAAGGAATTATTCAGGTTTGCTTAATTTCTCATGGTTGAAGCGATGATTGTGTTCACGGGTAAATGGTCAAGTAGACTAAATAGCAAAATGCACAGGCAATCTAAATTGTTGAAATTTATGGAAATTATTTATTTGATAGAAAATGAGTCGGTGTATTTGGATAAAAATAGCGCAAAGGTGATACTAGCTATAACGTAACGGCTCAGTTTCAGGTAAAATGCCTGCCAAACTACAGTAAATTAATGATTCTCTATGGCAAAAAAGCCACCCGTAAAGCAAGATCCGCATTTCGACCGTGAGTCGAAAAAATATGAAAATCCGATTCCCAGCCGCGAATTTATTTTGGAACACCTTGAGCAAGCCAGTGGTCCACTGAAATTTAAAGCCATTCAATACAATTTAGGCCTCTATGATGTCGAGCAGGAAGTTGCCCTCTCGCGACGATTAAAAGCGATGGAGCGCGACGGTCAACTTCATTGCGACCGGCGAGGCGCCTACGGTATCGTCGATAAAATGAATCTGGTCGCGGGTAAAATCCTCGGTCATCGTGACGGATTTGGTTTTTTCGTCCCAGATCAAGGTGGCGGTGACTGGTTTGTCTCAGCGAGAGAGATGCGCCGAGTGTTTCCCGGTGAACATGTACTGGTTCGAGAGAAAAACCGCCATAGTGACGGCCGAATAGAAGCCGGTATTGTCGAAATTCTTGAGAGCGAAGAACCGCTGCAAATCGTCGGACGTTATTATGAAGAAAGCGGAATTTGTTTCGTTACCCCGGAAGATAGCCGAATTGCACAAGACATTTTGATCCCACCGGACGACCCAATGAAGGTTGAAGTGGGGCAGGTGGTTGTGGTTCACATAGTGACGCGACCAACATTTCGCGCTAAGGCGGTCGGTACCGTCGCTCAGTTACTCGGCGATTATATGGCGCCCGGTATGGAGATCGAAATTGCAATAGCGCAATACGGGATCCGCAATCAATGGAACAACGAGATTCACGACCAATTACAGAAACTTCCGCTCGAAGTCACAGACGCTGACTTGCCAGGTCGAAAAGATTTACGCGACTTGCCGTTAATTACCATCGATGGTGAAGACGCACGCGATTTCGACGATGCAGTTTATTGTCAACCGTCCAAAAACGGTGGCTGGAAATTATGGGTAACTATTGCAGACGTCAGTCACTATGTGAAGCCCGGTAGTCCGTTGGATCTGGAAGCAAGCCAAAGAGGTAACTCAGTTTATTTTCCCGATTCAGTTATACCAATGTTACCCGAACAGGTTTCCAATGGCTTGTGTTCGTTAAAACCTGAAGTCGATCGCCTGTGTATGGTGTGCGAAATGACATTGGATAAAAACGGGATTGTAACCGATAGTGAGTTTTATCCCGCCGTCATGCACTCCAAAGCACGCATGACCTACACCAAGGTCTGGGGAATTCTGCAACAGGACGAATCGCTCTGTGAAGAGTACGCGAATTTAATTGAACCGATTGAACATTTGTATCAGTTATTTAAAGCGCGGGTAAAATTTAAACGTCAACGCGGCGCCATTGATTTTGAAACCACAGAAACACGTATAGTTTTTAACGAACAGCGTAAAATTGAAAAAATTATCCCCGTGGTACGCAACGATGCGCATAAAATTATTGAAGAATGTATGATTTGCGCGAATGTAGCAGCTGCACAATTTTTCGAAAAAAACAAAGTCGCAGGCCTGTTTCGCGTTCATCTCGGACCCAAAGAGAAAAAGCTGGAAGTTTTCCGTGCTTATCTGGCCGAATTAGGATTGTTTATCACCGGCGGTGCAGAACCTAAGCCTAAGGTTTTCAGGCAGTTGTTAGCGGATATTGAAGGGCGCGCGGACGCGGAAAATATTCAGATAATGCTTTTGCGTTCGATGAGTCAGGCCGAGTATTCGCCCAATAATGAAGGCCACTTTGGTCTCGCCTTTGACGCTTATACGCATTTTACGTCGCCGATTCGTCGCTATCCGGATTTAATCGTCCATCGGATCATTAAAGCGCTGGTGGCGCAAGACTCCTTGCAATCGACGGATGATAAAGCCGCTGTTCTAAAGCAATACAATAAAAGCACTTTAGTACAAATTGGTCAGTCGAGTTCGCAAACAGAACGAAACGCCGATCTGGCAACGCGCGATGTGACCGACTGGTTAAAATGTGAATATATGCAGTCGCATATCGGTAATCAATATTCAGGGGTGGTAAGTTCGGTTACCAATTTTGGTATTTTCGTACGTCTGGAAGAGGTTTTTGTTGAAGGCTTAGTTCATGTGACGGAATTGGGTAACGATTACTTTCAACTGGATAAACACGGCCAACGTATGGTCGGTGAAAGAACACGACAAACTTTTGCCCTCGGGGATAGATTGCAGGTTGAAGTGGTTAAAGTCGATATGGAACAGCGAAATATTGACTTTACTTTAGTGAATCGGCTCGATGCAAACGAACCATCCCAGTCAAAGAAGAGCGAACGGGAAAAACTCTATGCAAGAGCGCGAATAAAATCGCTCAAAGACAAGAAAAGCGATTTTGACAGAGACGGACGTCGCAGTGGGGCTAAGTCTTCATCGACTAAGCCTAAAAGTAGTAAATCGAAAAAACGTAGTCGAAAGGCGAAGAAATAAACCATGAGTCAGGTTGAAAAAATATTTGGCATCCACGCTGTTGAAAGCGTGTTGACACGAACGCCAGAAAAAATTGTCCAGCTGTTTTTGCAAAAAAGTCGTCAAGATAAAAAGTTGCAGAATATTGAATCGCTTGCTGCTGGCGCTGGGTTAAAGTTCCAAAACGTCGACAAGCGCAAAATGGACGACTGGGTGAAAGGCAATCATCAAGGCGTAATTGCCGAGGTTAAAGTGCAAGATGCCAGCCTCAATGAAAATCAGTTATTGGACCTGGTTGAGTCAGAAAAAGATGTACTCATTCTAGTATTAGATGGCGTGACCGATCCACATAATCTGGGGGCCTGTCTACGAACAGCAGACGCCGCAGGTGTTGCGGCATTGGTAGTGCCAAAAGATCGCAGTGCTTCGCTCACCGCTGTCGCCCGTAAAGTTGCCTGCGGTGCAGCGGAGCAAGTTCCGGTTGTTAAAGTCACAAACCTGGCAAGATTTTTAGCACGACTCAAAGAGAGAGATGTCTGGATTATCGGTACTGCGGGCGAAGCGAAAAGCGATATTTATGAAACAAAATTTTCTGGTTCAACCGCTCTGGTTATGGGCGCAGAAGGTAGCGGTATGCGCCGATTAACGCGAGAGAATTGTGACCAGCTGATAAAAATTCCTATGGCGGGCAGTGTTTCCAGTCTTAATGTTTCGGTTGCGACGGGCGTATGTTTGTTTGAAATAGTCAGACAAAAAATAGCCAGGCAATAATTCCTCATTTATCAACTCAATTACAACGAAAATAATGGAGCTCGGATATGAAATATAAAAGCGTCATAGCGCTAATTATCTTTGGCGTTCTGAATGGCTGTAGCGATTCTGCAAATGTTCAGCAACAAGCTGAACAAACAGCCAAAGCAGAAGCAATTAAGAAATCTCAAGATCAAAATCAGGCGTTCGATAATTTTAAAAATCAATTCTTAGAAGAGCTGTGGGCCATTTACCCGAGCTACGGGGTCTATGTAGGTTATTATCAACATGACGATCAATTGAGCGTACCTGACGCCGCCGAGGATGCCAAGCAACTCGCTTTTGAAAATAAAACTTTGCAGCAACTGAATCAATTTGATGTCGCAGCGCTCAGTGCGAGCAATGCGACGGACCTGTCTTTAATACGCAATCAGATCGAATCGGCTCGTTGGTACCGAAATGAGTTTAAGGTTCGCGAGTGGAACCCGGCTAACTACAATGTTGCCGGCGCATTTGGCGTCATTTTAAATACTGACTATAAGCCACTGGATGACCGTTTACGCTCGATTTCAAAGCGGCTGGAAAAAGTACCCGCGTATTATCAGGCTGCAATGGCGAATATTACCGTTCCAACGCTAGAGCATACTGATTTGGCAATCCAGCAAAATACTGGGGCGCTTGGTATGTTTGATAAAATGATTCCCGAAAGCGTTGCAACGTCGAGCTTAAGCGAGCAAGAAAAAACGCAGATTAGTCATAATTTGGAAGCCGCTTCGAAAGCCATCTCGACTTATATCGACTGGTTAAAAGCAAAAAGAGAAACCCTCGCTGATGGAAGCGCACGAGACTTTAGAATTGGCGAAGCATTGTACGAACAAAAATTCAAATACGATATCGTCTCCAATTATACCGCCAAACAACTTTACGAACATGCGATTCAAGCGAAAGAAAATTTGCATCAGGAAATGATAACCCTGACCAAACAACTGTGGCCAAGATATTTTGATGGTCAGGCAATGCCAGCCGATCCTTTGGTGGCGGTTAAACAACTCATTGATCACTTGTCTGTTAAGCATGTAAAACGCGACGAATTTGTGGATGAAGTCAAACGACAGATCCCGATTATTGAGAAATTTGTAATTGAAAATGATTTGTTAGATATGGATCCATCGAGGCCTTTGGTTGTGCGAGAAACGCCTGAGTACCAGCGTGGCATCGCTGGTGCTTCTGTGAACGCGCCAGGACCCTATGACGCTACCGCAAACACTTATTACAACGTTACGCCACTCGATCATTACACCGATGAGCAAGCGGAAAGTTATCTGCGAGAATACAACCATTGGATCTTACAGATTTTAAACATTCATGAAGCAATTCCCGGACATTACACGCAGCTCGTTCATGCTAATAAGTCACCGAGTAAAATTAAATCTATTCTCGGTAATGGCGCCATGATTGAAGGTTGGGCGGTTTACTCTGAGCGTATGATGCTCGAAGAGGGTTGGGGCGATCAGGAGCCAGAACTCTGGTTGATGTATAACAAGTGGAATTTGCGCGTAGTGGTCAATACCATACTGGATTATAGTATTCAGGTACTGGGTATCACAGAGCAAGATGGCTTAAACCTGCTTATGAATGAAGCGTTTCAGGAAAGAACTGAAGCGGAAGGGAAATGGCGACGAGCGACCCTCACGCAGGTGCAGTTAACCAGTTATTACAATGGTTATGCAGAAATATACGCGTTTAGGGAAGAACTTAAACAAAAGTTGGGTGAACGGTTTAACCTGAAAGACTTTCACAATCAATTTTTGAGTTATGGCAATGCTCCGGTACCGGTAATCAGAGAGTTAATGCTGAAGGATTTAGACCTCTAGTCTTATGAAACCACTCACCTTTTTAATATTCTGGTGAGTGGTATAAACCGACTTAAACCGGCGACAGCTTATTTATTTGACGCTATTGCCACATCAAGCTGTTCGAACCAGTCAAGAAATTCACCGACCATTTTTCCTTGAAAAATCCCCCCGTGCTGTGGACACATCATTTCGATGTCTAACTTTCGAACACGAGAAATCCACTCATCTTTTGCACGATTTGATGGCATCCAACGCCGGTGAAAATATTCCATCTTGCCGATATGTGATTCAAAATCTTCAACAAAAAATGGTGCATCAGCATCGTCTAGGGCGGCGCCAACATCGCCGCTCATTAATATTTTTGCGCTTTTATCATAAACGTGAAAATTTCCCGATGAATGCAAGTAGTGGGCGGGAACAAATTCAAGTTCAACTTTACCCAGGGTGATTTTTCCGCCTTCATCGGCGATGGGTTCATAAAGAATATTATTCATACCGAAGTGTCGAATGAAAGATTCCCAAATCCAGGGAGAGTAAAGCCGCGCATTTTTTAAGCATTGATCCCATAAACCCAGGGAAGAAATAATATCTGGATCCTGATGCGAGGCAAATAGAGCTGTAATGTTTTCTAATTTGGTATAGCGTAATACCGAAGTCAGCATTTGCGAAAAAAGCTCGATACCTCCAGGGTCAAGAATAATGCTTTCAGATTGGCTGGTGATCATATACTGATTGGTATCGATGATGCGCTCATTTTTATCCGGGTCTCGCCCAAAACAGAGCCATTGGTGTGAGTCGGTTTGAAAAAGTGATACTGCTTTCATGAAAACTCCTTTTGGGTTACCGCATTTTCGCTGACTAAATGTGCAAGTAGCTGAGATGCTTGCGAGCGTTCACCAGGTGGTCATTGATCCGTTGACCGGCACTGGCTACTTTATCTGCCACTGCGTTTAATGACTCGCGAAAGTCCTCGTGCGCGCGAGATGCTTCCACTCGGGATACAACCGAGACAACCTGCGAGGCTCTTAGCTCCATCTTAACCTCGCTTAATTGAACCGCCAAGTCGCGTAAATTAAGCGTAATCTGTTGTTCAAATTTTTGAATGTTGTGATTGACGCGATCGTAGATTGGTTGTAATTCATTGTCACTTAAATGGGGAGGCGAATATTGGACCAGGTCCAGGCGTGTTTTAAAAATTTGCGCTCGATAAAGATCGGCGGCATATTTTGTTTGTGATATTGCCACAAGATTAACCTGGTTGGCCGCTTCGATGGTTAATTTTGAGAGTCCTTCGATAAATCGTGTAATTTCGTTAAAGCCAGCAGCGGTTGAACCGGCGCGGACGGCGAGCGCGCGTGCATTTTTGGAGGTAATGGATAGTTCCTCTGCAATTGATTGCGCTTTAAATAGCTCTGAAGCGACATGTGCAACAGCAACGAACGTATCTGATGCACCGTTTTTAAGGTCCATTTCAGCCCTGATTGAAAAATGTTTACGTTAGATTATAGATAGTTGATTCTGTGAATTAAATCCAGTTAGAGGAAGAATTGCTGAGAACTTGTTGATTCGCGAAAAGTCAAAACTTATAGAAAAACCTAAGAGGGGAATCTTGTGCATCGAGTGACAACCATTAAAGGAATAATCCTCATCGTTGTGTCAGCTGTTTTGGTCATTTACGGTTGTGGGATAAAAGCAACAAGTTGGCAAAATTTGCTCGTTGAAGCGGCACATCAGCGAACTTTGCAAGCGGTCACTTATACGGGAAAATATTTAAAAATTCCGTATCCGAATGGCGATGTACCTGCCCATATTGGTGTGTGTACCGATGTGATTATTCGGAGTTATCGTGCACTCGGGGTGGATTTGCAACAGCTGGTTCATGAGGACATGCAACGCAGCTTTGCGTCTTACCCGGCAAATTGGGGGTTAAAAAAAACAGACACAAATATCGATCATCGCCGGGTACCCAATCTGCAAACCTTTTTTCGCCGGCATGGAGAAGTCCTGGTCATATCGCGTCGAGCTGACGATTACCAACCGGGTGATCTAGTAACCTGGATGTTGCCGGGCAACCTGCCTCACATAGGTATTGTCAGTGACAAAAAGTCTGCTGATAATTTGCGCTACTTAATAGTGCATAATATCGGCCGTGGACCGAAACTAGAAGACTTCCTGTTTAGCGCAAAAATTACCGGTCATTATCGATTTCCGGTTAGCAAGTCTATAATTAACGGCACGCAGCCGGTAGATGCATTGCAGCAATAGTCGTTTTGTTTTCGCCAGCGGCAGTCATGCCATCAACCACAGACGAACCGCCGCACAACCATGCCAGCGGGGTGATAGGACTTTCTTTGACAAATTGCGGACGAATGGTCAGCACTTTTCCAGTAATCTGGGCATTTATTTTATTGCCAAGGGTGACATCAATCGCACCATTTACGACATTAACACTCGCAACATAATTACCCATCAGAAAATGCGCTTCTGGTAACCCGGCTTCATCATTATTGCGCGGGAATCTTCCGTGAGTATCAAAGTATTCTGCAATTTTAGGTTTGACCACGTTGGTAATGGTGATGCTTTCAGCGACCTGGGCTCGAATGGTATAATCCTGATAGGCTGGCAGCGCAATGGCGGCCAGTATGCCAATGATAGCGACTACTATCATTAACTCGATTAAGGTAAATCCTTTGTTCATTGTTAATCTCCAGGTGAATATAATTTATATAACAGCGCCCATTTGAAAAATGGGTAGATAGCTTGCGATAAGCACAAACGAGATGTAGCTGATAATTAGTGACATGACCGCGGCAATAAATTGTCGAGTCGCGTTAGTAACGATTAGTTCGGCTTTGCCAGTGAGTTGCGCGATTTGAACTTCAATTTCTGATTGTGCGGTGTTCAGTGATTGCGCCATTTCTAGTTCATGTAAGGTATAGGGCGCAAACTTTTTTATCGAATCGCTTGTTTGCTTAAGGGAATCTAAAAATCCGGTAATGGGTTTACCGACGGCTAAGAGAATTTTTATATGATTCAGATGGTGCAAAAGCTGGGTAAATGCGAACACTTTACGAAGAAATGGAAT
>Ga0209692_10002318_pt1 | contig 21434 bp, 20 predicted proteins | sample tdDd472_FD_187129 | JGI IMG/M metagenome (GOLD analysis project Ga0209692, IMG submission 187129) | Marine sediment microbial communities from the Atlantic coast under amendment with organic carbon and nitrate - tdDd47.2 (SPAdes)... | ecosystem: Environmental > Aquatic > Marine > Coastal >... | reverse complement strand
CCTGTAAGATTCCCGAACGCCAGTGCACCGGCAAGAATACCATCCTTACTTAAAAATCCGGAGGTAAACGGGATACCGCATAACGCTGCAGTTGCAATAACGAAAGTCCAGAAAGTAATGGGCATTTTTTCTCTCAAACCACCCATGTGACGGATATCCTGTTCATGATGCATGGAGTGAATAACCGAGCCTGAACCAAGAAATAATGCGGCTTTGAAAAAAGCATGTGTCACAAGATGGAAAAATGCGAATGCATAAGCGCCAATCCCGAGCGACATGATCATGTATCCTAACTGACTTACAGTTGAGTATGCCAAAACTTTTTTAATATCATTTTGGGTGACGGCTATTGTCGCCGCAATAAATGAGGTCACTGCCCCAATAATCGCAATTATTAAAAGTGCATCAGGGGTAAGTAAAGCAAATATTCTTACAACAAGGTAAACACCGGCGGCAACCATCGTTGCGGCATGTATCAGCGCACTTACAGGGGTTGGACCTTCCATAGCATCCGGTAACCACACATGCAGCGGGAACTGTGCCGATTTACCAACAGCACCAAGGAAAACTAAAAATCCTGCAATCCCCAACCACTCGTAACTGTTAAAAGGAAGTATTCCTTCCGAAATTTTTGCGAAGATTGTATCAAATGTGAATGTTCCGTATGTGGTGAACAGGATTAGTATGCCAAGGAACATACCGATATCACCAACACGATTCACGAGAAAAGCTTTTTTACCCGCATTCGCCGCTGAATCTTTTTCAAACCAGAAACCAATCAAAAGGTATGAAGATAATCCAACCAATTCCCAGAAAATGTACATCATCAACAAGTTGTTCGTTAAAACTATGCCGAGCATGGAAAATGTGAACAACCCAAGGTAAGCAAAGTAACGGTTAAATCTTTTATCACCGTGCATGTATTCTATAGAATAAACATGAACCAACAGACTTATAAGGTTAACAACAAACAACATTATAACGGTAAGATTATCGATTTTAATACCGAGCTCTACCGTTAAATTTGAATAGTTAAGCCAGTTAAAAGCAAAGATTATATCTTCACCCTTGAAAACAAATAGTTTGTAATACCCTACCAACAGGGATAATGCAAATGTAAGCCCGAGAACAAGTGTCTCGACGATATACATTTTAGTAATTTTTTTCGAGAGAAAAATTACCGATACAAAACCCAAAAGAGGGAGAAAAAGTATCGCAATAGAAATATTTATCAAATCGGGTTGGCTCATAATCACTCTTTTAGATTATCTGCTTCATCAATGTTAACATGATTAAAGTGTTTATAAAGGTTAATAACGATAGCAAGCGCTATAGCGGCTTCAGCGGCGGCAAGAACAATAACAAACAGAGCATTTAACTGCCCTGATACGCCGTAGTTGCCGTATCTGGCAAAAGCCACAAAATTAAGATTGGCGGCGTTCAGTACCAGTTCAACTCCCATGAGTACAAGTATCGCGTTTTTGCGTGTAACTATCGCGTACAATCCGAGGGAGAATAGTATCGAACTAACAACCAGAAAATGATGTAAACCTACCTGAAGCAAAATTTCACCGTTAATTAGTTTCTTCTTTAGTTCTGCGAGCGATTGAAGCGGCGCCTATCAAAGCGATAAGCAATAACACTGCAAGCAGCTCGAATATAATTACATAGTCATTTAATAAAACTGTACCCAGTGCACGAACTGTAGTCTGCGGAATGTCTGCCGGATTTATATTCCAGCGGGTACGGAAAATCATTGAAATAAGCGCTGTGAGAAACACAAGTACACCCAAAGAACCGAATAAAACATTTACACTACCGGATTTGATATCTACAGATGTAACTTTATTCGTGAGCATAACCCCGAATAAAAGTAGTATCAGTATTCCGCCAACGTAAACGATTATCTGAACAATAGAAATAAAATCGGCACCGAGGAGTACATAAATACCTGCTATTCCAAAGAATGTGAACAACAAACTAAATGCGGCATAAATAATATTTTTTGCAGTGACCGTTATTACAGCAGATAATACTGTAATTGCCGCGAAAATATAAAATATAATATCGTAAAGGTTCATACCGGTTTATTCTTCATCCGTTTTAGAATCGTCTTTTTTCTCTTCGGCTGCTTTTTCGGCAGCAGCTTTGGCAGCGGCGGCTTTCTCAGCAGCAGCTTTTTCTGCTGCAGCAACTTTTGCGGCTTCTTTTTCTGCCTGGAAAACATCAAAATTGTTCTTTTTCTCTTCAGCCTGTGCCGGGGTAAGAGTAGCGAACTTGTAAAGCAAATCTTCCCTTTCAAATTCAGCAAACTCGTAAACATCCGTCATGTAGATACATTCCGTGGGGCAGGGGAACACGCATAACTGGCAATAGCAGCATTTAGCAATGTCAATATTAAATTTGGTTACCCATAGCGCTTTTTTCTTACCGTTGGAAGTTTTACCAAGGTCTTCTGTCGGGAGCGATTTTACAGTTTCAATTTCAATACAGTTTACCGGGCATGCTCTGGCACACTGGTCACAACCGATACAATCGTCCATATTAACGTACAACCTGTTTCTAACCCTTTCAGCCATCGGCACCTTAATTTCGGGATACTGAATGGTTACCTCGGGTACGAACAGATGTTTGAAGGTTATTTTCATCCCCACCAATACGGTGTAGATTCCTTCCCATGTATTTTTAAAGTAGTTTAGCATATCAGATTAAGCTGATTATCCCGATTATTATAAGATTAACAAATGCGTAAGGAATTAAGTACTTCCAGCAGAGTGCCATGAGCTGATCAACACGCAAGCGTGGCAAAGTCCAGCGGAGCCACATCTGAACAAAAACAAAAAACAAACCTTTTACCGTGAACCACAGGAACTGTTCTATCGGGATCATCCATTCTGCACCCAATAAGTTGCCTATATAACCGAATGGTGATTGGAACCCGCCAAAAAACAGCGTAGCTACAATAGCGGAAACAGCGAACATATTAGCGTACTCGGCAAGGAAAAATATCGCGAACTTCATCCCCGAGTATTCCGTGTGATATCCTGCTACCAGTTCCGATTCGGCTTCCGGTATATCAAAAGGAGTACGGTTTACCTCGGCAAGTGTGCTTATGTAGATTATTACAAATCCCACAACCATAAAAGGAATCAACAAAATTTTCTGAATTCCGGTAGCGGGTCCCCCGAAAATAAACCAGTTCCAGAAATATTCTGTCTGCATGTTTGTCAGATCATACATGTTTAATGTACCTGCAAGCATAACAAGTGACAATATCACTAGTGCAGTTGGTATTTCATAGCTGATAATCTGCGATACTGATCTTACAGCACCCAACAACGAATATTTATTATTGGAAGCCCAACCCGCCATCAAAATTCCGGCTACTACAAGAGAGGAAATGGCAATGATATAAAAAACTCCAACATCAGCCATCGTTCCGATATAAGCACCTGAAAACGGGATAGCTGCAAACACCGCAAAAGAACCCGCGAAGACAAGTATGGGAGCCAGGTTAAATAATTTTTTATCTGCTTCGGAAGGAATAATATCTTCTTTCTGGAATAGTTTTAAGATATCCGCCACTGTCTGCAATGTTCCTTTCGGACCTACACGGGTTGGTCCCAGCCTGTCCTGCATGAATGCAGATACTTTTCGTTCGGCTAAAACCGCAACTAAAGCGAAAGGCAGGATAAAAAGGAATAATGGCAACGCTGCTGAAATAATCATTGAAAGTATTTCGCTTCCGGTAATATTTAATATTATATCATACATTAGCGGTCTACCTCACCTAAAACTATATCAATACTTCCGAGAATTGCCACAACATCCGAGACCAGGTGCCCTTTGCAAAGTTCATCCATCAATTCGAGCGATACAAATGAAGGCGGGCGTACTTTAACTCTGAATGGATTCATGGAACCGTCACTCACAATAAAATAGCCTAGTTCCCCGCGCGGATTTTCAACCCTGTGATAAATCGAGCCGACAGGTGGTTTAATCCTTTTGGGAATTGCCGAATGTACATCACCATCTGGAATCTGTGCTATTGCCTGTTCAACAATTTTAAGACTCTCTTCCATCTCAAGAACACGCATGTAATACCTGTCCCAGCAATCGCCAAGAGTACCCATCTTCCCCTCACCTACAGGAACATTAAAATCGAACCTGTCATAAATGGAGTAAGGCTCATCCTTGCGCAGGTCATAATTGATCCCGCTGGCACGAAGGTTAGGACCTGTCATACCGTAATTTATGGCAACATCCGCAGGTAGAACGCCAACGTTAGCAGTTCTTTCAACAAAAATTTTATTATAACTGAGCAGGTTATTCAATTCTGTAATATTCGGTCTGAAATAATCAATAAACTCTTTAGTAAGCCTGAGAAAATCGGGATGTAAATCGTGCGAAACCCCGCCAATCCACATGTAATTGTAAAGCAGGCGCGCACCGCAAGTCATTTCAAACAAACTAAGGATTTTTTCACGGTCACGGAATAAATAAAGAAATGGTGTAAATGCGCCAATATCAAGCCCGTTGGTACCTATCGCTACCATGTGGGAAGCGATGCGCTGCAATTCGCCCATGATGATACGTATATACTCAACACGCTCCGGAACTTCAATGCCCATAAGTTTTTCAACTGCGGTTACATATCCGAAGTTGTTGTACATGGAGGCAAGATAGTCCATCCTGTCGGTATAAGGTATAACCTGCGGGTAAGTCATAGCTTCACAATGTTTTTCGAAACACCTGTGAAGATACCCGATATGCGGGGTAACGCCGGTAATCAGCTCACCGCTGAGTTTTAATTCGAGCCTGAGCACACCATGTGTCGAAGGGTGCTGCGGACCCATATTGAGTACCATTTCTTCAGTTTTAATAGCCATAGCCGTTGTATTAATATGGAACTTTCATTCCGTGATAAAATTCAGGGTTTTGATAATCTTTACGTAACGGGTAACCGGCATCCCAATCATAAGGCATGAGAATTCTGCGAAGATCAGGATGATTTTTGAATATAATTCCAAACATATCATAAGCTTCACGTTCATGCCAGTCGGCTGTGCGCCAGATATCTGTTATGGATTCAACTTCAGGAGTTTCGCGGGGAACGCTAACTCTAACCGTAAGTTTATGACGATGAGTTAAAGAAAAAAGATTATAATAGACAGAAAGAGTTCCGCCTGTGATTATCTCATTTTCGTTAGCATCTTTAGTTTTTTCACCATTGGCATCATCAACACCGGAAAGAAGCATGAGCGAATCAAAATTCATATCTTCATTTTTGAAAAGATATACTGCAACTTTCCTGAAAATTTCCGGAAGTACAGTAACATAAGGATCACCGGCTTGATCGCCCGTGAAAGTTACACCTTCCTCGCCAAATTTACTCTTTAATATTTCGAATATTTCTTCCGGAGTTTTCATGCTTTTTTCGTCAACGATTCGTTTCTGATTTTGTCTTGTAATTTAAGTAAGCCTTCCAAAAGAGCCTCGGGGCGTGGGGGGCATCCGGGAACATAAACATCAACAGGGATTATCCTGTCAACACCTTTCAGCACGTGATACCCGTGTTCCCAATATGGTCCGCCGCAGTTAGCGCAGCTTCCCATTGATATAATATACTTGGGATCGGGCATTTGCTCGTATAATTTTTTAATCCTCAACGCCATTTTTAAGGTAACAGTACCCGATATAATTATTATATCCGATTGGCGTGGTGAAGGTCGCGGTATAACGCCGAACCTGTCAAAATCGTAGTTTGAGGCTGAAGTAGCCATCATTTCAATCGCGCAACATGCAAGACCAAACCCGAGCTGCCACAATGAGGAAAGGCGTGCCCAGTTAAGCAGGTCTTCAGTTTTGGCGATTACTATGTTACTATCCGCAAATTCTTTATCCAGTAAACCCATTCTATTCCGTAACCGCTTCGGTTAATTCTTCTTTTATTTTTTTTAAGGTTGGAGGCGTGATTTTTGGGCGAGCCCATTCAAGGTCACCTTTGCGCCACTCGTATGCCATCCCGAGACCAAGCACGAGAAGGAAAATTATACCCACGAGAAAACCATATATCCCGTAATCCTGATAAGTTAACGCCCAGGGAAACAATAATACCACTTCCACGTCAAATATGATAAATATTAAAGCCACAACATAAAAACGGATATTAAATTTAACCCAGGGGGAGCCTTCGGGGTTTTCACCACATTCGTAGGTCTCTAATTTTTCCTTGGTCGGACGCGAAGGTCGTATTAATTTCGCAAGAAAAAAGGCTATCAGCACGAAAAAAACTGCCAATAGTATAAATACAAATATTTTACCAAATTCAGTAAGCATATATAGTCAGATTTGTTTACAGTGAAAATAATACACTATAATCTTTTTGTCAAGTTTTAGTACATATTAATAAAATAAAGTTGAAAATTTTTTCTTAAACACATTAACCGACCTTATTTTAAGAGTGTCAAGTTGCTAATATTTATTATTTTTGGGTATAAACTAATTATGGAGAATGAATGAGATTACTAAAAAATTTATTTCTGTTTACTCTTATGCTTTCCTCAATTCTTTTAGGCGTGACAACTAACTCTAAATCACTCCTTTTAGGTTCTGCTTACACACTGGCTGCAAAAGATTATTCAACACTTACTGCAGAGGACCAGATTAAAATTCTTTCCAATACAATTCTCTCCCCCGAAAAATTTTACCCACCGGTTGATGGTAATAAACGCGCAAATCTTTATTCCGAAATTAATGCAACCGATGGCAAGCTGAACTTTAGAATGGATAATAATTCTATTGTTTATGCAGCCCTTTTCCTGGAAAACGAATTTTTTACCAAGGGCGAAATTACTCTCAATGCAAATTCACCACTTACTTTATTCCTGGATAATAAAGAAATATTTGATTCCGGAATAATTAAGGAAGGAATTAAAAGTGGAGAATATAAAAAGAAAGTTTCTCTTGAGCCCGGGAAACATTACCTCTTCGTGAAGATATATTCGCCCGAGGCAAAAGACGTTTCATTGTCATTCGGTTTCAACACGGAAGCTGAAGAGAGTGCTGCCTTCACTACAAATTCATTACGCTACACCACTGTTGATGATTTACTCGATAACAGAAAAATATCTTCTGTTTCAGTTTCAGGTGACGGCGCTTTAACTTTAGTTAAAGTAACCGAGAGAAATACCGCGATTGAAAAAAACATTTCCTCGCTTGAATTTTATTACACATTCGATGGAAGACTTAAAGAGGTTATCACTCCTGCTGATGATTTTGGCAATCTCGATTGGGCGCCCGTGGGACAAAAATTAGCATACGTTGTAAGTAATTCCGGGAAATCCACACTTTATATCAGGGATTTTGAAAACAATGAAACTTTTACCCTCCTGGAAAATATAGAAAATTTTGGCGGCTACAATTGGAGCGATGATGCCACTAAAATTGTTTATACTTTATCAAAAAGTGATTCCAAAAAAGAGGACCTTAAACGATATAAATACCCGCAATCACGCTACCCGTGGTTCGGTTATAAAAGTTCAATATATTTATATGATATTCTTTCCGGTGTATCACAGGAATTGTTAAGTGGTGATAAATCATACGATTACCTCGATATCTCATCCGATAATAAAAATATTCTCTACAGCACGACCGATTTAAATTTTGATGAACGCCCTTACGGTAAAACAAATTATTTTATTTATAACATGATTTCAGGTAAATCCGAGTCTTTATTCACCCTGAACTGGGGCGGAAGTGCTCAGTTTTCCCCTGATGACACGAAAATACTCGTCACAGGCGGACCTTCCGATTTTGAAAATGAAGGTTTGAACACCGATGCGAAAATCCCGAATGATTACGATACCCAGGCTTATATATATACTATCGCATCGAAAGATGTTCAGGCTGTAACAAAAGAATTTAATCCTTCCGTATCAGCAATGAAGTGGGATTCCAAAACCGGGAAAATTTTCTTCAAGGTTACCGATAAATCAGAAAGTGCGTTGTACGAGTTCGATCCTGCCTCGAATCGTTTCGAAAAAATAGCGCTGGGAGTTGAATATTTAGATGATATAAGCTACTCCGGGAACTCTAATATGTCCGTGTTCAAAGGCTCAAGTTCCAATATAATTGATAAGGTATATATTCTTGATCGTTATAAAAAAAGCGTGAAATTACTCGTGAATGTTGACACGGAAAACTATGACAACATAAAACTCGGCGATGTAAAGGATTTTAATTTCACCAGTGAGACTGGTTATGAAGTCCCCGGCAGGATTTATTATCCTGTAAATTTTGACAAAAACAAAAAATATCCGGCTATAGTCTATTATTATGGTGGAACCAGTCCCGTTACCAGTGAATTTGAAGGGAGATATCCTAAAAATATCTGGGCGGCAAACGGATATGTGGTATATGTTCTTCAACCTACAGGATGTTACGGCTACGGTCAGGATAATTCCGCCGTGCATGTAAATGACTGGGGTAAAATTACTGCTGCACAAATCATTGAAGGAACCGAGAAATTTATCGAAGCCCATCCTTTCGTGGATGAAAATAAGTTGGGATGTATTGGTGCCTCTTATGGCGGCTTCATGACCATGAACCTTATCACGAAAACAGATAAATTCGCTGCCGCGATATCTCATGCCGGAATCAGCGCGCTGACCAGTTACTGGGGTGAAGGTTATTGGGGATTTTTATATAGTGCGGTTGCCACAGCCGAAAGTTTCCCCTGGAACCGGAAAGATATCTACGTTGATCACAGTCCGATTTACAACGCAGATAAAATCACCACTCCCCTGCTTTTATTGCACGGCAGCGCTGATACAAACGTTCCTCGCGGTGAAAGCCTCCAGATGTACACGGCACTCAAAATTCTCGGAAAAGATGTTGAGCTGGTTGAAGTTGAGGGTCTGGATCATCATATCATGCAATATGACAAGCGTAAAAAATGGACAAAAACCATTCTTGCATATTTTGATAAATACCTGAAAGATAAACCTGAATGGTGGAACAACATGTACATCGAATAGTAATACTGATTTGAATAAAACAAAACCCCTCTCGAAAATTACTTCTAACTTGTAATTATCTTGAGGGGTTTTTTACAATCTCAAACTAAGGTTATAAACCGAAAATTATCTGCCAATATCAAAAGGATAAATAAACGATACTCTCGGTTCAATTTTTTTCTGCGGAACATACCCGATTATATTATCATCCATGTCACGTTCAGGGGTAAAAGTCCAATGATAAATCATTGAAACCAGCACGTAAGGTATTGGTTTATAACCTACCTCTGCAAATAGATAAGAGCGATCATCAAGTGTAAATACATCTTTGTCACTCTGTATATTTATTTTATCATACCCGGCTCTCGCCACGAAAGGAGCGCTCTCCGGGGCAATGTTTGTTGATAAATGCAATATCCCGCTTTTTGAATCATTGTCAAGGCGCTGGTATGTACCAATAATATCGAAAGTATTGATAATAGATACTCTTAACTCACCGTAGTAACCATTTCCGCCTCCGCCTGAGTTAGCGAGTGTGATAGCTTTACTTCTGAATGCACCCGATGTTGTATCCAGATTATACCTTTCAATTTCATAAAGACTGTTGAAATAAGAAGGCATGTATTGTTCGCTATTAATTCTTCGCTCAAATTTTGTTGTAACATCAACAAGACCCAGACCGTTAAAATCAAGTTTTACACCAACAGCACTACCATCACCGTAATCAACAATTTTAACGTAATCGTAATAAACATCAACATTTAATATCTTTGCCCTTAGAATTGGCAGTCCAAGATCAAGCCCCCAGATAGCCATATTACCATTATCAATCATGGGTGAATATGTATTTGCAACCGGATCATGTTGTATTGCGGTAACATCTGCATATTCATGAAAATCCGTGGCGTAGGTTGCACCAACCTCAAGATTTCCAAGTATCGGTACGTTTTTTAATTGAGTAAATTGAAGTGGTCTTGTATATCCCCTGATACCAAACAACCCCGATTCACCAAATGACGAGTAAACCGATTCAAAACCAAACAGTCCAAAATCAATATCAAACTCAAGACCGTTTCTTCTTTTATCATAACTGGGGGAATTATTATACATGTAAATTATACTTCCATGCCCCAGTGAAGCATAATCAAGTGCTCCCAGACGCACATATACAGGATCATGTTTCTGTCCATATCGGAAATACCGGATTATACTTAGATAATCTGAAAATTCATTAAAGTTTTCAGTACGAATATTTCCGTCAGAATTAAACTCCATGTTGAGGTCTAACCCAATCCCGATATTTGAAAAAGCAATCTCGGGGAACAATCTGATATTGTAATGAGGTTTTCCATCTATCCACGTGAGCCCAAGTCCTCCACCAAAATACCCCTGATTAGGTAAGTTATTCGTGAACTGCGCGCTCATCGAAACCGATAATAAAAAAAATAACAATAAACTCAATTTTTTCATATTCAAACCTTTCCTTTGCCGTTTTTACAGTTGGTCAACAATATTGGTTTTATATTCATTCCTATAAATTCCGGCTGATTCTACAGCATTTTCGTAAGTATAAACCGTAATTCCGGCATTCTGCAATCTTGCGTCTGTATTTGAAATTCTATCAACAGGATCAGGGTGAGTAGAAAGATATTTTTCCAAACCTCCACCGGAACTCACCAGCCCGTCATCACGCAGCTTTTCAAAGAAAAATTTAACGCCGCCTGGGTAATATCTGGTATCCTGCAAGTACTCAAAAGACCTTAAATCACTTTGGTCTTCATCACTCCTGCTGTTAGCAAGAAATGCTACACCGGTGAACAAGTTAGCGGCAATCTGTGCAAGTTCTGATGGATTTTCACCTAATATCATTCCCAAAATTATTGAAACTCCATAATGTTTTGTTATTCTTTCCGCCGCATGGCTTTCTTCGGCGTGTCCTATTTCATGACCAAGCACACCGGCAAGTGCGGCTTCAGAATCAAGATACTTTATCAACCCGGTATATAAATATACAGGTCCGCCCGGTAATGCAAATGCGTTAAGTACATCATCATCATTTACTATTTCAAGAGTGTAATTGAAAACATTTTTTTTGGCGATTTTTGAAGAAGACAATATTTGGTCAAAAATTCTGGTTTTTATATATGATTTCACTGCCGGATTTTTAGTGTATATAGGATATTCGGCGGGATTGTTTTTCATCTCGGTTACAACATCGGCACCAAGTTTTACTTCATCGGCATCCGTAAATAAGTTTATATTATCAGTAACTTTTTCCATAGCATCGGTTACTGCATCACATGAAGTTAAAAAACCGATGGCTATAAATAGTACAAGCAAAAAAACAAAACGTTTTTCTCTTATCATTATTTCCTCTTTTATAACTTTTTGTTAATTATTTTAAAGTGAAAATAGTGAAATATGAGAGAAAATAATAAAAAAATATAATAAAAAAGCCGGAGGTTTTCTCCGGCTTCCAAGTAATATATTATTTTCCTGATTATTTATCGTCATCAACAACTTCATAAGAAGCGTCTTCAACATCGCCTGTTTTAGCATCATTGGATTTTTGCTCACCGGCTTGCTGCTGCTGACCTGCACCGCCCTTTGGATCCTGTGGTCCGCCGGGTTGAGGCCCTGCCTGCTGATAAAGATTCTGTGCAATATCATTCCACACTTTGTTAAGTTCATCGGTGGATGATTTAATTTTGTCATTATCATTTGAAGCAAGTGCATCTTCAACTTTTTTAATTTCCGCTTCAAGTTTAGCTTTAGCATCAGCGGGTAGTTTGTCACCTAGTTCAGTGATCTGCTTTTTCGTCTGGAAAACAAGATTATCTGCCGTATTTCTGATCTCAACAGCTTCTTTTTTCTTCTTGTCTTCAGCTGCATTTTCTTTGGCAGCTTGTTTCATCTTCTGGATTTCGTCTTCAGAAAGACCGCTGGAAGAAGTAATCCTGATACTCTGCTCTTTGCCTGTTGCTTTATCTTTTGCAGAAACATGCAGGATACCGTTAGCATCGATATCAAATGTTACTTCAACCTGAGGAATACCTCTTGGTGCCGGCGGTATACCATCCAAGTGAAATTTACCAAGTGGTCGGTTATCATTTGCCATAGGGCGTTCACCCTGTAACACGTGTATTTCAACACTTGGCTGATTATCCGAAGCAGTAGAGAAAACTTCCGATTTTTTAGTCGGGATAGTAGTATTAGCCTCGATAAGTTTTGTCATCACTCCGCCATAGGTTTCAATACCGAGTGATAGTGGTGTAACATCAAGAAGAAGCACGTCTTTCACGTCACCGGCAAGAACGCCGCCCTGTATTGCCGCACCAATTGCAACAACTTCATCAGGGTTTACACCGCGGTGAGGCTCTTTACCGAAGATACGTTTTACAACTTCCTGCACTTTCGGAATTCTTATTGAACCACCAACAAGTATTACCTCATCAATCTGTGAGGCGGTAACACCTGCATCTTTAATAGCGTTTTCACAAGGTTTAACTGTTTTCTCAATCAAATCGTCAACAAGCTGCTCAAATTTTGATCTCGAGATCGAAATGTTCAAATGTTTCGGACCGTCAGCGGTGGCTGTGATAAACGGAAGATTAACATCTGTCTGCATAGAAGAAGAAAGTTCAATCTTAGCTTTTTCGGCAGCTTCTTTTAATCTCTGAAGCGCCATCGGGTCTTTTCTTAAATCTATACCTTCCTGCGATTTAAATTCATCTGCAAGAAAATCAATCAATCTCTGGTCAAAATCGTCACCACCAAGATGAGTATCACCATTGGTAGATTTTACTTCAAAAACACCTTCACCAAGTTGAAGTACAGAAATATCAAAAGTACCGCCACCAAGGTCATAAACTGCAACAAGCTGTTCTTTATTTTTTTTATCAAGACCGTATGAAAGAGCTGCGGCAGTAGGTTCGTTTATAATCCTGCGAACGGTTAAACCAGCAATTTCACCCGCGTCTTTTGTTGCCTGACGTTGTGAGTCATTGAAGTATGCCGGAACAGTTATAACAGCCTCGGTAACTTCCTGACCAAGATAATCTTCAGCAGTCTTTTTCATTTTCTGAAGAATCATCGCGCTTATTTCGGGTGGCGAATATAATCTGTCACCAATTTTTACTCTGGCAGAATTTCCGTCACCTGCAGTTATATTATAAGGGACTTCATGAATTTCACCCTGAACTTCGTCAATCCTGTTACCCATGAACCTCTTTATCGAAAATATTGTATTGTTCGGGTTAGTAACCGCTTGTCTTTTAGCAGGCTGCCCGATTAGTCTTTCATCATTTTTTGCAAAAGCTACTACTGAAGGTGTAGTTCTCCCACCTTCCGCATTTGGTATTACAACCGGTTCGTTGCCTTCCATTACAGCAACGCACGAGTTTGTTGTACCCAGGTCAATTCCTATTATCTTACCCATATTATCTCCGTATTTTATTCAACATTATTTACTGCTGGTGATATTGCATATATCATGCCATCCATTCGCAAGAAGGCTAAGAGTCTGTTTTATATAGGTTTAGCTATTCCAGCACTTCTCGTGCCAATTCATGGAAAAGTGAACTGCGTCAATATGGCAATTATGCGCTATATTGGCAGAGAATATCTTTAATCTCTTTTACCACTATTCCCCTTTAAAGAATGTTAAATAATTTTTATCTTTGTGGGCTTTATTAATTTAACCGGGATGTACAATTATTATGAAACCAATAGATAGAAAATCGTTCAATCACGAAGATTTTTATATCAAACTTGATACCGAAGTGGTAGGCAGAAATTTTATTGAAGTTGATGAGATAGATTCCACTAACTCATTTCTTCTCCGCACTGATGAATACACACAAAATGGCACTGTCATTATGGCAGACTTTCAGACAGAGGGACGTGGGAGGCGTGATCGGGAATGGTCATCCATGAAAGAACAGAACCTCACTTTTTCCGTTCTCCTTAATGAAAATCTCGATGATGTTAACATCAATCTTCTGATACTAGGCTCTGCACTTGCCGTGGCTCAATCGCTGGAGTACCTCTACCAGCTTAAAGTCAATCTTAAATGGCCCAATGATGTTTTAGTCAACGGTAAAAAAATTGCTGGTATTCTGCTGGAATCAACTTCCCGTGGTAGCAATATCGATAAACTGGTGATTGGTTTTGGTATAAATGTGAACCAGATGAACTTCCCGGGTAAATACAATATCATTCCCACTTCTGTAAAATCTGAATTTAAATCAACGGTGAACAGGGAAAGATTATTAGCCGAAGTGCTCAATAATCTTGAACAAACTTTCCAGGATATTTACACTTCTCCCGAAAAAGTACTCAATGCCTGGAGAGATCGCTGTAAAATGATTGGGGAAAAAATCAAGGTTGAAGACGATGGTAAAATCAAGTATGGTATCTTTGAAAATATCACCGATAATGGTTTTATCATTTTAAAAACCGCAGCAGGCAAAGAATTGATCCACATTGGCGATGTAAGTATAAGGTAAATTATGTTTCTCGCCCTGGATATTGGTAATTCACTTTCAAAAGCCGGGCTTTACGACGGCGATTCTCTGGTATCCTCCTTCAGATTTTCCGGGTTTAAATTACCCGAACAATTGCCACTGAATGCCTCGATAACCGGTTGTGCCATTTCTTCGGTTGTACCGCAAATCTCGGATAAGCTTGCTGAAATAATTACCAATAATACCGGAATCATTCCATATTCTGTAAGCAGGAAATCGAAATTAAATATCTTGATTGACTATGAAACACCAAATACACTTGGAATTGACAGAATTTGTGGTTCTTGCGGGGCTGTTACATTATTTCATCAGGAAAGCAGGAATAAAAATTACAACAGGAATGATATTATAATTACCATTGATTTTGGAACAGCAACCACCATCAATGTGATTAAATATAAGGCTAAATTTACCGGTGGTATTATTGCTCCCGGGGTTAGCACCATGTTTAAATCCCTAAAGGATAATACTGCAATGCTTCCGGAAGTTTCACTTAAAGACTATGATGATATCGTTGGTAATAGCACTAAAAAATCGATCGCCAGCGGTGTTGTTAATTCAACCGTGGGCTTGCTTGATAAACTTGTGGATACTCTCGCGGAAGGTAAATCTGCTCCGGCGTTCCATATTTTTGTTACCGGGGGTAATGCTGAACATTTTGCTCCGTTTTTAAAATTTAATTATTCTGCAATCCCGGACCTGGTTCTTCGTGGTATTAAAACTATTTACGGACTCAATTGTGAATAGAAAAGTTTATCTTGATAACGCTGCTACAACTCCCCTCGATGAAAGGGTTTTTAATAAAATGCTCCTCTTTCTCAGGGAAAACTTTGGTAACCCTTCATCTATTCACTCTTTTGGACGTACAACCCGCATAGCAATTGAAGATGCACGTGAAACTATAGCCTCAATCATAAATGCTGATCCCGGCGAAATATATTTTACCAGTAACGGTACCGAAGCCAATAATCTGGCAATACTTGGTATCGCTCAAGCAGAAGAAGAGGATTCTGACAGGAAGAGGATCCTCTCTACTGTTGCTGAACATCAATGTATTCTTGAACCGCTTAATCATCTTGGTGAACTCGGGTTTGATTTCACCCTTCTTCCGGTCGCAAAAGACACCACCTTATCCGGGGAAATTCTAACCCAATCTTTATCACCGGATACATCTCTTGTTAGCGTGATACACTACAATAATGAAACAGGCGGGATAAATGATATCAGGGAATTATGCAGCTTAGCTAAAAAGAATAATTCTTTCTTCCACACGGATGCCGTTCAGAGTTTCGGGAAAACTCCAATAGATGTTCGGGAATTAAAAGTAGATTCACTTTCTGTTTCGGCACATAAATTTTTCGGACCAAAAGGGGCTGGATTTACATTTGCCAAATCCGGAACACCCCTTTCACCAATGATACTCGGTGGCTCACAGGAACGTAACAGACGTGGTGGCACGGAAAATCCTGCGGCAATCATCGGAATGGCTGAGGCTGCAAAACTTGCCGTTAATTCTATTGAGCAGAATTTGGAGATTGTTACAAAATTAAAATCTCGTTTCGTAGAATATCTCTTGAACTCCGGAATAAAAAATATATCGCTGAATGTTGGGGATAACTATTCACCTTACATCATAAGTCTTACATTCAATTCAGAGTATTATAATAATGATGCAGAGGCGATGTTAATGTATCTCGATATTAACGGTGTTGCGGCTTCAAACGGGGCAGCATGTACATCGGGTACCTTAAAACCTTCACACGTGATTATGGCTTCGGGGAAAAGTAAAAAAGATGCTTCCGGGACGATAAGGTTTTCTCTTTCGCCCCTGAATACAATTGATGAGATTGATTATACCTGCGACATCCTCAATAAAATGGCAGCTAATTTTTCCCTATAATTTCACGAGAATATTATCAATCAAACGAGCTTTTCCAAATCTGCATGCTTCCAGTATATAATACTCGCTACCCGGCAATAACTCATCAACCTCGATGAATGTTTCTGCTTCCACGATAGCAACATAATCAAGATTTGAGCTTGATACCGAATTAATCATCTCCGATACATGCTTTATAATTAAACTGGCGTTTCTTTCACCTTTTTCAATCAAAAATTTTGCATGCCTCAATGAGCGGAAAAGAATTGTCGCATCTTCCTTTTCATCTTCGGTTAAGTAAATATTTCTTGAAGACATGGCAAGACCCGATTCTTCTCTCACTATTGGCGCGATAACTATATCAATATCAAACTTGAGGTCTTTAACCATCTTTTGAATTACGGCTGCCTGTTGAGCATCTTTTTGCCCAAATACTGAAACATTAGGGCTGACTGCGTTAAAAAGTATCGAGACGATTGTAGTCACTCCCCGGAAATGAGTTGGCCTGCTGGAACCTTCAAATTTAGAGTTTAACCCCATCACATCAACATAAGTAGAAAAATTTGCCGGATAGATTTCTTCGGGTTGAGGATAAAATACCGCGTTAACTCCTTCATTTTCAAGCAATGCAATATCACGGTCAAGGTCTCGCGGATATGCATCAAGATCTTCATTGGGTGAAAATTGAGTAGGATTCACAAAAATTGAAACAACAACCAAGTCACAATATTTTTTGATTTCCCTTACAAGCGAAAGATGCCCCTCGTGCAAGTAACCCATAGTTGGTACGAGTCCGATTTTTTTCCCTACTGCCCTTGCCTGCCGGGAATAATTGTGCACCTCGTGCACGCTGTTCAACATTACAAATCTCACGGCTTAAGATACTCCAATGTTTGAATAAGTTTTTCACGCATATTTTTTCTGTTAACTATAAAATCGACAAACCCGTGTTCAAGCAAAAATTCCGAACTCTGGAATCCTTCAGGTAAATCTTTACCTATGGTTTGTTTAATAACCCTTGGACCAGCAAACCCAATTAGAGCTTTTGGCTCGGCAATAATAATATCACCAAGCATTGCATAACTGGCAGTGATTCCTCCGGTTGTGGGATCAGTAAGGATCGATATATATGGTATCCCCGCGTCGGCAAGCCTTGCAAGTCTTGAACTGGTTTTCGCCATCTGCATGAGGGATAATGCTCCTTCCATCATTCTTGCGCCGCCACTTTGGGAGATGATTATCATTGGAATTTTTTCGTTGTAAGCACGGTCTATTGCTCTCGCAATTTTTTCACCTACTACCGACCCCATGCTTCCGCCAATAAATCTAAAATCCATGCATGAAAAAGAAACCTTATGCTGACCTATATTTCCGGTACCGGATCTGACAGCATCGTACAAACCGGTTTTTTTTATGGTAGTTTTTATTCTTTCGGCATAATTTTTTGTGTCAGTAAATTCAAGCGGGTCACCCGATTTCATTTTTGTATCAAATTCTTTGAAAGAATTTTTTTCGAATAACAATCCCACGTACTCGTGACTACCAATCCTGAAGTGGTAATCACAACTGGGGCAAACCCAGGCATTTAATTCAAGCTGTTTCCTGTGAATTATTTCCGAACAGGAATCACATTTTATCCACTGCCCGTCAGGAATATCTATTTTCTGACTCTCTGGAGAAATATTTTCTTTACTCCGCTTAAACCACCCCATTAAGAATCCTTCTTCGCAATGTTTATATATAAAGTAATTGGTTGAACCGGTTGAACAGGATCGTTACTGTACAATGTTACAGTTCGTGTTAATTTACCATTCCTGTCAGAGGTATCAAATTCAATTGCCAGACTCCCCTTCTCACCGGGATTTAGCTGTTTTTTATTGAGAAGCGCGGCGGTACATCCGCAACTGGATTTCACATCCCTTATATCAAGAATCGCGGTGCCAATATTTGAAATATCAATTTTGGTTTTAACTATCTCACCTTCTTTCACCATACCAAAATTAAACTGGTTGGTAGCAAGACGCAATTTAGGAGCCGGCTTTCTTTTCTCCTCCTTCACTTCTTTTTTCAATACATTTGCCGTGAAACTTACCCGATAATTATCATTTTCCTTATCGTTTGTTTTCACGTAAACATATTTTTTTTGCAATCCGGAACGTCGGGATGTATTAAATACTACTTCCAGTGTAGTCGATTCTCCCGGCTTGAGTGAGTCTAAAGCCGGTTGGGCTGCCGTACATCCGCAACTGGCAGTTACACGTTCTATTACAAGGATATCGTCACCGCTGTTAAGCAGGGTGAAATCGTGTTTTACTTTTTCTCCTTCCGGTACATCCCCGAAATCGAAATCATCATTTGGCACTGATAATTTCGGTCCCAAAACCTGCCCAAACAAGCTGGTCACGATAAAAAGAAAACTTAAAACATATATATACTTTTTCATTTTTTACTCTCCTTTGCTACAAAATCTTTTAGATAAAGGGGCTCTAAATAGTCATAATCAAAAGTTAATAAATCTTTTCCATAAATATAAGCCCACCGGCAAATAAACTCTGCACCCGGTTCACTGAATTTCTTAAAAACTTTTGGTGCAAAATTGCCTAAAATAATGTCATCATTATTTTTGTAATTTTCAAATTCCTTTTTTAAAATCAGATTAAGCGGTGTAGCAACTTTTATTGCGCTATCATGAATGGTATATCTGGCAACATAAAGCTCAGTTATATTTACACTATTCGCGATAATAAATTGGGACTCATCCGGTAAAATTGTTGCCGCTTCAAGTGCCATTGCATCGAATGTGGGCACGGGAATAATTGGCAACTCAGCCCCGGTAGCCAAACCTTTTGCCGCAGAAAGTCCAATCCTTAAACCCGTAAAAGAACCGGGTCCCATTGAAACAGCAATTGCACCTATGTTTTTTATTTCCGTACTCGCCGTTTTAAAAACAGAATCAACCAGTTCTAGCAATTTTTCAGAATGTACATGCTTTTTTTGTATCCCGGAAGTGAAAATCTCCTTTTCCGAAAAAAAGAGGGATACGCTGCATAACTCTCCCGTTGTTTCAATCCCTAAAATAGTTGTATTAGTATTCAACTCGTTCAATCGTAATCTCTCTTCTATCAGAATCCAATCTTTTGAAAATAACTTTAAAATTAACTAATTCAAATACTTCAGGGAATAACTCTGCCCACTCGATCATCTTCACGGCATCGGGATCGGATAAATACTCATCAATCCCGATATCATAAAGCTCAACCAGTTTTTTTATCCTGTAGAAATCAAAATGGTAAATATTAAATTTCCCATAATATTCATTTACAATTGCAAACGAAGGACTGGATGCTGAATTTATCCCATAATGCTTTACAACATTTTTTATAAAAAATGTTTTCCCGGCACCAAGGTCTCCCTCGAAAGTAACTATTTCTCCCCCCGAAAGCTGATCGGCAAATTTACCCGCCAATTCCGCCGTGTCATTTTCATTCACGGATAGTATCTTAACCGGAAAATTCATTTTACGCTTTGGTTCTCATGGTAATTACAGGTAATATCATTTCTTCCATCGAGATACCGCCATGTTGGAAAGTATCCTTGTAATGACTTAGATATTTATGATAATCTGTAGGATACACAAAATAGTAATCCTCTTTTGCAATTATGTAACTTACGGTCAGCCCGCGTTTTGGAAGTTTGTATTCTTCAGGATTTTTTATAAACAATGCATGTTTATCATCCGCCTTCAAGTTCCTTCCAAATTTGAAGCGCAGGTTCGTCGAAGCTTCCTTATCACCCAGTACTTTTGCACCACGTAAAGTTCTGATACTACCATGATCTGTGGTAACAATAATTGTGGCATTTTTCATGGATGCAATCTGCTTGAATGTTCCCAGCAACGAAGAGTGCTTAAACCAGCTTGCGGTAAGCGAACGGTATGCAGGTTCATCCGGTGCAATTTCCTTCAGAATATCACTATCCGATCTGCCATGAGCAATCATGTCAAGGAAGTTTACAACCACAGCCATAAAATGTGTTTTTTTATGGGAAAGTATATTTTGTTCAAAATTACGCCCCACGTCAGGGTCAATAATTTTCATGTACTTTAGATCATTTTTAAGCTTTACCCTCTCTTTATCGAGTAATCGTTGGAGTAATTCTTTCTCATGTTTATTCTGACTTTTCTCGTCATCTTTTGTTTTACTCCATAAGTCGGGGAAATATTGTTCAATTTCAAGCGGATATGCTCCGGCAAAAAGTGAATTCCTGGCGTATGGTGTTGCGGTTGGAAGAATAGAATAATAATATTCCTTTTCAATATCGAAAATTTCGATTAAAGTTTTTTCCATTATCAGCCATTGATCCAGACGCAGACAGTCAAGTACAAAAAGAAATACCGGCCCCGGTGCCTTTTCCAATTCCGGAAGAACGTGGTTTTTTACTACGGCGGGAGTTAGCTCTGGTGAATAGGGGTCTTTTTCATTCTCAAGCCACTTTTTATAATTTTTCTCCACATACTTGCTGAATTCCTGATTACATTCCTTTTTCTGATCGATTAGAGTCTGACGCAAATCAACTTCCGGATGGCCGTCAAGTTCCAGTTCATAATTAACTAACTTAAGATATATTTCAACCCATTCATCAAAATCGGGTCCCATTACCAATTTTCTACTGATATCATTAAATGCCTGAAGATAATCCTTCGCTACATATTCGCCTGATATCTTTTGTTTATCTATTATTTTTTTGCAAGTCATCAATATTTGTGACGGTACAACGGGTTTAATAAGATAATCATTTATCTTACTGCCGATTGCGTCATTCATCAACGATTCTTCTTCACTTTTTGTAACCATTACAACAGAAAGGTTAGGTTTCATCTCCTTGAGGCGGGATAAAGTTTCAAGTCCCCCCATACCTGCCATCATTTCATCAAGAAAAATGAGATTATAAGTATTTTCTGCTACCATGTTGATTGCATCTTCACCATTCGTTACGGTATCAACATCGTAA
>Ga0209692_10002317_pt1 | contig 21442 bp, 20 predicted proteins | sample tdDd472_FD_187129 | JGI IMG/M metagenome (GOLD analysis project Ga0209692, IMG submission 187129) | Marine sediment microbial communities from the Atlantic coast under amendment with organic carbon and nitrate - tdDd47.2 (SPAdes)... | ecosystem: Environmental > Aquatic > Marine > Coastal >... | reverse complement strand
CGAGCCGACGACGGCGCTCGATGTGACTGTCCAGGCCCAGGTCCTGGCCCTGATCGACCAGCTGCGCGATGAGTTCGGAACCGCGGTGGTCCTGATCACCCACGATATCGGGGTGGTGGCGGAAACCGCCGACCGGATCGCCGTCATGTATGCCGGTCGGATTGTCGAGGAGGCGCCGACGGCGGCCTTGTTCGCGGACCCCCGGGAGCTATACCCAAGGGCTGCTCGCTTCGGTCCCCCGGGTCGATCGCGTTCCCGATGGCAGGCCGATGCCCACAATGGAAGGCAGCGCGCCGTCGATGCGGAACTTGCCCGACGGCTGTCCTTTCCGTCCTCGCTGTGCGCAGGCGATGGAGACATGCAAGTCGGAACCGCCGGTCCGAACCGGGACGCGGCGCATGGTGAGGTGCTGGCTTTATGAATGAAGCGTACAAAGTTGACCCGCTTCTGTACGTCGAGGGGCTGAGCCAGAGATTTGCGGTTGCCACGGATGTTCCTGGCCGTCCCTCGCAATGGCTTCACGCCGTCGAGAATGTCGATCTTGAGCTTTATCCGGGCGAAAGCCTGGGCATCGTCGGCGAAAGCGGCTGCGGAAAATCCACCCTCGCGCGCACGATCTTGCACCTTCACAAGCCCTCGGCCGGGCGGGTCACCTTCCAGGGGCGCGATGTCGGAACGGCCAGTGCCACCGAACTCGCTGCGCTGCGGCGCGACATGCAGATCGTGCTTCAGGACCCGTTCGGGGCGCTGAATCCCCGCCGCAGTGTCGGCGCGTCGATCGCAGATGGGATCAAGGGCCCCGACCGCCGCAGAAAGGCCCAGGCGCTGCTGGAGCGGGTCGGGCTGAGTGCGGCGGATTACGGACGCTATCCGCCCGAATTCTCGGGCGGCCAGCGTCAGCGCATATGCATCGCGCGGGCGCTTGCCCCCGAGCCCAAGCTGCTGATCGCCGACGAGGCGGTTTCCGCGCTCGACGTGTCGGTGCAGGCGCAGATCCTGAACCTGCTTGGCGAGTTGCGCGCCGACCTGGGGTTGAGCTTTCTGTTCATCTCGCACAATCTGGCCGTGGTGCGCGCCTTCTGCGACCGGCTGGCAGTGATGTATCTGGGCCGGGTCGTCGAAACCGGCCCCACCGAAGCGGTGTTCACGGATCCGGCGCACCCCTACACCCGTGCGCTGATCTCGGCGGTGCCGATCCCGGATCCGGCCCATCCGGGCCAGCACGCGTTGCTTGAAGGGGATGTGCCCAGCCCTCTTACCCCGCCTTCGGGCTGTGCCATCCGGACACGTTGCCCCCACGCCGTTGCGGCCTGCGCAGAGGCGGTGCCTGCGATGGCTTCGGCGGGCGACGGGCGCGCCGCGGCCTGCGTCCGGCTTGATGAAGTTCCGCGCGGTCCGATCTGGGACACCGCGGAAGGAGAGGCGTGATGCTGAAATTCATTGTTCGCCGACTGTTGCAGCTTGTTCCGGTTCTGCTGATCCTGTCGGTTCTGGTGTTTTCGCTCGTGCATCTTGTGCCTGGCGACCCGGTCGACGTGCTGATGGGCGAGGGTCATTCCGACACCGTGGTCGAGGCGGCCTTGCGCGCCAAATACGGTTTGGACCAGCCAATCGTGGTGCAGTACTTCACCTGGCTCGGAAATATCCTGACCGGCGACTTCGGCAGTTCGCTTTATACCAAGGAACCGATCCTGAAAATGATCGCGGACCGGTTTCCCGCGACGCTGCTTCTTGCCTTTGTCAGCGCCATCGTTGCGATCGTGATCTCGATCCCGGCCGGCATCATCGCCGCGCTTTATCGCGGTACGCTTCTGGATTTCGGCGCTATGGGCGTCGCGCTTTTTGGTATTTCGGTTCCGAACTTCTGGTTCGGGATCCTGCTGATCCTGTTCTTCTCTCAAATGCTTGGCGTGTTGCCCTCGATGGGACATGTCCCGTTCTTCACCGACCCTTGGGCGGCCATCCAGCACCTTTTAATGCCGGCGCTGACGCTGGGAACCGCGATGGCCGCCAACCTGACGCGGCTGGTGGGTGCCGAGATGATCGAACAGCTGTCCCAGGATTACGTGCGAACGGTCCGCGCCAAGGGGGTGCCGGAACGGGTCGTGGTCGGCCTGCACGTGCTGAAGAACGCCATGATCCCGACCGTGACCATCATCGGTCTTCAGTTCGGCGGGCTTCTGGAGGGCGCGATGCTGACCGAAACCATCTTTGCCTGGCCCGGCATCGGCAAGCTGGCCGTCACCGCCGTCTATGAGCGCGATTATGCCCTGATCCGGGGCGTCGTTCTGTTTGCCGCCATTGTCTATGTCTTCGTGAGCCTGCTGGTCGACATCAGCTACCGGTTCCTGGACCCCCGCGTGAAACTAAAATGACCGGAGAGAACCGGTCATTTCTCAACAGCAGGAGAAAAAACGATGTTGAAACATGTCCTTGCCTCACCGGCGATGGTCGGGCTGATGCTCTCCAGTCCGGCGCAGGCGCCGCAAGACGGCGGAACGCTGAAGGTCGGCATCGCCTCGACCCCGCCAACACCAGCCTTCTGGGGCGCGCGCAGATCCTGTGGCGGGGCGCCGATGGCCATTGTGCCGCCATTGATGGCGCCAGTGCGGTTCCCGACGACTTGCCGTCGCCCGCAGGCGCTCCGCTGGAGGATGTGGGGCTGGCCCTGGCCGGATTGCCCGGCCTGCCGCAGGCGCTGGAACGATTGCACGCTCAGCACGGGCGCCTGCCGCTGGCGCAGGTCGCCGAACCGGCTGCGCGGCTCGCGGAAAACGGTTTTGCCCCGCCCCAGCATCTGCGCGAGGTCTGGGCATTGCGCGTCGATGCGTTGGGCGAGGGCGGGGCGCGCCCCTATTGCGGCGCAGACCCGGCCCACTCACGGGCACCGGAGCATTTCAGGCATCCCAAACTCGCGGGCCTGTTGCGGGACTTCGGGCGGCTCGGCGCCAACAGCATCACGCGCGGAGAAACCGCCAAGGCGCTGGTCGAAGGCGTGCGGCTGCGCGGCGGATACTGGAGTCTGCCTTGAAACCCTCGTATCCGCTCCGTTCATCCGGCCAAGGGTGCACGCCGGTATCGGCGACGATGTGATCGCAGATCTCGCAGCGCACGGTATGGCGCCCGAAATCAGCGCCCGCGGACACGTCAATCACCTGGGCATCGTCCACGCGGTTGGTATGGATGCGGCAGGAAACATGACAGGCGCCGCCGATGACGCCTGGGTGGCGTCGTCGCCTACGCCTGATCGGAAATGAAAAGCCCTTGCGGACCATCATCTGGCGTCAGTTCGGAGCGCGTCCGACCGTCCCTCTCGCGGTGACGGTCATGATGATCCTTTTGCAATCGGGGCGCACGCTGCGGGATCACGATCGGGACCGGAGCCGCTTGCTCGGAAATTGCGGTCCCAAGCGGCCCAAGTATCTTTCTTTCGGGACTTCTAGATGAGCCCGAGAACATCAGATCGGCCGTGACGATGTATGGGTGTTTCCCGCTTTCACGGCGTCGCGTCGAAGACCTGCCGCATGAACCCGGCATTGATGTCAGCCAAGGTGTGAGGCGCCCGGGTTCCGGTCATGCCCGTGGTCCGAACGCAGGCGCGTCCCCCCTCCGGGCGCGTCATTTCGGCCGATTGATGCGCCGAGGGTATCGGGCAATATGGGGCATGACCCGATGGAAAGGCACACCCCTCATCCCGACCGGACATGCGGACCCGTGTCGCATGGGGATCGGCGGATTCCGCACCGCCGTCGCAGACCCGGAGGCGGGGTCTTTGCCATGAATGCGCGAAGGCACCTGCCGGAACTGCCCTGGCGAGCGACGGGACCGCGCCGCATCGGTCGCGGCATAGGCGGAGCACAGGATGTCTGATCACCCCTGCGGCAACTGCCGCTTTTACACCGACAGCATATGGCAGCCGCTGCCGGCCTGTTCGGTCTCGCTGCTGTCCAAGAACTTCACGCGACGCGAGTTGGCGGCGGGCGACACGCTGTATCACCAGGGCAGCGAATGCCGGTCGGTCTATTGCGTCTCCCGCGGGCTGTTCGCGATCCGCAGTCTCGGGCCGGATGGCACCTCCAGCCTGCTCCGGCTGGCGTACCCGGGCGAGATCATCGGCTACCGCGCCTTTCTGAAGGGCAGCGAACACAGCACCGAGGCCTCGGCGTTGATGCCCTCCCGGGTCTGTACCGTGGGCGAACGCGATGCACGAAACGTGATCCGGGCCAGCCCGGCGGTTCTGGCCCGGATCGCCAAGCGCTGCGCGGACGGGCTGGACCAGTGCCGCGACCGGTTGAGGAGCAGGGAGACGGTGTCGAACAAGGACCGGCTGTCAGAGCTGTTGGGCCGCCTCACGGAGGCCTTCGGCGAAGACGCCGAAGACTGCCGCCGCCTTAGGCTGCCGATGCCCCGGCAGGACCTTGCCGACCTGATCGGCGTCGCCCCCGAGACCCTCTCGCGGCTGGTGTCGCAACTGGAGCGTGACGGGGTGCTGCGGGCCTCGGGGCGCCGCATCGAGTTTCCCGCCGCGCCCAGGCCGAAGGTCGCCCGGCGGTGACCGGCGCCGGGTCCAAGGGGCCCGGCACCAGGCGGTTTCAGCTTTGTTCGGGGGTATCGCCGGCCGCGGCCCAGCCGTCTGCGCGGGGTGACCAATCGCCGGTGTCCTCAAGGACGGTGCGGCGCAGATGGCGGCCGCGGGACAGCACGAACCACATCATCGGCAGCACCCCGCCCAGCACGAAGACCGTGCCGCCGATGGACCGGAAGATCGTGAACGACCGGAACACCGCGCCTTGAATGATCTCCTGCGAGCGGGCGTACCAGAGCCCGTCCTGAAGCACGATGACAAGTTGATAGATCCCCACCGGCAGCAGGTCGAGGAACATCATCAGCGCGATGCCGATGTTGAGCGACCAGAAGGCGGTCCGGAGCAGTCGGCGGTTCCAGCTTTCGGTCTCGAACAGGTGCTGACAGCAGAACAGCATGCCGCCCAGGGCGATATTGCCCTTGACCCCGAACATCGCCGCATGGGCGTGGTTGCCGGTCAGATAGGTCGAATGCTCGAAATAGTTCACCACGGGCAGGTTGATCATCGAGCCGAAGACGCCGGCGCCGAACACGTTCCAGAAGTTGACAGCGAGGATGAAGTACCAGACCTCGTTCATGATGAACCTCTGGCTGCCGGATGCCTGGAAGGCCGTCGCGCGGGTCCTTTCCTGGCGCATCCGCCAGGCATCCAGTGTCAGCAGCAGCAACGGCAACACCTGCAGCGTCGAGAATACGCTGCCGAAGGCGATCACGCCGGTCGGCTTGGCGATCCAGTAAAAATTGTGGGCGATGCCGACCGTGGCCGTGACCAGAAACAGCATCACGGCCAGAAAGATCACCCGTTCGGCCATCACCCGGGTGATCAGCCCCATCTGCACCAGCATGTAGGCCACGATCACCGTGGTGAACACCTCGAAGGTCACCTCGACCCACATGTGCACCACCATCCAGCGCCAGAAATCGGTGATGGCGAAATTGGTGTCGGGGGTGACCAGCAGCCCGAAGAACAGAAAGAACACCATCACGCCGCTGCCATAGAGCAGCCAGGCCGGGACCGACCACAGGTTGTGCCGGGTCAGCCAGGGGCGGATGCCGCGATAGATGATCACGATCCAAAGCGCAAAGGCCGCCAGCAGCAGGATCTGAAAGGCGCGGCCCATTTCCATGAACTCCCAGCCCTGGCTGCCGAACCAGTAGGCTGCGGCCCCGGTCAACCGGCCCGTCTGGCCCAGGAAGATCCCGATCAGCGCCCCGGCCCCGACGGTGAAGCAACACAGGAACAGCAGGTCGATCAACGCCTTTTGTCCCCGCGGCACCGGCGCAAGGCGCGGCAGGAAGAAGATCGTGTAGCCGACCCAACACATGAAGAACCAATAGATCTGGAACAGCGTGTGATAGCTGCGCAGCACCGTGAAGGGCAGCAGGTCGCCAAGGACCAGGCCAAAGGGCCGCACGAAATCCGTCGCGGCACCGATCCCCGCGAGCACCTGCGCGCCGAAGGCCAGCATCGCCAGTGCGAAGAACTTGTAGGTCGCGCGCTGGGTCTTGCGGACAAGCCCTTTTTCAAGGTCATAGGTGGTCAGCGACTGCGCCGTGCCGCCCGCGAAGGGGTCGTATTGCAGGGTCTTCATCTGCCCGTAGATATAGAGTACCAGTCCGATGCCCAGAAACAGCGCCAGAACCGACAGGATGCTCCACAGGTAGGTGGCCGAGGTCGGCGTATTGCCCGCATCAGGATCGAACGGCCAGTTGTGGGTATAGCTGTAACGCTCGCCCGGCCGATCCGCCGCGGCGACCCAGGCGCCCCAGAAAAAGAACGCCGAAAGATCGCGGATCTGGTCGCGGTCGGTCAGATACCCGGTCTGGAACAGCTCGTCATAGGTGGGGTCGGTGAACATCCGCTCGACATGGGTGACGACGACCTCAAAGGCCGCGACCTGCGCGGCACTCAGGGTCACCTGCCCGGTGGCGGGCACGTAGGTATTGGTATGTACCTCCCGGCGCACCCGCGCGGCGACGGCATCGGCCTCGTAGACATCGAGGGCGTCGAAGGACGCCGCTCCGTAGGTCTCTTGCGCATAGAGATCCCGCATCGCGACGACGGTACGGTGCAGCGCATCGGCGGTGAAATCCGGCCCCCGTTCCGCGCCGTCCCCCCAGAACGAGCCATAGCTCATCAATCCGCGAAGATGGAACACGCGCTCGCCCCGATGGATCTGCGCGGTGGTCACCACAGCCTCTCCCGCCGCGGTGGTGAACCGCGGGATCGGCGGGGCCTCGTCATATGTCGCGTCGCCCATGTAAAGCAGCCCGGCCAGACAGATCACCACGACCGCAAGCAAATGAAACCCCCAGAATTTCTTGTTGAGCAGGATCAGCGCCAGCGCCCCTATTTTCGGTGGTTGTGTCTTGGCTTTGCGCATCTGGGTCTTCCGTTCTTCTCTGTTGGTGTCGCGCCGTCATTGCGGCCGGATTTTCGGTCGGGTTTTGCGGATCGGTCGGGGTTCAACCGGCGCCGCGTGGCATCGGCAAGGCCATCGACTTGTAGGGCGTCCAGTCCTCGATCTGCGGATAGTACCGGCGGCGCCAGGCCCGGACCCTCGGGTTGAAGACCCGGCGCCACAACGGCGGGATCATCGCCATCGCGGTCATCGGCGGATAGCCGGTGGGAAGGCGGGGGACCTCGGCCTCGTCATAGACCTGAAGCAGCGGATAGCGCCGTGCCGGGTGCAGGTGGTGGTCGGCATGGCGTTGCAGGTTGATCAACAGCAGGCCGGACACCCGATGGGCCGAATCCCACGAATGATGCGGTTGCACCGGCTCGTAACGGCCATCGCCAAGGTATTGCCGGGTCAGCCCGTAGTGTTCGACGTAGTTGGTCAGCTCCAGCTGCCAGACCGCCACGACTGCTTGCAGCGCGAACAGCCCGACGGCAACCCATCCACCGATGACAAAGGCCAGGGCAAGGAAGCCGACCTGAAGCCCGACATACTTGAAAATCGGGTTCGAGGGATGCCAGGCCGAGCGGCCAGCGCGCGCCAGCCTGGCCTTTTCCGCCCGCCAGGCCGAGCCCGGTCCCTGCCACAGAACACGCGGAAAGAACCGCAGGAAGCCTTCGTTGTAGCGCGCGGTGACGGTATCGCGCGGGGTCCCCACATGGGGATGATGCACCAGCAGATGCTCGGTCCGGAAATGACCGTAGAGCACCAGCGCCATGAGCAGATCACCGAGGTTTCGCTCGATCCAGCCGGGCTTGTGGAACAGCTCATGCGCATAGACGATCCCGACGGTGCCGGTGGTGACGCCGATGCCGAACATGATCCCGAAGGTTTCGAGCGTGCCGAAGCCGCCCACATGGGTCAGATACCATATCGTTCCGAACACCAGGACGATCTCGATCGGAAACCAGATCCAGGTCAGGAGCCGGAACCAGAACAGTTCTTTGTCCGGGGTGTCGGGATCGGGATTGGTCAGGTTCTTGCCAAGCAGCAGATCCAGCAGCGGCATCAGGACCCAGCCGTAAAGCGGGATCAGCAGGATCGTCCAGCCGCCCTGCAAGACCGCGAGGACCACAAGCGGAACGAAGGTGAGGGTCAGCCAATAGGGCGCGGCGTTGAGATGCGCGATGCGGGGCGCCGCCCGTTCGGTCATGGTCATCCTGTGAAAAACATCCCTTGTGTCTGGGTTTCATCGGCCGGCGGGCGGCGGGTTATCTGGGCCGGATCGCGAGGTGGATGCCGTCGCGCCCCCGCAGGGTCAGATGCGCGACCGGCACCGGTTCGCGCCCGGGAACCTCGTCGAACCGGAAGGCACGGACCAGCAGCGAGAGGATCAGCGGCCCCTCGATCATGGCAAAGGCCGACCCAGGACAGACCCGCGCCCCGGCCGAGAACGGGATATAGGCCGAACGCAGACAGGCCTTGCCGTTCGGGGTCTCGAAGCGAGAGGGATCGAATTCGTCCGGCCGATCCCACAACCGTTCATGGCGGTGCAGGTGCCACGGGCTGAGGACGACCTGCGAGCCACGGCGCACGCGGCGCCCCCGGAACTCTTCGTCACGGGCCGCCTCGCGGACGAACATCGGCACCGGGGGATAAAGCCGCATCGCCTCGCGGAACACCGCGCGCGACGTTTTCAGCCGGCTCATGGTCGAGAAATAGATCTTGTCCGGGTCAATCTCCGCCTGCGCCTCGGCGGCGAGCCTGTCCTGCCACTCTGGATAGCGCGCCAGCAGGAACAGCGCCCAGGCCAGCGCGGCGGCCGTCGTTTCATGCCCGGCCAGAAAGAAAACCGCGATCTGGTCGATCATCTCCCCGCGCTCAAAGACCCGGCCGGTCTCCGGGTCCGGGGTGGTCATGATCTTGGTGGCGATGTCGTCGGGGGCGCGGCCCGCAGCAATGGCCCGCGCGCGATCGTCCACCAGTTGCGCGACCAATCCGCGGATGGCGCTTGCGGTGCGGCGGGTCTGCTTCGAATGATACCGCGGCATCCATTTCGGCAACGGCAGCACGGCCGCGAGATTGGCGACCGGCTGTGCCGTCTGGTGGGCGCGAAACGCATTGAACGCGGCCTGCGCGATCTCGCTGTCGATCGGCACCGAGAACATGGCGCGAAAGATCACGTCCATCGTGGCGTGACTGGTGTGTTCCTCGATCTCGACCGGGCGACCGTCGGCCAGCGGCTTCAACCGCCCGACCGCCGCCATCCCGCTGTCCCACATGGGCGGAAAAACCGTGCGAAGCCGCCCGCCCGCGAATGCGGGGTCGATGACGCGCCTCTGATGCTCCCACAGCGCCCCGTTAGAGATGAAGATCGCCTCACCCAGCAGCGGCTTCAGCCCGACCCGGATACGCTCGGACTTGGGAAAGTCGCGGGGGCGGTCCTTGAGGACCAGATCCACCAGCTCGCGGTCGTTGCACAGGTAGGAGCGGAAGAATGGCGTGCGCATCTCGGCCATCCACGCCCGGTAGAGACGTGCGGGCAGCGCCGAAAGGATGTCCCGTTTGAACAGATGGTAATACGACCAGGCCGAGGCCCGACCGTTTCGGGCTTCTGGTTTCGGAGGCAAATGCACATGACCGCCGCCGCTGCCGTCCATCATCCCACTCCCCCCCTTGGTGTTTTCCCCCGGGCTTGCCAGGCGTTTCGCCGTGTTTGCCACAGCCGGCGCATCGGTATCTTGATGGCCGTCAAAATTTCGGCAGGAGATTCTTTGTGTGGTCCAATCCAATGAAACATAACAATAATGCAACGCCGTTCATCCCGGATTCCCAAGCCGCGAGGCAAGCTGGATGCGATCGCATTCGCCCGGATCGGGCCAGGTCGGTCCGGCCATCGCCAAGGAAACCCGCGCCGCGAGGTCCGGGGGCACCGCCAATGTCCGAGGCTTTGGGGGGTTCTGTCGAGCCGGACAGAAAATCCGATCGCGTCAGTGGCCGCGCCCGTTCGGAGTGCAGGAAACCTCCGGGATACCGAAGGCTGTCGGGGTTTTCCCCGACCCGCAAAACATAAGAGAAAACGATATTATTGCAGATTTTTTTAATTTGCATTTATGAACTCTGCGGCGGCAATATCGCTGCATATCCAAGCGGATTGCATTCTTCGAAGCCGCCCGTCCCCGGTGTCGGACAAAGACATTTGGAGCGCGATACAAAGCGGAACTGCGGGCGGCAAAAAGGGAAAGCTCTCGATGACAAGCAAATGGAAAGATCCGGTGCGCGCAGGCAGGTTTGTTTGGGACCTGCTCTTGAAGGGGCAGCGGCTGATCATGCTCATCGCCATCATCCTGACGACGACAGCCATAATGATCGAAGTGGTGATGCGTTACCTCTTCGAGTCCTCCATCGTCGGTGTGCAGGAACTCGCGGCCTATTCAGCGCTCTGGCTCTACTTTTCCGGCGCGGCATACGGAACCCATGCAAGAATTCACATCACGGCGGATCTGTCGCATCTGGTCTTCAAGAGCCCCCGCCAGGTGATCGTTCTGAAGTTTCTCAGCAACCTGATCTCTTTCGGCCTGCTGGCCGATATCATCCCCTGGGGATGGCGATACTTCGAATGGGGCCTCACAAGACACGAGCAGTCGTCATCGACCTTCATGGGCAGCACCTATGACATCGTCCTTTTCCAGGCCGCCATCTTCTACGGGATTGTTTTCATGGCGTTCTACTTCTTCATCGAAACGATTCAATGCCTGCGCGCGATCCTGGCCGGGCATGGCGACCATCTGGAACTGATTTCGGATCGCAAGGAGACCGAGACGTGGATCTGATTATCATCGCCTCCCTGGTCATTTTCACCTTGCTGATCTTTTCGGGCGTTCCCATTGCCATCGGCTTTCTGGGCGCAACCGTCTTTGTCGCCGTGGCCAAGGACTATAACCCCGACTTCCTGCTTCCTGCCGGATTTGCAAGCTTCAACTCAGTGACCCTGCTGACGCTGCCCTTTTTCATCGCGGTGGGCTATCTGGTCACGGCGGGCAGTGTCGCCAGCCGGCTGATCGACGTTGCCAACGCCCTGTTCGGCAGGGTGCGCGGCGGGCTGGGCATCGTGGCCATCGTGGTCTCCTGTGTTTTCGGGGCGATTTCCGGGGCCGCAGCCTCATCGGTGATCGCCATCGGCACCACCATGATCCCGCAGATGGAAAAACACGGCTATCCGCGCGGCTATTCCGCCGCCCTGATCAGCTCTGCGGCGGTTCTGGCAACGATGATCCCGCCCAGCCTGGCGATGATCATGTTTGCCTTTGTCACCGGGCAATCGGTTGCCGCCTGCTTTCTGGCGACCGTGGGGCCGGCGATCGTGCTGGCCAGCCTGTTCAGTGTTCTCAACCTCATCATGGTCCGGCGCCTGCCCGACGTGAAACCGCCAGAGCCGATGTCCTTCAGGGATGTGGCGCTGGATCTGCGCGACAAGACCAAACCGGCGATCGGCGCGATCATGCTGCCGGTGGTGATCCTGGGCGGCATCTATGGCGGCATCATGACACCGACCGAAGCCGCGGCGGTGGCGGTCTTCTACGTGGCTTTCCTCAGCCTGGTGGTTTACCGGGACATGAGCCTGGTGCAGATGCTGGTCGCCCTGCGCACTTCTGTGGCCAGCACCGGCACCATGATCGTGATGACCTTCTTCGCCGCGCTGCTGGGCCGGCTCTACACCATGGAGCAGGTGCCGCTGCAGGTGAGCGAGATGCTTCTGTCGCTGTCCTCCAACCCGCTGGTGCTGTTGCTGCTGATCAACCTGCTGCTGATCTTCACCGGCATGGTGATGGATGAGCTGAGCGCCATCCTGCTGGTGACGCCGCTGCTTTACCCGGTGGTGCTGAAGCTGGGTATCCATCCGATCCAGTTTGCCGCGATCATCGGCACCAATCTGGGCATGGGCATGATGACACCGCCGATGGCCGGCATCATGTACGTCGGAGCCCGGGTCGGCAGGGTGACCATCGACAAGATGTTCAAGACCTCGATGATCCTGATCCTGTTCGGCTCCATCCCGGTCATCCTTCTCACCACCTATTGGGCGCCGCTGTCGCTCGCCCTGCCGCAATTGCTCGGCGTTGTTCGCTGAGACATCCCCGCCAGAATACTGGTCAGATCCGAAAATGAGGCTCCAAGTTGAAAATCACCGAAATTGAAATCTTTCCGGTCAGCGTGCCCACGATAATGCCCTATGTGGTGTCCTCGGGAACGCTGACCGCTGCCAACTCCATCGTGATCAAGCTGCACACGGACAACGGGCTTTATGGCATCGGCGACACGTCTCCGTCGCCGCTGTTCTCCGAAGAGACGCCGCAATCGGTGATCAGCACCTTGAAGGACATCCTTGCGCCGGCCATCCGGGGCATGAACCCGATGGCGGTGGAAATGGTCCACCAGCGGATGGATGCCGCGATCAAGGCCAATGCCTTTGCCAAGGCCGCCGTCGGCATTGCGCTGTACGATCTGCTTGGCAAGCATTTCAACGTCCCGGCCTACCAGTTGATGGGCGGTCTGGTGCGGGAAGAGTTCCCGCTGCTCTGGCCGCTGATGGGCGGCGATGCCGAAACCAACGTCAAGGAGGCCGAAGAGGCCATGCGCCGGGGCTTTCGCTCGGTCATGATCAAGGTCGGGCACAACGAGCCGGACGTGGAAGTGGAGCGGGTGGCGGCCGTGCGCAAGGCCATTGGCGACAAATGCGTATTGATACCGGACGCCAACCAGGGCTGGAGCCCGCAGGTGGCGATCCAGTGCATCCGACGGATGGAACCCTATAACCTCGCCTGGGTGGAACAGCCGGTGCCGCGCTGGGATCTGGAGGGGATGGTCAAGGTCCGCGAGGCCACCGGCGCGCTGATCTGTGCGGATGAAAGCCTCTGTTCCATCTATGACGCCATGGCGCTGGTGAAATCGGGTGCGGTGGATGTCGTCAGCGTCAAACTGCAAAAAAGCGAGGGGCTGCTGAAAGCCAAGAAGATCGCGGCCATTACCGAAGCGGCCAATATTCCGATCTTCATCAACAGCATGATCGAAACCGGCGGGAGCGTTGCCGCGAGCCTGCAATTCGCCGCCTCAACGCCGAACGTGGTCCCCTATACCGCCGCGATGATGTCCACGCTGCGGCTTCAGGACGACATTCTGACACCGGGAAGCCTGGCGATCGACGGCACCAGTATCCGGGTTACCGACCGTCCGGGGCTGGGTATCGAGCTGGACGAAAGCAAGCTGGCAAAATACGCCGCCCACTACGCGGCCTGACAGGTTCAACAAGCCCGACGCCCCCCCGACGAGATTTCAGCCGGGGCGGGCGCGGACGGCTGCGCCTGGCTGTTCCGCGCTATCCGCGAAAATCGACATAGGCTTCGAGCTTGCGGCTCAAGCAGGCGCGAAACTCTTCTGCGAGATGTGATATCGGCCGGTTTGCCGGCGTCATCAGGGAAATTTCGAGGTAGATCGCCGGTTCAAAGGGGCGGAACACGATGCCGCTGTTGCCCTTGTGATGGCGCTGGTGGCTCAGCGCCGAAAAACTGTCGCAGATCAGATAGCACATGCCTTCGGAAACCAATTGCAGCGCCGGCAGGATCGATTCAAACTCGACCCGGTGCTTCAGGTCGACATCCGCCTCCTCGAAGGCCCGCCGGATTTTCGGTCCAAGCGCGTTCTTTTGATGCACCAGCGCCAGCGGCAAATGCGCCAGGTCCTTTGGCCGGACAACGGCGCACGCGGCAAGGGCACTGTCTTCGGGCATGGCGCAGAGACAGCGCAGTGCAAAGCGCTGGGCATTGATCGTGCTGCCTTCTTCCGACGCTTCTCCAAGCCCGATATCGTATTGTTGTGATGCGATCCAATCGGTCACCACGGTCGAGGACCGCATCATCAATGAGACCTGGACCTCGGGTTTGTCCGCCAGGAATTCCGCCAGTGCGTTCGGCATGAAATAGGTCGAAGCCGTCGGGTTGCAGGCGATCCTCAGGCTGCCCCGGCTCAGATTGGCGACCTCCTGGATGGTGCGGCTGGCCTTGGTCAGCAGGTCGAGCACCGCCTCTGCCTTTTCCAGGAAATAATGCGCCTCGGGCTTCGGATCCAGGCGTTTGCGTTCCCGGTTGAACAACGTGAATCCGATTTCCCGTTCAAGACCGGAAATCGTTGAACTGACAGCGGGTTGCGTGCGGCCCAGGCTTCGGGCCGCTTCGGAGATCGAGCCCGCACGCATGACTTCGGCAAAGGTCTGAAGCTGGCGGATGGAGAGATTCGTTTTCATGGCAAAATATAAGCAGGTCTTTTCTTTTGGTGGAAATGGAAAAATTTTCCATATATGTGGCGGTTTCCGGCGGATTGAGAGCCCAATTCCTGCGCCGGATTCGTCGCAGGAATTCAGCGTGGTAGTGGGCAGCCATGTGCATGCCGATACCGTTTTCCTGCCCTCCCCGGACCTGGCCAGCCTTTGCCGAAGCGCCGGGGTCCGCTGACGATTTGGTTCGATCCCGGGACGGATCGGGAAGCTGCGCAATGACGTTGCATACAGCCACTGAATGTCGATGATTCATAAATCAAATCTATGAAAATAGCGATATTATCAATTTGGCTTTTGAATGTAGCTGCACGATAGTTCTTACCAGCTTGCCATGGGGGCTGCCTTTTCCACCGCGCGGTTTCCTAAAGAGCACTCTGATCAATGAATTGGCAAAGGAGGTTGTCATGGAGATACCAAGGTTGAAGCGCGTCATTGGTGCAGTCGCATCGGCGGTGCTGATGTTGGGCGTCGCCGCCGGTTCGGCGCAGGCCCAGGAACATACGTTCAAATGGTCGCATTCCTTCCCGGTCGACTCGATCGTGGATACCACGACCAAGGCGATCATCGCCGAAATCGAAGAGAAAACCGAAGGCCGCATCGCCTTCAAGCTTTTCCCGGCCGGGCAGCTCGGCGATTGGGTCGAGGTCAACGAACAGGTCGTGCGCGGCGTGGTGGAGTTTGCCAGCCAGCCGGTCTCTCCCTCTTATGATCCGCGCCTTCAGATCCGCGTTCTGCCCTATTCGGTGATGAATTTCGCCGAAGTGGAGCAGGCCTATTTCAGCGATGATCCCTATCTGTTCAACATGATGAGCGAGCTGATGGGTGAAAACGGCATGACGACCCTGGGCGTGGTGGCGCAAGGCTTCGGTGGCGGAGGATTCCGCGAATGCCCCGAGAACGTGTTCGACGCCGCATCGAACAGCGGGATCAAGATGCGGTTTCCGCCGGGAAACCAGGCCTGGCAGAACATGGTCGCCGCTTTGGGTTTCGAGCCGACGCCGGTGCCCTGGGGTGAGCTTTATCTCGGGCTGCAAACCGGGCTGGTGGATGCGCAGGTCGGCGGACAGCCCTACAATACCTGGACAACCCACCGCGATGTGACGGAGTGCTGGGTACAGTTCAACACCCATTTCCAGAACTCCTTCGTCTTTGCCAACACCGATGCGTTCAACGGCCTGTCGAAAGCGGATCAGCAGATCATCCGCGACGCGGTCGAGGGCGCGGCGCTGGCCAGCCTTGACCTGGCGCACGGCGAAGATCAGAAATACATGGATCTGATGTCCGAGGCCGGTATCAAGGTCATTGTGCCGACCGATGAACAGCTGGCAAGGATCGCCACTGTCGCGCGTGAGCAGGTTTGGCCGGTGATGGACGAGGTCATCGGAAAAGACCTGATGGACATCATGCGCGAAAAAGCAGGGCTGATGTAAAGCCCGCCGCCGACTACCTCAAGCCGGGCGGCTACGGTCGCCCGCTTGTTCTTGATCCACGGCAGGCCGTCGCCCCCGCGCAGTGCGCGTGCCCCTGCGGCGGGTGGGTAGCAAGGCAAATTCTCGCCAGGATTGACCAGGAAATCTCATGGAACCTGAATACGCTATCATAGGTGGTGGCATCGTTGGCCTGGCGATTGCCTGGGGCCTGCTCAAGCGGGGACGCCGGGTCATCGTTATTGATGGCAGCGACGGCAGCTTTCGTGCAAGCCGGGGCAATTTCGGTCTTGTCTGGGTTCAGTCCAAGGGGCTGAACCGGCCAGAATATGCGCGCTGGTCGCAGAAATCCGTCGCCCTCTGGCGCGGGTTTTCCGACGAGCTTCAGGCGAACACCGGCCAGGATCTGGCCCTGCAGCAAAACGGCGGTTACTGGTTTTTCTCATCGGAGCAGGAGATGGAGGCCACCGTCGAAAAATACGACGCCCTGAAGGCCCGGTTGGGTGGAAACTATCCTTTCGACGTGCTCGACCGGGTCCAGTTGCGCAAGGAAGAGCCCGAGATCGGTCGGAAAATCGCCGGTGCCATCCTGCACCATCAGGACGGGCACGCCAATCCTTTGAAACTGCTGCAAGCGCTGGCACAGGACGTGCGCCGACTGGGGGGCCGCGTTCTGAACGGCAAGACCGTACAGTCTGTTCGCCAGAACGGGCATTTCCGGATCGAATGCGAGGACGGAACGGTTGTGGAGGCGGCGAAGACGGTCCTGTCCGCTGGCCTGGGGGCGGCGCATCTTGGCCCGCAAATGGGGTTCAAGGCGCCGATCCGGCCACAGCGCGGGCAGGTTCTGATCACCGAAAAGCTGCCCAGGATCATCAACCGCCCCTCGCTGGTGGCCCGGCAAGTGGCCGAGGGCGGGGTTCAGATCGGGGCGACCAACGAGGAGGTCGGGTTTGACGACGGTGTAACCACCGCCGGCATTGCCGGGCTGGCCAGGGCTGCGATCGACGCGTACCCCATCCTCGGCCGCGCGCAACTGGTGCGCAGTTGGGGCGCGTTGCGCATTCTGACCCCTGACGGGTTTCCCATCTATCAGCAGAGCGACCACATGCCCGGTGCCTTTCTGGTCACCTGCCACAGTGCCGTCACCCTGGCGGCCGTTCATGCGTTACTTCTGCCGGATTGGCTGGAAGGCACCGAGAAAGCCCCGGATCTGGAGGTGTTCAGTGAAGCGAGATTTGGCCGTGCGTAGATTGGATGAGCCGGGCCGACCTGTCGTCGTCCGCCTTGACGGGCGGGACCTGGAACTCTGTGACGGTGGCAATCTCGCCGCAGAACTGCTTGCCGCCGGGATCGAGCCGTTCCGGCGCACACCCGTATCCGGAGCGCCGCGAAATCCCTTTTGCATGATGGGCGCCTGCTTTGACTGCCTGGTGGAGATCGACGGTGTGACCCGTCAGGCCTGCATGACGGAGGTTGCGGCGGGGATGACGATTTCCCGGCCGGGAGCGGTTTCGGAGACAAAGAATGATTGAAGCCGACCTTGTCGTGATCGGCGCGGGCCCCGCCGGCATGTCGGCCGCCCGGCAGGCCGTGGAGGCGGGCCTGTCCGTCGTGCTGCTCGACGAACAGAAACGGGCGGGCGGTCAGATTTATCGCAACGTCGCCCATGTATCGCCCGCCCGCGCTGACATCCTTGGACCGGATGTCGCCAGGGGGGGGCAGCTGGTCGCCGCGATCCAGCATCCGCGGATCACCCACATCGCGGGGGCATCCGTCTGGCAGATCGAGGGCGGCACGCGGGTTGCCTATTGTGTGAATGGTGTGGCCGCGGTGGCCTCGGGCAAGCGGTTGCTGATCGCTACCGGGGCAATCGAGCGGCCCATGCCGGTGCCGGGATGGACCTTGCCCGGGGTCATGAATGCGGGCGCCGCCCAGATCCTTGTCAAGCAATCCGGGATGGTGTTGGAAAATGCCGTTCTCGCCGGGTGCGGACCGCTGCTCTATCTGGTGGCGGCCCAGATGTGCCGCGCCGGTTCGCCGCCCCTGGCGTTGGTCGAGACCCAGTCCACGGCAGATCTTTTGTCCGCCCTGCGCCATTGGCCGGGGGCGCTGCGCGGCTGGCGCCATCTGGTCAAGGGGCTTGGCCTGTTGGCGGAAATCAGGAAAGCGGGTGTGAAACGGTATTCCGGCGCCTCCGCGATTGCCGTCGACGGCGCGGATCATGCCGAGGCGATCCGTTTCACGGTGCGGGGGCGCCAACATTGCCTGTCGTGCGAAACGGTCTTGCTGCACCACGGTGTCGTTCCCAACACGCAAACCGCGCGCTCGATCGGCGTGCCCCATGAATGGCAGGCGCGGCAGCGGGCCTTTGTGCCGACAAGGGATGAATGGGGCCGCACCCCGCAGAACGGGGTCTTCATCGCCGGCGATGGCGCGGGCATTGGCGGCGCCCTGGCGGCCGAGCTTGCGGGCGCGATTTCCGCCCTGCAAATCGCCGGTGACCTGGACGCGCTCACCCCGGCGCAAAGGGATGCGGCCGCGCGGCCTCTGCGCCGCGCATTGCGGGGCGAACTGGCCCTGCGCCCCTTCCTCGACCGGGCCTATCCCCCGTATCAAGGCGCGCTGTCACCGGCGGATGAAACCGTGGTATGCCGATGCGAAGAGGTGACGGCCGGTGAGATTCGCAAGTTTGCGAAACTCGGGTGCCTGGGCCCGAACCAGGCCAAGGCCTTCGGCCGGCAAGGAATGGGGCCCTGCCAGGGACGGTATTGCGGTTTGACCGTGACGGAACTGCTTGCGGCAGAGAACGGGCAATCGCCGGATGTCACCGGCTACTACCGTATCCGGCCGCCGATCAAGCCCGTCACGCTTGGGGAACTGGCCAGTATGCCGGCGACAGGATGGCAACCGAATGGAAAGCAAGAAAATGATCGAGAGAATTGAACCACGTGCCCGTATGAGCAAGATCGTCAAACACAATGGTACTGCTTACCTTTGCGGTCAGGTGGGAGAGGGTAAGACGGTCGCGGCGCAGACGGCTGACTGCCTGTCGCGCATCGACGCGCTGCTGGAAAAAGCCGGGGCATCGCGCGAAGGTTTGTTGCAGGCCATTATCTGGCTGGCGGATATGTCGGATTTTGATGAAATGAACGCGGTATGGGATGCATGGGTGCCCGATGGTCACGCTCCAGCAAGGGCCTGCGGCGAGGCCCGGTTGGCGCGCCCCGATCTCAAGGTCGAGATCATCGTTACCGCCGCCTGCGATTGAGCGGTTTTCTTTCGGGAACACAATCGTTTCAACCTATATGCCGTGGCACCGATAGCTGCCATGCACCGAGCGCGCCGCGCCCGGGAGTCTGGGTCGTGGCGGAACAACAGGGCTCGTGGCGGGGCAGGGCGCGCAGGCGCCTTCTGGCATGGCGAGCTTCGAGCCGTTCAGGTCCTTCAAGTCCAGCCTTGAGATCATCCGTCCGGCGGCCATGCCATACGTCCGGTTCCCGCTGCCGCACAAGCAGGCCATGACGGGCCGCACCGGGTTCAGTGACGTTCTCAATCGGTGATGACGTCCAGCGGGACGCGGCCGGGTCGGTTCAGACCGGGTCTGATTTCACACGCTCCGATGACCCGCATCATGCTGGCGCTATTGGTCGGGGGCGAGAAGGCAAAGAACCTCTGAACAGTTTTCGATCCGGCCCTCGCAGCAATCGGCCAGCAGGAAGGTGACCAGCTGGTTGATCGCGTTCAGGTTGGCCGCGTAGTGAATCTCGCGCTGTTGCCGGGTGGCGGTCAGGATACCGGCACGTTTGAGGATGGCCAGGTGCCCGGAGAGCGTCGAGGGCACGATGTTCAGGCGCCGCGAGATTTCCAGCGCCGGCAGGCCGTCAGGGCCGACCCGGATCAAGAGCCGGAACACCCCGATCCGCGACGGTTGGGCGAGCGCGGCAAAGGCCTCGATGGCGGTTTCCTGATCCATGTTTCGTTGATGCCCGAATTGCCGAATCTTGACAAGCCCGGGGCGGTCACTTAGTCCGAAATCAATTCGGCACTTATCGAAATGAGGGTCGGGTTGCAGGGCGTGAAGTTTTTCTTCGGTCCTTTTGGATGAGCGGCCGGCCGGTTCCTGGCAAGCGCGCCGGAAGCAACAAGAAACACGCCGCTCGCGGCATCTTGAGGTCAGTCGGGGGCGCGACATGCCAGCCACTCAGATCACCGCCGAAATAGATTTCGCCGCAGACGGCAAACATGTCGGCTACCTGCGTGTTCCGCATTCGGTGCATCGCTCGGCCTATGGCTGGATCCCGGTGCCGGTGGTTTCGATCAGGAACGGGGATGGTCCGACGGTCTTGCTGCTGGCCGGGGTTCATGGCGACGAATACGAAGGGCAGATCGCCCTGTCCCGGCTGGCGAATGACCTGGCCCCCGAACAGATCCGGGGGCGGGTCATCCTGCTGCCGATGAGCAACCTTCCCGCCGCGAAAGCTGGCCTGCGCACGTCGCCACTGGATGATGGAAATCTCAACCGGACCTTCCCCGGGGATCCGGGCGGCACGCCCACGGCGATGATTGCCGACTACCTCGAGCAGACCCTGTTTCCAATGGCCGACTATCTGGTCGATCTGCACTCGGGCGGTTCCTCATTGTTCTATCCGCCGACACTGCTGCGCGGGCAGGGCCATACCCCCGAAGAGGCGGAGATGCTGCAACGGCTGCAAGCGGCGTTCGATCTGCCATATGCTTGGGTCTTTACCGGCGGCGGCGGACCCAACAGCACCGCGCGCACGGCAATGGGGGCCGGGAACCGAAATGGCGTGGTGTCGATCATGGCCGAACTGGGTGGCGGCGGGGCCGTGACGTCGGACATCCTGGCGATGACGGAACGCGGGCTGCTGCGGGTTCTACATGTGCTCGGGATGTTGCCCGACTACGAGCCTGATGCGGCCCGGGGAACCCGCGAATTGCATGCTCAGGGGTCGGTCTATGCCTATCAGGCCGGGCTCTTCGAGCCGCTGAAAGACATCGGGGATACGGTTGAAAAGGGCGAAACCGTCGGGCTCATCCACCATCCGGATACACCGCTACAGGCCTCGGACGTCATTGTGTCACCTTATGAGGGGATCGTTCTGTGCAAGCGTGCGCTGGCCCGGATCGAACGCGGCGATGCGGCCTTCCAGATTGCCCGTGACGCGGAGCCGCTGTGATGGCGCATCCTATCGCCCTTGCGGATATGCGCGCGGCGGCCAAGGGGCTGGACGGTATCGTCATCCGCACGCCGATGCTGGAAAACCCTGATGTCAATGCGATGCTGGGCGGACGGCTGCTGTTGAAGGCCGAAAATCTTCAACGCACCGGTGCCTTCAAGATCCGCGGCGCCTATTGGCGCATGCTGCACATGAGCGCGGAAGAGCGTAAGCGGGGCGTCGTCACCTATTCCTCGGGCAATCATGCGCTGGGGGTTGCGCGTGCTGCGCAGGTTCTTGGCTCGTCGGCCGTGATCGTCATGCCCAGCGACGCGCCCGTGGCCAAGAAGGCCGCAAGCCGAGCCCTTGGGGCGGAAATCATGGCCTTCGACCGGGACTCCGAGAGCAGCGACGCGGTGGTCGAGCGTATTGAGCGCGAAACCGGCCGACTGGTCGTCGGACCCAGCACGCACCCGCTGGTGCTGGCGGGGGCAGGCACCGCGGCGCTGGAACTGCTGG
>Ga0209692_10002316_pt1 | contig 21460 bp, 16 predicted proteins | sample tdDd472_FD_187129 | JGI IMG/M metagenome (GOLD analysis project Ga0209692, IMG submission 187129) | Marine sediment microbial communities from the Atlantic coast under amendment with organic carbon and nitrate - tdDd47.2 (SPAdes)... | ecosystem: Environmental > Aquatic > Marine > Coastal >... | reverse complement strand
TTTACCATCACCACCGAAGTCTGCACTTACTATTACGACAATGGCCATAAATACCCCGACGACCTGAAAACCCAGGTCGAGACGGCAATCGCCAAAATCGAAAGCATCGTCGGGGCCAAGTTCAACGATGTTGAAAATCCGCTGCTGCTTTCCGTGCGTTCAGGCGCTCGCGCCTCCATGCCGGGGATGATGGATACGGTGCTGAACCTGGGGCTCAACGACGAAACCGTTGAGGGTTTGGCCAAACGTTCCAACGACCCGCGCTTCGCCTATGATTCATATCGCCGTTTCATCACCATGTATTCGGATGTGGTGCTCGGCGTCGACCATCACCACTTCGAGGAATTGCTGGAAATTCACAAAGAGGGCCGCAACGTTGCCCTCGATACGGATTTGACGGCAGACGATTGGAAAACCCTGGTTGGTCAGTTCAAGAACAAGGTTGTCGAGCAACTGGGTAAGCCTTTCCCTCAGGACCCTGTCGAGCAAATTTGGGGATCCATCGGTGCGGTTTTCGGCAGCTGGATGAACCAGCGGGCCATCACCTATCGCAAGCTTCACGATCTGCCTGACGAATGGGGCACGGCAGTCAATGTTCAGGCCATGGTGTTCGGCAACATGGGTGAAGACTGCGCCACCGGCGTCTGTTTCACCCGCAACCCATCGACCGGGGACAACCATTTCTACGGCGAATATCTGGTCAATGCTCAAGGCGAGGATGTGGTGGCCGGTATTCGGACGCCGCAGCCGCTGACCATTGCTGAGAAAGAAGCTAACCAGAGCGATCTTCCCTCCATGGAAGAGGTCATGCCTGGGCTGTTTAAGGAACTGGACGATATTCGGTTCAAGCTCGAAGCGCACTATAAGGACATGCAGGACATGGAGTTCACTATCCAGGGCGGCAAGCTCTGGATGCTCCAGACCCGCAACGGCAAGCGGACGGCCAAGGCCGCGCTGAGAATGGCCGTCGATATGTGCAAGGAAGGGGTGTTCGGCAAGAAAGAGGCGGTTCGCCGGATGGACCCGGCCCAACTTGACCAGCTGCTCCATCCCATGCTGGACCCCAAGGCGCATAAGGACATCGTGGCGCGCGGTCTGCCTGCCTCGCCGGGTGCGGCGACCGGTAAGATCGTGTTTTCCGCCGAAGAGGCCGAAGAGTGGAGCGGGCGTGGTGAGAAGGTCATTCTCATGCGCATCGAAACCTCGCCCGAGGATATCGGCGGCATGCATGTGGCCGAGGGTATTTTGACGACGCGGGGCGGCATGACCAGCCACGCCGCCGTTGTGGCGCGAGGCATGGGAACGCCCTGCGTTTCGGGAACCGGCACGATCAAGATCGACTACAAGGCGAAAACCGCCACGGTCATGGGCCGCACGTTGAAAGAAGGTGATATCCTGACGCTCGATGGCTCGACCGGCGATGTGATTATTGGCGAAGTGCCGATGATTTTGCCAGAGCTGAGCGGTGATTTCGCCGATCTGATGGCCTGGGTCGATGACGTCCGCACCATGGGGGTCCGGGCCAATGCCGAAACTCCGAGCGATGCGGCTACCGCGCGCAAATTCGGGGCCGAAGGCATCGGGCTTTGCCGTACCGAACATATGTTCTTCGATCCTGAGCGCATTATTCATATGCGCGAGATGATTCTGGCTGAGAATGAAGGAAGCCGCCGTACGGCGCTGGCGAAATTGCTGCCTTATCAGCGCCAGGACTTCGCCGATCTGTTCAAGATCATGGAAGGGCTGCCGGTGACGATCCGTCTGCTCGACCCGCCGTTGCACGAGTTCTTGCCCCATACCGATGAAGACATGGAAGAGGTGGCCAAGGCCGCCGGACTTGATGTGAACAAGGTTAAAGCCAGAGCCAGCGAACTGCATGAGTCCAATCCTATGCTCGGCCACCGCGGCTGCCGTCTCGCCGTGGCTTATCCCGAGATCACCGAGATGCAGGCCCGCGCCATCTTTGAAGCCGCCGTGGCGGTGACCAAGGAAGGCGGTCAGCCGGTAGTGCCGGAGGTGATGGTTCCCTTGGTGGCGACCAAGAAGGAGCTGGATATGCTGAAGGATGTGATCGACGGTGTAGCGAAAACCGTGATGTCCGAAGCCGGGATTGAAATCGATTACATGGTCGGCACGATGATCGAGTTGCCGCGAGCCGCCTTGCGCGCTGGAGAGATCGCCGATTCCGCAGAGTTCTTCAGTTTCGGCACCAACGACCTGACCCAGACGACCTTTGGGCTGTCGCGTGACGATGCGGGAAGTTTCCTTGGTATTTATCAGGAAAAAGGGGTGCTTGAAGCCGATCCTTTCGTCACCATCGATCAGGACGGTGTGGGTGAACTGGTTCAACTGGCGGCCGAACGTGGGCGCAAGACCCGCCCCAATATCAAGCTCGGAATTTGCGGTGAACATGGTGGCGACCCGGCGAGTGTTCATTTCTGCCAGGATGTGGGCCTCAACTATGTTTCCTGCTCTCCCTACCGGGTGCCTATCGCCCGCCTTGCCGCCGCTCAGGCTGCTCTGGGTGTCGATGCAGAACAAAACGCTTAATTGCTGAAGTTTAAGTATTTGAAAAGGGGGCCGCGGCATATTGCCGCGGCCCCCTTTTCTACGTGCGATTTGATAGTTCCCAGCGTATAGTTTTAGAGAAATGATAAAGAAACGGGAATGGGATGAGGGAATTCCTGGCAATCTGGGTTTTGGTGGGAGCTATTCTGTTTCCCTTAAGGGAGGCCGCCGCCGCACCGAGCTTTGAAGAGCTATTCCGGCGGCATAGCGCAATTATGCTGCTGATCGATCCAGCGACGGGTGAACTCGTCGATGCCAATCCTGCCGCCAGCGATTTTTATGGCTATACGCGCAGCCGCCTGCGCACCATGAAAATTCAGGATATCAATACCTTAACGATTGCTCAGGTGGCCGCAGAGCGCTCTTTAGCCGCTAAGGAAAAACGAAACTTTTTCATCTTTCAGCACCGCCTGAATGATGGTTCGACCCGGACGGTCGAGGTTCATTCCTCACCGTATTATTTCTCTGGTCGACAACTCCTGCTTTCCATTATTCGCGACATTTCCAAAGAACGAGCTCTTCAGGAAGACCTTTGGCACTATCAGGCCCGGCTTGAAGAAATGGTCGAGCACCAGACGGCGAGTATTCGTAGCAGCTCGCGCCAACAGGTCTTATTTCTCAGTATTGGCGGCATCTTCTTGTTGTTGCTGGTCGCCTTGCTCTGGAACGCCTTGCGCCGTCGTAAGGAAGTTCAGGATAGCTTGGTTGAGAGTGAAAATCGCTATAAGGAAATTGTCGAAAAGACCAGCGATCTAATTACCCGGGTGGATCGGGATGGGCGATTTCTATTCGTCAACCATATGTCCGAGGCGGTTTTTGGGTTGCCATCCGAAGAATGCGTGGGGCTTTCAGCCTTCGATTTCGTTTATCCCGATGATCGGGAGCGGACAATTGAGCAATTCAAGAAGTGGCGCGAAGAAAAACGGTCGAACGTCAATTTTGAAAATCGTCTGATCAGTCGTACGGGCGAAGTTCATATGGTCAACTGGACGATCAATCTGCGCTTCGACTCGATTGGTCAGGTCAAGACGATGACCAGTATCGGACGGGACATCACGAAACGGGTCGAAACGGAGCGGGCGCTGGAAAAGGCGGTTCAGGAAGCCGAGCAGGCGAGCCGGGCCAAGTCGGAATTTCTGGCTTCCATGAGCCACGAATTGCGTACGCCGTTGAATGCGGTGCTTGGGTTCGCCCAGCTTTTACATCTGTTGCCGGACATGCCCTTAACCAAGAAGCAGGAAGAGTACGTCGACAATATCGAAGCAGGCGGCGAACATCTTCTGCAGCTTGTTGGCGATATCCTCGACCTTGCTAAAATCGAGGCCGATCAAATTCGGCTATTCCTCGAATATGTCGATCCGAAGTCGGTGGTTGATGAATGTGTCGCCTTAATTCGTCATATGGCGACGGAAAAAAACATCACCATTGAAAACGGTTTTGTCGCCAAAGTCTTTTCCATGGTTCGAGCCGATCCCATCCGTCTGAAGCAGGGCATGGTCAACCTTCTGACCAATGCGGTGCGCTACAATGTGGAGGGCGGGAAGGTCTCCGTTAAAGGCGAGGAAACAGAAGATGGTTTCTTGCGGATTTTGGTGGATGATACGGGTATCGGGATTGATGAACGGCACCGGGACGATATCTTTACGATTTTCCACCGGCTCGACCAGGATCCGGGTAAAGCCGTGGAAGGGGCGGGCATTGGCCTTGCTGTCACTAAGCAATTGGTCGAACGCATGGGGGGAAGAATAGATTTTGTCAGTATGGAAGGAAAAGGCAGCACTTTCTGGATCGACGTTCCCTTGGCCTCCAATCATGAAAACTTGATTTGGGCGGATAATTTAAGCGTCCGGGTTCCGGCTATCGATACCGATCACAAAGAGCTAATCCGCTTGATCAATGCGGCTGGAGAACCGGCCCTGCGGGGGCGGGACGCCATGCAGGTCTGTAAAGACCTGGTTGGCTACACCCTCTACCATTTCCGGCGCGAAGAAACGATTATGGAGGCTTGTGAATATCCCGATATCGTTGAGCACAAAGAGCGTCACCGCGCCCTTGAAGCGAAAGCCAAGGCGTTCCTCGTTCGCCTTGAGGCTGGCGATAAATCGGCGCGGACCGACCTGCGCGATTTCCTAAGGGATTGGCTCGTTTCCCATATCATGAACGTGGATCGCCGAATTTACGAGCATACCCTTGGCAAAGAAGAGGCGATTGATATCGCCCTAAGCCGTCTCTCCTAAAAATATCGACCCTACCCAAAAGCGTGGGCTTTTCACCGCCTCCAGGTGTGTTGGCGGACAGGCGCTCTTTGTCCATGCTAGGACAGCGACAAAGCGTTCTTAAAAAAATAGAACATTGAGAACGCTCCGGGGGGTTTAACCAAAGGAGAGTTGTTATGGACGCAAGAACGATGGTGCAGGACAAAGGCGGACGTGTTGTTTCCGTTACCTACAAGGATACGGTCGAAGCCGCTATGAAGGTTTTGAGCCGCCACAATATCGGGGCTGCTGTCGTGCGCGCCCGGTTCGGCGAACTGCTCGGCATTATTTCCGAGCGCGATATCGTGCGGGGCCTCGAGAAATATGGCGCGTCGGCGATGAACAAAGAAATTCACGAGTTGATGACGTCGAAAGTGATTTCCTGTCGCCCTACAGACGACCTCCGCGATGTGATGGAACAGATGCGGCGCAACGGCGTACGCCACCTTCCCGTTGCCGACGGGGACAACCTGGAAGGTATGATCAGCATGCGCGATCTCATCCACGTTTTGCTTGAGGAAGCTGACTTGGAAGCCGGCGTTTTGCAGGACGCCGCCCGCACCGCCGTTATGGCGCGAGGCGTCGCCTAAAACTCGGCCCAGTCCGGCTTGGAGGCTGTGAGGACCGTTCCTTCCGCCTCCAAGGCCGAACCCTTCTCAAGGGCTTCCAGCCTGATTAAGGCCAAGCCTTTAGAGCCGTAGGCCGAACGCATTTCCCCGGCTTCTTTGCCATCGTCGGAGCGGATTGCCGTTCCCGGAGCGGGAGCGACGCCGTCAAAGGAAACGGGGATTAGGCGTTTTTTAATCAGGCCGCGGTATTTGGTCCGGGCGGTAAGCTCCTGGCCCATATAACAGCCTTTGTCCCAATCGACGCCGTTCAGCTCCTCAAAGCCGTTTTCGAGCAGAATGGATTTGTCGATGATCATATCCCGGCTGCCGTCGGGCAGTCCGAGAGCCAATCGGTGGGTGTCGTAGGCGTTGGCGTCTGAGGGGGCAATCCCCAGCCCGTTCAGGGCTTCTGCCCCTGTTCCCTTGGGCATCATCGCCCGCGCACCTGCCGAGACGAGACGTGGGTCGGCATATATAAGGCCGCCGCCAATCGTTTGCCCCTCAGTTTCACCGCCAAAAATCGCAAAAACCTCATAGTCTTCACTGATATCTGCGAGCTCCGCCTTAGAGCGCAGTTTATACATCTTGAGCTTCTTCATGAACTCGGGCAGCCGCTCGGCTTCGCAATCAATGACCAGCTTTCCATCTAGTTCGGCAACGAAAAAATCAAACAGATACTTCCCCTGAGGGGTCAGGAAGGCCGCCCAAATCGCTTGGGTCGCTGTCACCTTGTTGATGTCGTTGGAGATGATTCCCTGGAGGAATTCTTTCGCGTCGTCTCCCGAAACGGAGAGAAGTCCCCGCTGGGGAAGAAGAGCGTATTGACTGCCAGCCATTGTCCGTCTGTCCCGATTTATGAATCCGTGTTCTAAGAGTTGGACGAAAAAGACCTTTTTGCAAGGGGGTCACGCGACTCTCTGCCAAATTGTAGCTGAGAGTGGCAAGGTCGAACTATTCGTTGTTAGGAGGGGAGGGAGCCTTTCTCAATTTAAAAGTAAATATGGCTGAAACGATCATACTCTAAGCGCTTTGAATTGGCTCTTTGCGGTTCTATAAATGCGCCATGCGTATTGTACTGATTGACGATTCCATCGCTTTTGACGGCTCCAGCCCTGCAAGCCGGCCCCTCGGTGGGGCCGAGAAAGCGTTTGTCCACCTTGCAACGGCTCTGGCCAAGCGCGGGCACGATGTGGTGGCGGTCAACCGACTGGAAACCCCCTCGACCTCGGCTGGCGTAAGCTGGGCGCCGTTCGATATGCCGCGCCCTCCCGAAGCCGATGTGCTGATTGCATTCCGCAAGCCCCGGCTGCTGACCGAAATGGATAATGTGGACAAGAAGTTTCTTTGGCTGACCGGCGACGCCAAAATATTGAATAAGCCTGTCAATCAGGCGCGGCTCGATAAAACTGCGCCGACATTGGTGTTTCAGAGCCAGGTCCACAAAAACACTTTCGATCCATGGAAATATTTCAGAACCGCGGTCGTCGAACCGGGAGTCGGGCCGGTCTATCTGGCCCCGATGCCGGGGGAGAACGACGAGGCCGCAGAGGCGGCAGAAGATCATGAAAAGCCGAAAAAAGCGATCGTCACCACTCACCCACTGCATGGGCTGAGTTGGATTCTCGACAGGTGGGACGAAATCATTCATCCAAGAGCGCCGAAGGCGATCTTGGAAATTGTTTCGGCCGCGCTTTACAAGGCCGACAAAGGGGGCGAAGTTCCCGAAAGGTTGGCTGCCGTTTATGGCAAGGCGGCCGCAATGGCGAACAAGAACGTCCGCTTCGTTAAGCCCGAGTCCGATCCGGGCATGGCGCAGATGTATCGAGAGGCCGCCGTTCATCTCTATCCCGCCGTCGCAGGCGAGACTTACTGCTGGACGTTGGCTGAATCCCAGGCGGCGGGACTTCCCGCGGTCGCCATGGATAAAGGTCCGGCCCAGGACAGAGTGCGCAACGGTCAGACGGGATTTCTGGTGCCCGATGAATCCGGGTTCGCCAATGTGGCCGTCCATTTGCTGAACAATCCGGTGGTTCAGGCCAATATGGCGCGGGATTGCCGGATTATGCAGCGGGGCCGAACCTGGGATATGGCGGCGGCTGAGTTCGAAAGCCTCTGGGCATGAGGATTCTGTTCATCACGGCGACCAGAATTGGCGACGCGGTTCTCTCGACCGGGTTGATCAATCATCTCGTGACGACCTATCCCGATTGCCGGATTACCGTTGCCTGCGGACCCGTTTCGGCGCCCTTGTTCGGCGCTATTCCGAATGTTGAACGGGTCATTCCCATGGCCAAGAAGCGGCGGAGTGGCCATTGGATTTCTCTTTGGCGACGTTGTGCGCTGACCTGGTGGGATTGGGTGATCGATGTTCGCGGTTCCGCCATGGCCTATTTTTTACCGACCTTGCGCCGTTCGGTGATCGGCAGGGACCGGGAGGAACATCGGGTTGAACGCTATGCCAAGGTGATCGGCGTTTCGCCTCCGCCCCTGCCGCGCTTATGGACGGCGAAGGCGCATAAAGAGCTGGCGGCGGAACTGATTCCCGATGGTCCTCCGGTTCTCGCCGTCGGGCCGACGGCCAACTGGGTTGGCAAGCAGTGGCGAGCGGAACGGTTCGCCGAGCTGATATTCCGTCTGACCGGTGAGGGAGGTATTTTGCCGGGTGCCAGGGTTGTGCTTTTTGGCGCTGGCAACGAACGAATAGCGGCTAAACCGGTCATCGATTCCGTGCCGGAAGATCGATGCATCGATCTCGTCGGTAAAGCCGACCTCCTGACAGTTGCCGCCTGTCTAGAGCGCTGTCGTTTCTATGTCGGTAATGATTCTGGCTTAATGCATATGGCGGCGGCGTCGGGTGTGCCGACACTCGGGCTATTTGGGCCCTCCCGGGATGAACTCTACGCTCCTTGGGGTGAAAACAGCGCCGTCGTGAGAACGGATGTTCCTTTTGATGAGATTTTCGGTGAGAATCCCGCTGAAAACTTTGATCACCGGACGACGGGAACCTTGATGGATAGCTTGAGCGTCGATAAAGCGGAACAGGCGACGCGCGACCTCTGGGGGCGGAGCCATGGCTGAACCAACCTTGAGCGCCTTGGTGGTCGCCCACAACGAAGAAGACCGACTGGCCGACTGCTTGGACCGGCTCAAGTTCGCCGATGAAATCGTTGTGGTGCTCGACAAATGCACCGATGGTTCCAAGGCGATTGCGGAAAAATACACTGACCGGATTTTGGAAGGGGCCTGGGAAATTGAAGGCCCCCGCCGCAACGCAGGGATCGCATTTTGCCAAACCGATTGGATTTTGGAAGTGGATTGCGATGAGCGGGTGCCTGAGACTCTGGCCCGTGAAATCCGTGAAACCATCCAAACAACGGCATACGACTGGCATGAAATTCTGGTCGACAATTACATTGGTAGCCGGTTGGTGCGATGGGGGTGGGGGGCGTCGTTCGGTAAGGCGGCCTATCCGGGGCTGTTCCGCAAGGGTGTGAAAGTCTGGGGAGATCGCCGCCTTCATCCGCCCCTTCAATGGTCGGGACGCAAGGGACCCATGCTGAAGGCGCGCATCGATCATTATGTGGATCGCGATATCGCCGATATGATCCGTCGTTTCAACAGTTATACGTCGGCCCGAGCGCTCGATATGCGCGAGCACGGTGAGGAAGGCCGTTTCGCCCGCCACCTCGTACGGCTGGCGTCCCGCTTCTTTAAGTGCTATGTCCGCCGAAAGGGGTATCGGGAGGGCGGCTACGGTTTTCTCATTGCCCTTTTTGCGGGCCTTTATCCGTTGGTTTCACACCTCAAAGCGACCTTGGAAAAAGATTGATGGCGCGGATCGTTCTTGCCGACGACGGAATAGAATTCGATGGGCGGACGCCTGAGCAGCGGGCCTTGGGTGGGGTCGAATCGACCATCGTTTCCATGTGCGAAGAACTGGCGGTGCGGGGTCATGAGGTGCTGGTGCGCAATATGTGCCGTGAGCCGCTTGTCTATAAAGGCGTTAATTGGGCGCCGCTCAGCCAGGGTTTGCCTGAGAGCGCCGATCTCTATATCGCCAACCGGGGCGATAAGCTGATCGATCGGATGCCTGGTGCGAGAAAGACGCTTTTCTGGACCCATAATCCCGCCCAGTATGTTTTGAAATGGCGCTATCTCTGGAAGCTTTGGAGGGTTCGTCCGGTTTTCGGTTTTATTGGCGAATACCATGCTAAAACGCTTCCCGGTTGGGTGCCCGATGGCGGACGTATCGTGATCCCTTACGGTATACCGGATCTGTTTCGAAAAGCCGAACCCTGTCAGGAAACACCGAAGCCGCGAGCGGTTTTTACCTCCAATCCTTTGCGCTCGTTAGACTGGTTGCTTGAGCTATGGGCCTCTAAAATTCAGCCGCAGGCGCCGGAAGCCGAATTGCATATTTTTTCCGGTCCCCAGACCTATGGCTCGGTGGGCGACGATAAGGCGCGGGCAATGAAAAAGGTTCTTGATCGAGCTGAAGAGTTGGCTGGACAGGGAGTGGTCTTGCGCGGGCCGGTGCCCAAGGCTCAACTGGTCGATGAAATGCGCGAAGCCCGTTGTATGCTTTACCGTAGCGATTTGAATGAGACTTTCTGTTTAGCGCTTGGTGAGGCGCAGGCCATGGGAGTGCCTTGTGTGACGCAGGATTTGGGGTCGGCCTATGAGCGGGTTGTCGATGGGCAAACCGGTACGGTCGCTAAGGACGATCAGGCTTTCGCCGAGGCTGCGATAAGGCTGCTTTCTGATCAAGCGCATTGGAAGTCTCAACATGAGACGGCATTGGCTAAACAACGCTCTTGGGGTTGGCCCGAAGCGGCTCAGTTAATTGAAGGATTGCTGCCATGAAGGTGTTGCAGGCCATGGCTGGGGCGCAGTATGGCGGGGCGGAAGCTTTCTTTACCCGGTTAGCCATCGCATTTCAGAAGGTAGGTCTTGATCAGCGAGTTGTGATCCGTACCGATGAGGCGCGCGCCGACCTATTGCGGGCCGGGGGGGTCGAGCCGGTTGAGTTGCCGTTTGGCGGAAAATTAGATTTTAAGACGGGCCGCGCTCTCAAGCGGGAGATTAAGGAGTTTCAGCCGGATATCGTGCTGACCTGGATGAACCGGGCGACCGGTTTCTGCCCCAAGGGTGATTTTGTTCATGTGGCGCGCCAGGGCGGTTACTACAACATGAAGTACTATCGCAATTGCGATCATATCGTCGGCAATACCGAAGATATTGTGGATTATCTGGTCAAAGAGGGGTGGCCGAAAGAGCGGGCCCACTATCTGCCCAATTTCGTTACCGCCGAGCGGGCCGAGCCATTGAGCCGCAAAGCCTTTTATACCCCCGAAACCGCTCCTTTGATTTTGGCGTTGGGGCGGCTCCATGAAAACAAGGCCTTCGACACACTCCTCAAGGCTGTTGCCCGCGTACCGGGGGTTTATCTTTGGTTGGCCGGTGAAGGGCCGCTGCGAAGCGAACTGGAAGCCCTGGCCGAAAAACTGTCAATCAAGCCGCGTGTCCGTTTTCTCGGCTGGCGCGAGGATACGCCTGCCCTGTTTGCGGCGGCCGATCTTTTCGTCTGCCCCTCGCGTCATGAACCCTTGGGGAATGTGGTTATTGAGGCTTGGGCGCAGGGCAGGCCGGTCATCGCCACCGATAGCCTGGGGCCGGGGACACTGATTAACCCGCGGGTGAACGGGCTGTTGACCCCGGTTGATGATGAGGTTGCATTGGGAGCGGCTATCAAGTGGGCCCTGCAAAACCCCGATGATACCGAGGCGCTTGCGGAGGCGGGATATAACCAATATCTGCAGGACTATACCGAAGGGGCCGTGGTGCGACGCTATTTCGACTTCTTTGAGCGCATTCTGCAGCAAAAGGAGGCCGAGAGCTAAGGGATGTGCGGAATTGCCGGCATCATGTCGTTTGACGGCTCCGCTCCGGCCCGTCCGGTGCTTGAGGCCATGGGGACCTCCATGCGCCATCGCGGCCCCGATGGCGAGGGGTTTCACATACGAGACAGCGTGGGGCTTGTGCATACCCGGCTCGCCATCATCGACTTGAAGACGGGTGATCAGCCCTTTGTCGCCGATGATGGCACGGCGCTGATTGGTAATGGTGAAATCTACAATTACCGTGAATTAAAAACAGAAACTCTTGATCAAAGGTTCGTCACCGAGTCCGATTGCGAGCCGCCTCTTCATCTATACCGAACGGTCGGTCGGCATTTTGCCGAGCGTTTGCGCGGTATGTATGCCCTGGCTATTCATGACCCTAATCGTAAGAGCCTAGTGATCTCCAGGGACCCGTTTGGGATTAAACCGCTTTATTATGCCGAAACCGAGCGGGGGTTTGTTTTCGCCTCCGAGCCTGAAGCTATTTTGGCGACCGGATGGGTTGAGCGGCGGGTTAACCCCAAGGCGCGAGCGGCGCTGCTTCAACTTCAGTTCACCACAGGGCGCGATACGATTTTTGACGGTATTCGACGGGTGTTGCCCGGAGAGACGCTGGTTGTTGAGCGCGGGGTGGTTGTTGATCAGTTCCGCCGTTCGGCATTGCCTGAAGAAAGAAGCGGTAAGCTGACTGAGGGCGAAGCCTTGGAACGCCTTTCGGCCATCCTGACCGAATCTGTCGAGTTTCATCAGCGCTCGGATGTGCCCTATGGCATGTTTCTCTCCGGCGGCATCGATTCTTCGGCTCTTCTGGCCTTGATGTCGAAGCTGAACCGAAATCCGGTACGAGCCTATACGGTTGGTTTCCCCGGTACGGAAGCGCGGGATGAGCGAGAGCACGCGCGTCAAGTCGCGAAGGTTTGTGGGGCTGAGCATGTTGAGGTCGAGTTTACCGAGGCCGATTTTTGGACGCTCTTGCCGAAAGTGGCGTCCGCGATGGACGACCCGGCAGCGGATTATGCCGTTTTGCCAACCTTCAAACTGGCCGAAACGGCGGCGAAAGATCTTAAAGTTATTCTTTCCGGTGAAGGGGGCGACGAACTGTTCGGCGGATACGGACGGTACCGCAGCGCCATGCGCCCCAAGTTGCTCGGCGGCCGTCCTATGCGGCGCAAGGGGACTTTTGATGGCCTGGACCTGTTCCGCACCGAATTGACTGGTTGGCGAGATGGCATGGCGGAGGCGGAACGCCAGGCGACGGAGAAAAAAAGATCGCGCCTGCAAGCCGCCCAAGCCGTCGATTGCGCTGACTGGCTGCCCAATGATTTGCTGACGAAGCTCGACCGTTGCTTGATGGCTCATAGCGTGGAAGGGCGAGTGCCTTTCCTCGACCCTGAGGTTGCCCGTCTCGCCTATGGGTTGCCCGATAAGCTCAAGGTGCGTGACGGTCTCGGAAAATGGTTGCTGAGGGCTTGGTTGAACGACCGTTTGCCGGTTGCCGATGCTTTTTCGAAAAAGCGCGGTTTTACCGTTCCGGTGGGTGAATGGATTGCCGCTCGTGGCGCCGAGATCGGCCCCTTGGTTGCTGCCCAGCCGGGGGTGACCGAAATTTGCAAGCCCGGCGCGGTGGAGGCCTTTTACAAATCCGTCCAGTCGGGAAAGAGCGGATTTGCCGCCTGGGTTCTGCTGTTTTATGCGCTCTGGCACAATAAGCACATTCTCGGCCGTTCTGCCGAGGGTGATGCGTTGGCGGCTCTCAGCGTTTAGCCTCCGGCCCTTTTTGGGTGTGACAACCCTAAAAAATCCAGTAGGTTAAAGAAAAACAACCAGTAAACGGACGGGGAAGAGGACATGGCGCAACTGAAGTTCACCCTCCATATTCAGCGCAAAGACGGCAAAGCGCAGGCTCAGGCGCAGGAAATTCCAGACGTCTTTTTCGAGACGCATAATCAAATCACCTTTGCCTGGCTGTCGGAAGGTGTTCCGGCGACCCGTCCCTTGCATAACAGCACCATTGCGCTCCACCCAAACGGCGTCAGCATTTCAGGTTTTGAGCGGGAGAGCGACACGTTCCATTTCCAGGAATGGTGGCTCATCCCTCAATCTGCGTCGGTGGTTGAAGGACTTCCCAGGCCCGAAGAAAGCAAGGCTTCCGTTGTCGCCGCACCAGAAGCCCCAGAAGCCCCAGAAGATGATGGGCTTCTAGATGAAATGGATGCCCCTGCACTTTCTGAGGAAGAAGACATCGCCTTCCACGAAGAGCCGATTGTTGAGGACGCAGGGCCTTTGGCCGGAGAGGAAATAGCCTTCGAAGACGAGGATTCGTCTGTCGAGGTTGTCCAGGGCGATGCCGTTGAAGACCAGATGGTGACGGTTGAGGAGGAAATGGCGGCGGTCGACGATGCGCTAGCGCCAGAGGTCGAAGAGCCTGCCCCGATGGTCGAAGAGGAAATGGCGGCGGTAGAGGAAGCGCCAGCGCCAGAGGCCGAAGAACCTGCTCCGATGATCGAAGAAGAAATGGCGGTGGTGGAAGAAGCGCCAGCGCCAGAGGCCGAAGAGCCTGCTCCGATGATCGAAGAAGAAATGGCGGCGGTAGAGGAAGCGCCTGCGTCGGAAGTCGAAGAGCCTGCCCCGATGGTCGAAGAAGAAATGGCGGCGGTCGACGATGCGCTTGCGCCAGAGGCCGAAGAACCTGCTCTGATGATCGAAGAAGAAATGGCGGTGGTGGAAGAAGCGCCAGAAGATGGTTTCGGGGAAGAATCGATGGTTTTGCCAGAGGATGATTTGCCCTTGGCGACGCCCGAATCCGTGGAAGAGGAAATGGCGCTTGAGGAAGAAATTTCCGACGCTGAGCCCGAGCCGACCCCGCCTGAAGAAGCTGTTTCTGTGGCCCAGGCGGCGGCCAAGCTTCAACAGGTGATTGCGGCTGGACGCAACGAAGCTGCCGATGAGGCTCAAGGGGAACCGAAAAAGTCCCTGGAAGAGGCCTTGAGTGGCGCTTTGGATGCAGCCTTTGGCGATGAAGATCTTTCATCTCAGCTTGATTCGGCGCTTGGGGGCGACGAGGAAAAACCCAAGGACTGATCCATTCCCTTGACCCTTGAGCGACCCCGGCTATTCTCGGGGTTTGACCTGCGGCTTCTTGATTTAGGGATTTATCGTCATGTCCGATACGTTCGACCTTCTTTTGACCGGTGGCATCTGTGCTACGCCCAATGGCATTGTCGAAGCCGATGTGGGCGTCAGGGGAGGCCGGATTGCCGCTATTGGAGCGCTCAAAGGGGCGAAAGCGGAAGCCGAGATGAACGTTTCCGGTCTCCATGTTCTACCGGGTGTGATCGACCCTCAGGTTCATTTTCGTGAGCCGGGGCTGGAACACAAAGAAGACCTCGCTTCGGGGACAGCCGCAGCGGCCATGGGTGGCGTGACCACGGTCATGGAAATGCCCAACACCAACCCCAATACGGCGACGGCCGAAGCTTTGGCCGACAAGTGCCGCCGGGCTAAAGACCGGGTGCGCACCGACATCGCTTTTTTCGTTGGCGCAACGCATGACAACATCGATGGATTGGGCGATCTGGAACGTCAACCCGGCTGTGCAGGGGTTAAGGTCTTTATGGGGAGTTCGACCGGCAATCTGCTGGTTGAGGATGACGCCACCGTGGCTCGGTTACTCTCTGTCGGTAGCCGCCGGGTTACGTTCCATTGCGAGGACGAAGAACGCCTGCGCGAACGTTTTGAAATGGTCAAGAACGGGACTTCCGTCGATCAGCACCCGGTATGGCGCGACGTTGAAACAGCCCTACGCGCAACGACCCGGCTTTTGCGCCTCGCCAAGGGCGTGAAGCGGCGGGTTCATGTTTTGCATGTGACCACCGGCGATGAAATGGACGTTTTGAAGGACAATAAGGACTTCGCCACCGTGGAAGTCACACCTCAGCACTTGACCCTGGCCGGGCCGGAAGCCTACGAGCGGATGGGGTCGCGCGCCCAGATGAACCCACCAATCCGCGATGCGGCGCACCGTGAGGCTCTTTGGAAGGCGCTCAATCAGGGAATTCCCGACTGCATCGGTTCCGATCATGCGCCTCATACGTTGGAAGAAAAAGCCAAACCCTATCCGCAGAGTCCATCGGGGATGCCCGGCGTCCAGACCCTGGTGCCGATTATGCTCAACCACGTCAATGAAGGCCGGTTGAGCCTGGAGCGGATGATCGACCTGACAAATGCGGGACCGGCGCGGGTCTATGGCATTGCCGGAAAAGGCCGCATGGCCGTGGGCTATGACGCCGATTTCACTGTGGTCGATCTGAAGGCCAAACGGACCATCACCGACAACTGGATTGTCAGCAAATGCGGCTGGACGCCTTACGACAACATGAAGGTGACTGGCTGGCCCATCTCAACCATCTTGCGCGGCAATGTGGTGATGCATGAAGACCAACTGATCGGCGACCCGTTGGGGACGGCGGTACGGTTTCAGGAAACCTTGTAAGTCGACGCCTGCCACACGCTCTACGTTTAAAAAAACTGATCTCTAAAAGTCCTTTATGTTATTCTAGGGAAACGACAAAAAGAATAAGACAAGGAGATGATGGGGGTGAGTTCTAGTACGGACGGCGACTATGTCCATGGAGAGCCACTCGACTACTCGGGGGTGTTTTTAAACCCGCGGACCGAGAAAGAGTTCCGGTTGGCTCACTGGGACAGTTTTTCCCATCAGTGGCGCGTCTACTTGTTGATGGCTGCAGCGATTTTTGTCGTTGCGGGTATCACCGATTTCATGACCCTGGGACCTTCTACCCCCGGATTTTTGTCTGTCGGCGGGCGTGTCCTGGTTTTTCTGCTGGTCTTCTATATGGGCCGCTTAACTCTCCGCAGTCATAACATTTCTCTATTCGAGGGGCTTACCTTCTCAATAGAGATGCTGCTTGTCGTGCATACCCTTCTGACGGCGGCGGTCAAAGCCGACGACCTGCTGTTTCATATTGCCCCGGTTCTGCTTTTAACGACGGCTTTCTATCTTTTTGTGCCCAATCGCCTGCTTCTCACGGTGCTGGCTGGTTTCGCCATGTCCGTAGGCCTTCTGATCCTCATCGCTACGGTATATCCGACCACCCCACGCGGTATCCTTTCTTTCAGCCTTATCATGCTGGCGATCAACCTGTTCGGCATTTTTGAAGTGAAGAGAACCAATCGTTTAAGGAGGAAGGAATTTCTGGAAGCCAGAAAGCTCGAGGAGGAAATTGATAAAAGAAAAAACGCCGAAATGAGTCTGGAGGCTCTTATCGCCAATCGAACCATGGAATTGGAAGACGCAAAAACGAGCCTACAAAGAATCCTCGATAACAGCCCGGTCGGGTTGGGTATTTCGTGCATCAAGGATGGGCGGATCATTTATGGCAATAGCCACTTAGCGGATATGTTTGGTCTAAAGGAAGAGGAACTGGCGGGGTTCGAGTCCAAGAATATCTGGAGAAATCCGACAGATCGGGAGAGGTTTGTCAAAGTCTTTAAGGAAAAGGGGTATGTTCCTCAACAGAAAGCCTTGGGTCAGCGGGTTGACGGCTCACCTTTCTGGGGATTGATTTCCTGGCATTCCTATATCCATGACGGGGATGAAAGCGTCCTGTTTTGGGTGGTCGATATCGATGACTTGAAGCAAACGGAAATCCAGCTCGAAAAGGCAAAGGCCGAAGCCGAAAGCGCCAATGCGGCGAAGACCGAATTTCTCGCCCGAGTAAGCCACGAGTTGCGGACCCCGCTCAACTCGATCATCGGGCTTTCCGAAATGCTCTATGACGAGGCCGTCGAGGAGGACAATACGGCCTATATCGATCCGTTGTCTCGCGTCAACCGGGCCGGACAGCACCTTTCAAACGTTATCAACAACATCCTCGACTTGGCGAAAATCGAAGCGGGACGAATGGAATTTGTTTGGGAAGAGCTGACCCTTGAAGTCTTGCAACATCAACTGGAAGAGGTTCTGTCCCCACTTATTCAGTCAAAATCCAATCGACTGATGATCGATATATCAGAGGCCTGCCAATCGATTGTCTCCGACCCCATCCACTTGAAGCAGGTTCTGATCAACCTACTCGGTAACGCCAATAAGTTTACCGAGAATGGGACGATTACACTGCGTGTCGCGCTTAAGGAAGGACGACCAGTTGATCGTATGGTGTTTTCCATTGAAGATACCGGCGAAGGCGTTCCCGAGAAGCGGCTTGCCGATCTTTTCGAAGCCTTTACGCAAGCAACTCCGAGCGGTCAGGTGAAACAAGGCGGGACGGGTCTGGGGCTGGCGATCAGCAAAAAGATCGTCGAAAGCATGGGCGGCAAAATCGGCGTCGAGAGTAAAGAGGGTGTCGGGAGCACCTTTTGGTTCGAGTTGCCGATAAAGCCGGAAAATTATAATCCGCTCTGGGGCCCTGACCCTAGAGAGTGATTAAGGGGCGGATTTATGCTTCAGGCTGAATCACGAAGTGATTCAACCTAAAGTGATCCGGCCCTAATTTACTCGACGTCTTTAGATTTGGTTGGGCTTGGAGCTTCGATATCGCGATGATCCATGACGGCCTGCATGGCCAGTGCCGCACCGCCCATGCCGGTACGGAGCGCCAGTGCCTGTTGGGAAATGTCGCCCGGTTCGTTAGTTCCAGCCCATTTGGCTCCTTCTCCGTTATCCTGGGAAGTTTCCGCCGCCATCTGCTTCTGGATCTCTTCAGAGATCATTTTTTCGATGTTTCTGCGTCTTTCAGGCGGCAGTTCGGCTAGTTGTTCTTCTGTCAGCCCCATGGCCCGGAGAATTTTCTCCCGTAGCTCTTCCTGTTTCTTCTTATGGATGTCCTCGACATAGTTCCCGAAACCTTTTTCGCGGATCACATCCATTTCGCGTTGAAAGTCGGTCTTATCTTCTTCTGCCGTAGACTTGACCGGGACGAGGCCTGCAACCCGGTCCGCTGCCATTTTGTCACTTATTTCCATATTCGCCTCCTTGGTCAAGAGTGTTTCGGTTGCAGGAAACTAGCAATAACCGGGCCATAACCTATGATTCTCAAGAACCTTAAGGATCCGTAGCGTCACGGAGAGAGGCTGAGCTGGCATCTTTTCTGCAATGCAATGGGCAGAAGACGGCGGAACTAGGAAGTTCCTGCCTAGTTCCAGTAACGGAGAGAAGCCCATGAAACGCCCCTGGCTTGCCCTTTTGGTCCTCGCAATGCCCTTAAGCGCCTGCGGTTATGTGAACGAATATGAAAAGACGGTCTACGATTTTGAACCGTCTTACTGCTATCGGTCCATTGGTGGCGTTACCTGCTATGATGAGCCTTTTCACCCGGATGGACGCCGTTTGGTCAACTACTACGGGCCGCACCCCAGTCGATATGACGCGCCGGAAAAAGAAGAGGTGGCGTTGCCGCCGGGCGTCGCACCGGCAAAGAGTTTCTATAAGGACCCTGAGCCGGATATCCGGCAGATCATGGAACCGCAGGCATCTCTGCAGGATGTACAAAATTAGGGCAGAACTTGCCCGGCCCCTGGAAACGGCCCTAATATGATCCCATGAAAAGGGATTCGCTATTCGTCGGAGTTATTTGCGCATTATTGATCGCCGGATCGACGGCTTTGGCCGATTCGTCCCGTCAGACTTACGGCGACGCTATGGGATGGTATCTCAAGGCTGCCGAAGCTGGAGAGCCCCGCGCCCAATTCCTCCTGGCCATGCAGTATGAGCTGGGGGTCAGAGGGGCTCCCAACATGGAAAAAGCTTTCCATTGGTATCAGCAGGCGGCCGAGGGTGGCTACGCCCAGGCTCAATATAAGCTGGGCCTTCTCCTCTCCAAAAAAGGTGGTGAAGACGATTTCGCAAAGGCTGGCGACTGGTTCCATCAGGCGGCCGAAAAGGGTGTTGCGGAAGCGGCATTCAACTATGCCCTGATGTGTGAACAGGGACTGGGCGTTGAGAAAAACTTGAATGAAGCGATGGTTTGGTATGAAAAGGCAGCCGCCGGAGGTCAGGCTGAAAGTGCGATGAGCCTTGCCACTCTTTATAGCCGCGGGATCGACGGGCCGCCCGACCGTATGAAGGCTCTGGCTTGGCTCCGTATCGCCGAAGCGATGGGCGAAACCATTCCCGATCCCGTCGCCACCCTTTTCCGGCTTGAGCTTCCCGATGAAGAGGTGGAAAAAGCCAAGGTCTTTGCCGAAGAGTGGCTTAAAAACCGTAACTAAACTCTAAGCCATGGTCGGCGCCGGGATTGCTTCTTTCGTTTGTTCCAGTAGCGCCTGCGCCTCGGCGGCTTCCTGCTGTTTGCGCCACATCTCGGCGTAGCGCCCGCTTTGGGCAAGGAGTGTTGTGTGGTCGCCGCGCTCGATGATTTGGCCTTCTTCCATTACCAGGATTTCATCTGCCTCGACGACGGTTGAGAGGCGATGGGCGATGATTAAGGTGGTGCGGTCGGCTGAAACTTCTTTCAGCGAAGCTTGAATCTCTTTTTCCGTGTGGGAATCAAGCGCCGAGGTGGCTTCGTCGAACAGTAGAATGTGGGGGCGTTTCAATATGGTTCGTGCGATGGCGACCCGCTGTTTCTCGCCGCCCGAGAGCTTGAGGCCGCGTTCGCCGACGGTGGTCTGGTATCCGTCGGGCAGGCCCATGACGAAGTCGTGGATGCGGGCCAGCCGGGATGCCTCCTCGATCTCGGTGGGGCTGGCGGTAGGATTGCCATAAGCGATGTTGTAGAAAATCGTGTCGTTGAACAGCACCGTATCCTGGGGAACGATGCCGATGGCGGCGCGCAGGGATTTTTGAGTGATTGTGCGGATGTCCTGCCCATCGATCATGATGGTTCCGCCATCGACGTCATAAAAGCGGAATAACAGGCGTGAAATTGTCGATTTACCAGCTCCTGTCGATCCGACAATGGCAACCGTATTACCTGCTGGAACGCTAAAGCTGATGTCTTTTAAGATTTGCCGTCGTGGGTCGTAGCCAAAGGCCACTTTATCGAACACCACTTTACCCGAAGCCGTTTGAAGCGGCTTTGCATCGGGGCCATCCTCGACCTCAGTATGCTGGCCGATCAACTCAAACATGGATTCCATGTCGGCTAGCGACCGCTTGATCTCCCGATAGACGAAGCCCAGGAAATTTAGCGGCAGGAAAAGCTGGATCAGGTAGCTGTTGACCAATACGAAGTCGCCGATGGTCATGGTTCCCTTGACCACGCCATTGCCCGCCATGACCATGATGATGACGAGACCGATGGAAATAACTGCGGCTTGGCCGATGTTGAGCAGCGATAAGGTTGTCTTACTTTTTACTGCGGCGTCTTCATAACGCACCAGGGCATCGTCGTAACGCCTCGCTTCGTAATCCTCGTTGCCGAAATACTTGACCGTTTCGTAGTTGAGCAGGGAGTCGATGGCCTTGGTGTTGGCCTTGTTGTCGGTGTCGTTCATTGCCCGGCGATACTTGAGCCGCCACTCGGTGACGATCAACGTCCAGGCGACATAGCCGCTGATGGTGAGAAAGGTGACCAGGGCGTAGGCAAAGCCGAAAAGGCTCCAGAGGATGCCGCAAACCAGGATGATTTCGAGCAGGGTCGGCAGCACGTTGAACAGCATGAAGTTCAGCAGAAACTCAATGCCTTTGGTGCCCCGCTCGATAGCCCTGGAAACCCCGCCGGTTTGGCGGTCCAGATGAAAGCGAAGGGAGAGGGCGTGGAGGTGACGAAATGTTTTTAGCGCCACGGTGCGGATAGCGCGTTGGGCGACTTTGGCAAAGACGGCATCGCGCAATTCGCCGAACGCCAGGGCCAGCACACGGGCCAATCCGTAGCCGACAAGTAGAGCGAGCGGAACGGCGACGAGGGTCGCCTGTTCGGCTGAAAGCAGATCGACGGCCTCTTTATAAAAGAGGGGGACGGTGACGTTAACCGCTTTGGCCCCGACCAGTAGGGCAATGGCGACAACGACGCGCAGACGCAACTCCATTGACCCCTCGGGCCAGAGGTAAGGCGCCAGGGTTTTGATGGTTTGCCAGTCTTTTTGTGAGCTTTGCCGAGTGGGTGTCGATCCGCCGTGTCGCATAAAAATCCGATCTTTGATTGTCGTCTTTTTATATAGGAGCTTT
>Ga0209692_10002314_pt1 | contig 21479 bp, 17 predicted proteins | sample tdDd472_FD_187129 | JGI IMG/M metagenome (GOLD analysis project Ga0209692, IMG submission 187129) | Marine sediment microbial communities from the Atlantic coast under amendment with organic carbon and nitrate - tdDd47.2 (SPAdes)... | ecosystem: Environmental > Aquatic > Marine > Coastal >... | reverse complement strand
TATCCGGACGTAGACACCGCTTCTTCCATGCTTGCTATGAAGTTGGCGCTTTTAAAGGTTGGTAAGGAAGTAAGTTGTTATAATGCACATGATCTGGCTCCAAACCTGCGTTTTTTAAAAGGTTCTGAGGGTCGTTTTGATAAACTGCATCCCAAGAAAAAATTTGATGCTACTGTTCTTTTGGATGCAGGTACTGCGGATCGTTTTGGAAATATTCTGGATAAACCAAGTCGCGACAGACTTGGATGCATCATCAAGGTGGATCATCACTTAACCGGGGATGATATCTCTGATCTGGAATTTGTTGATACAAAACGCTCATCAACTGCAGAACTGGTTGCCGAAATCATCAAACACTACCCCATAGAGCTTGATCAGGACATTGCTATGAATATCTATTCAGGCATTGTTTCCGATACTGGCAGTTTCAGATATTCCAATACCAATTCGGCTACTTTTAAGTGTGCCGCAACAATGCTGGCGACTGGAATAAATACCTGGGATGTGGCGATGAACCTCTATGAAAACAGACCTGTTGAAGAAATCCGTCTGTTGTCGCGCACACTTACCACTCTGGAAGTCTCTGATTCCGGCAAATTTGCCAGTTTGATTGTGACCAGAAAGGATATGCAGGAGCTGGGTGCCGAAGATTATATGCTGGATGGCTTTGTTAATTTCGGTAGATCCATCAAAGGTGTTGAAGTTTCTGTTTTGTTAAGCGAAAAAGAGGATGGCATGGTTAAGATCAGCATGCGTTCGAAAGGTGCAGTAAACGTGGCCGAAATTGCAGCTGCTATGGGTGGCGGTGGACATCACAATGCTGCCGGATTCAGTAAAAAAGGCGATATCAGGAAGTTGCGCGAAAAACTTTCAAAAATTGCAGCTGAAAAGTTGGCAAAATATTAGTAATAAAACTGTTTTCAGATACTGAATCTCACCTGTTTTAGGTGGGATTTTTTTGTTTATGGCAAGGTTTAATTATAAGTTTTTATAGTGACAAATATAGGCGAAAAATCCTTGCTTGACACATTTTGTGAACAACGCTATCCTGTTAATAGATTGATAATGTTCTTGCACATCAAAGTTGTATTCTTCAAAATGCATCGAGCTTCATGCTCTTTCGATGTTTCAATCGGGTTGTATCTCAAACGCTACTGAGCAGATTCAAACGGATAGATAGAACTTAATAGTCAGAGGGAATTTTTTTGTTCTGTTGGTGGCTCTATAAATTATAGAATTTTTTCCTTAATGAAAGAGGTCAGAATATGTCACAGGATAGTATTGTAACCGATGGTATTATAAGCTTCAATCCATCTACTGGAGAGGAGTTGGATAGAGTCAAATCATTTAATGAAGAAGAGGCACAGATAGCTTTAACCAAAGCTGAAGTGGCCCAGAAAGCATGGGAAGAAAATGGTATTGATGAAAGAATAAAGGTACTTAGAAGGTTTCAAGGTCTTTTGATGGATGAAATGGACGATTTCTGCAAACTGATTTCGCTGGAAAATGGCAAGCCGGCTCAGGAGGCTTTGGAAACAGAAGTTTTACCCATCATTGATTTATCCAATTATTTCACCAAGCGAGCCAAAAAGATTCTGGCAGATCAGAAAATACCGCTACACCTCATGAAACACCGTAAAAGTTTTCTCCATTACAGGCCAAGAGGCGTTGTTCTGGTTATTTCTCCCTGGAATTTTCCTTTCGCTATTCCCACCGGAACAGTCATAATGTCACTATTGGCAGGTAACGCTGTTGTACATAAACCTGCCAGTTTAACACCGCTAATTGCCTTGAAGACAAAAGAGTTGTTTGAGCGAGCAGGTCTTGATCCTGATCTGTATCAGGTGTTGCCTTCTGCGGGATATATTGGTTCCAGGATGATTGAAATGGGAGTTGATTATGTGAATTTTACAGGTTCTACAGGTGTAGGTTTGCAAGTAGCTGCTACCTGCGGTAGCAAGCTAACTCCATGCAGTATGGAGCTTGGCGGAAAGGATCCCCTTATTGTCTGCAAAGATGCCGATCTTGATTCTGCGGTTGGCTCTATTGTCTGGGGAGGACTTGCCAATGCGGGACAGATTTGTGCTTCTGTTGAAAGAGTCTATGCCCATAAAGATGTGTACAATCAGGTTGTTGAAAGAGTTGTAGATAAGGTTAAGACCCTTAGGGTTGGTGACCCGTCCACAGGTGAGGTTGATATGGGGCCGATGGTGGATATAAATCAGCTAGAGATTATTGATAGACAAATTAAAGATGCAGTCAGCAAAGGCGCACATGTTTTAACTGGTGGTAACAGGATAGAAGGTAAAGGACAGTTTTTCGAACCAACCGTAATCGTTGATGTTAACGACACCATGGATATTATTAACGAAGAAAACTTCGGCCCGGTAATTCCAATCTTCTCAGTCGAAAATGACGAAGAGGCTATCAGGTTGGCCAATGATTCAGAATATGGGCTTAGTGCGTATGTTTTTACATCAGATGCCGACAAAGGCAGAAAAATAGCCAAAAGACTGGAAGCAGGAACTGTGATGGTGAACGATGTTCTTATTACTCATGGTGCGCCGGAAACGCCCTGGCAGGGAGTCAAGGAAAGCGGTATGGGTAAGGTTCATTCAGATCAGGGCTTGAGAGATCTGTGTCAGGCTTATCATGTTAACGAAGAATCCTTTGCCTTGCCGTTTGAAAATCCTTTCTGGCAGCCATATTCTGAAGCGATGTATAATCGTCTGAAATCTACGGTGAAAATATTATATAGAGAAAGTATTTCTGATAAACTTAAAGGCTTGACCAACTTGTTCAAATCCTGATTGGTGGATTGTAAAACCAATATTTCGCTAACAAAACGGGCAGCATAGGCTGTCCGTTTTTTGGTATAAAGGCAGATACATTTTTTTCTTTAATACTGTCAGAACACGATTTATTTACTCATATGGCTGGGCTCTCGGGTTTATCTGTCGAAACATAGTTAAACCTCACCAAAAATCCTTGAAAAAATGTTGTGATTACGCTATGTTTCGATCTTGGAAAAGCATTTATGTTATCACTGTGTTAAATATTGTTATTAACCTATAAGGAATCTTAGAAAATGAAGAAATTCTGGCTATTTGCAATTGTTGCGTGCGTGTTTGCTTTTGCGGTGGGATGCGATAAGGGAAAAAGTACATCTGCTCCTGCTACAACATCAAATGATCCTGCTGTTGCCAGGTTCCTGTTGTCAGAGGAACCAGACAAATACGATGTGCCGATTAATATAAATTTTGAAAACAAAATCAAGATTCTTGGTGTTAACTATAATCCGAAACCCTTGATGCATGGTAAAAAATACACCATGACTTTCTATTATAAAGTTTTGGGAGAGATGTCTGAGGATTATGAGTTCTTCGGTCATTTTGAACCGGAAGACGGTCAGAGATTCCGAGGAAAAATGGATCATCTGCCTCTGAATGGAGCCTTCCCGACAAGCAAATGGAAAAAGGGAATGATCCTTAAGGATACTTTCCGCGAAACCATGCCAGCAGCTTTCCCCAGCAAGGCCGGTGTGCTTTGGGGCGGATTCTATCGTGGTGACAAGCGTTTGGCAGTGGTCAAGGCTGATCGCAGCAAGGCTGACAAAAACAATCGTGGCAAGCTGGCTGTGATGAAGCTTGATGATCCCGGTGCTGTTGATCCTCCTAAAAAAATGACGGTCTACAAGACCAAGAGCAAAATTACTATTGATGGTAAATTGAATGAAAAAGGTTGGGCCAAAGCAACAAGCACTGGTTACTTTACCAATGTTGCAGGTGACACCAAAGTTAAACCATATACAACTGCAAAAATGATCTGGGATTCAGATTATCTTTACATTGGTTTTAGCTGTGACGATCCTGATGTCTGGACCAGCTACACTAAAAAGGATGATCCTTTGTACAAGGAAGAAACCGTTGAAATAATGATCGATGCAGACGGTTCTGCCAGTACATATTACGAACTGCAGGTCAATGCTGCAAACGTGGTTTACGATGCCTATTTCCCGGAACGTCGGAAAAACATGGACATCAAATGGGATTCTAAAATCAAATCTGCTGTTTCCATTGACGGTACACATAATAAACGTAGTGACGTTGATAAAAAATGGAATGTTGAAATTGCCGTACCTATTTCCAATCTTGCAGATGCCAAGCCTGTCAAGGAAGGTACAAGCTGGCGTATTAATTTCTATCGTATGGAAAAACCCAAAAAACGTGGTACAATAGCTTCTATGTGGTCGCCCACACTGGTTGGAGATTTTCATCAGTTGAAAAGATTTGGTACAATCAATTTTACAGAAAAGTATGCAGAAGACAGAAAAGTCCTGCAGACAACCAAGTTAAAGAAACCACGGAAAACAGATCCGCTCTCTCTGAAAGAAAAATATTAATTCTTAACCAATAGATTTCCGTTGTGAGGAGGAAATGATGTATTCGAAGAAGTTACTTTTATTGGCTCTATTAAGTGTTTTGTCTGTAGTGCTTGTTGTTTCGGCCTGTGGAGATAAATCCAGTGGTACTGATGGCGATGTAAGCGATGGCGATATTGACAATGTAATAACAGACGGTGATGATGTAGATAATACCACCGACGGAGATACTGATTCTCCAATTATTGATGGTGATAAAGACAATTCCGAGGGATCCGTAATTATTGATCCTGACGGTGATGATGACGGTTCGGATCGTATCACTGGTTGTCTGGATGATTCCGATTGTTCAGGAAGTGATTACTGCGACAAAGACTCTGGCTTGTGCAAACGCAAAAAATCAATTTGCGAGCCTTGTACCACAAGTCAGGAATGCGGATATCGTGACGATGCCTGTATTCCATCAGATCTAGCTGGTGAATCTGGTATTTGCGGATATTTCTGCGAAGATCAAAGTGATTGTGATGAAGGTTTCAACTGTGAAACAATTCCAAACATTGCCACCATGCAGTGTGTTTTCAATGGTTCGGTAAACGCTGGTTCAACAGGTGACAGTTGCTGTGCTGACTTGCATTGTCAGGCTCCATTGGTATGTCATCCGCAGACCAGTAAATGTTATGAAGGCTGCACTGGTAGTGGCACTTCTGCCTGCCCACCCAATCAGGTTTGTGTAGACGATTCAACCGATGACAGAAATGGCCACTGTGCGCCTGGTTGTGACGAATCCAGCCCCTGTCCTGGTGGTCAAGTTTGTGTAGACAACACTTGTATTGAAGGTGACTGTGCAATTAAAGAACATTGCCCGATAGAATATCTCTGTAATACAACAGATCACCGCTGTGTTCCTGGCTGCGAGATTGACACAGACTGTTTTGGCAGCAACGAATGTATTGACGGTCAATGTGTGGAACGTGTCGGTTGTGAAGGAACCTGGCAGTGCAGCATGGCTAACATGTGTACGGTTGAAATTCCTGATGCAGCTCCTGCAGACCGTGGCTGCTGTTACAATCCCAAAACAAGTGGCACGGAAGAATGCCCCAACCCCAACGAGCCGGTAAAACTTTGTGATGTTTGTACCGACACTCAGAATCAAAGTGATCCACCAGAATGTGGACAGAGTGCTCTGGGTAAAAACTATTGTGTTACCTTGCAGGACAAAGATGAAAATCCGATTGGCGATTTCTGCCTGATTCGCTGGGACTGTTCAGTCTGGGACGAAGGTGTGCAGGATGAAGGAACCCAGGAATGTCCTCGTGGATACTCGTGTATTAAAATGAATCAAGGAAATGAAATGGACGGTAAATACTGCATGGCAGATTGCACCGATCCACTGTTCCAGTAAAATCTGAGAGAATTAATTTTTGTGCCCCTGTGAATATTTATTTGCAGGGGCATAATTTTGTGCATAAAATGCCGTTTTGCTGATATAATAATCTTATGCATTATTCTGTGATTGAACAAACGAAAATAAGACATTAATTTTGTGTTACGAATTAGCAATGGGTTATTATTATTCTAACATTACACTCTCGTGTTTACGGTAACAGGGGAATTTGATATGCCAAGAGGTCTTAAAGCCAAAAAGACGAAAAATGTCATAGCACTGACCGGAGCCTCCAATTATCTGGGCAAAGGTGTTATGCGTCTTTTAGTTGAAGACAAAAACATTGATCGACTAATAGCGATAGATACCCACAAACCGGACTTTGAGCATTCTAAACTTATCTATTATAAAGTTGATCTTACTTCACCTGCATCCCAGCAAATACTTGGTAAAATTTTTACCAACGAAAAGGTGACTACTGCGGTTCATTTGATTTTCACCTATACGCTTTCCAGAAATCGTATGCTGGCGCACGAGCTTGAAGCTATTGGCACCATGCACCTGCTTGATGCATGTTCTGAAGCCAAGGTTAAGCATGTGGTGGCCAGAAGTACGACGGCAATATATGGTGCAAGGCCTGGTAATCCGAACTATCTTACTGAAGATCAATCCATCAAGGATCATGAGCATGGCAGTTTTATTCATGATAAACTTGAGTTGGAACGCCAGATGCAGCAATATGCCAGTCACCATAGCGAATGCAGAGTTGCTATATTAAGGGACTGCACCTCAATGGGCCCCACTTCCATCAATTATCTGTCTTCACTGCTGCTGCAAAAACGCACTGCCAGAGTTTTAGGCTTTGATCCACTGGTTCAGTTTATCCATGAAGATGATCTTTTCAGGGCATACTACATGGCTATCACCGGAAATATCTCTGGTGTGTTTAATATTGTTGGCAAAGGTGTGGTCAGATATTCGGAAGCCATTAAAAGACTTGGCGGAAGTGAAGTGGTTTTGCCAGAGACTGTACTAAGGGCATCCACTGCTGTTTTGTGGGGTTTGAAACTATATGATATTCCTGCTACTTTTATCAATCACACCAAATATTCATGGGTGGCGGATGGTAAAAAGGCAGCTTCTGAACTTGGTTTTATACCAAAGTACGACTGTTTTGCAGCACTTGATTATGCCAGAACAACCAGAAGTAATAAAACGGCCTAAAAGACGAGGAAGAACATGGCGAAATCAGTTTTAGGAAATGATCCTTTTCAGACCGCAGCGGTAGTCTCGGAAAAACCGCAAGCTAAAAAGAAAAATGCCACTGCCAAGAAGAGTGTCCAAAAAAGTGAGAAGGCAAAAAAATCTGCAAGCAAAACGGCTTCTAAACCAAAGAAGAAAAGTGTTACAAAAAAGACTAAAGTAGCTCCCAAAAAGGTTGCAAAACCTGCTGCCAAAGCAAATGGCAAGAAAAAGAATCAAGCTCCAGAGACCAAAACAACAGTGGCAAAGAAAACAGCAAAGGCAGCACCTGGAAAGACACCTAAGAAAACGGACAAAAAGAATATTGATAAAAGTTCTGTAATTTCAGTAGCTGCCTCAAATAAAATAACTGACACAAATGATGCCGATCTCAGAGCCATGTTACGTCCGGAAGATTTTACCGTGGGTCAGGAATACGGTTTTGATCCGGAGTTCAGAAAAAAAATAAATCCGCTGTTGGATTTGTTGTACCGCATTTTCTGGAGAGTTGATGTTAAAGGCGTGGAAAACATACCTGAAAATGGCAAAGCGGTTCTGGTAAGTAATCATGCGGGTATTCTGCCTTTCGATGGGTTGATTTTAAATGCCGCCATTCGCAAGAAAACAGGGCGTGAAGTCTGGCCACTGATAGAGGACTTTTTCTATTATGCTCCTGTGCTTGGTTCTATCCTTTCAAAAGCTGGTTGTGTGCGTGCCTGTCAGGCCAATGCTCAGCGACTGTTAGGCGAAGAGGAGCTAGTGGCAGTTTTTCCGGAAGGTATCAAGGGTATTGTCAAGCCTTATCGCAACCGCTACAGACTGCAACGTTTTGGACGTGGCGGGTTTGTTAAGCTTTGTCTGCATACAGATTCGCCGGTTATTCCGGTTGCCATTGTAGGCTCGGAAGAGTCGCACCCGATGTTGTTTAATCTCAATTCAATTGCCAAATTGTTTAAGCTTCCCTATTTCCCTGTAACTCCTCTCTTTCCGCTTCTTGGGCCACTTGGTCTTATCCCGCTACCTAACAAGTGGAGTATCGTGATAGGCGAGCCACTTTATATCAACCAATTCGGGCCTGAAACTGCCGGTGACAGAGTTGCGGTTAACAGACTTTCCGCCAAAATCAAGAGCCAGATTCAGAAGATGATTGATATGGAAATAGGGCAGAGACACTCGCGCTGGCGATAGTTTATGTAAAATATTAACACGATTATAAAAAAATATATCGGGGGTGTGTTTTGCAGATTGATATTGATGCTTTACTTTTTGCCGGTTCAGATGTACGATGAATCATTAGCTAAATTTTAAGAAACAGATTTATGGTCAAAACCGTAACCTAGTGGGGCGCTATTATGAATAAAAATGTATCATATATGATTCTTGTGATAATGTCGGCCTTAGTCTTCTGTTTGGCATGTGATAACGTGGACGATGATAATCAAAATCAAGATGGTGATGCTGAATCCAATGAAGAGGATGGCGAAGCAGTTGATGGTGATGAGTCTGACAATAATGGACTGATAGTTGGTCGATGCAACGAACTACATCTCGACTTGCATGAAGGTTCAGGACAGGCCTTTGTGGATTTATCAACCATGACAGTTGTCAATGAAGATACAGATGTATACGATTTTGTAATGGTAAATGAAATGCCTAACCCTCCATCTATTTATCTCGGGCCGAATGTTGTTGCTCAAAATCTTGGTGATGCAGATAGTTTCCTGGAGGTTGTTGAGTCGCTGGAAGATGGATTTTTGGAAGATGATGAAAATGGTAGTGTGATTGGTACGGCATGGGAATCTGGTGGATCTGGAGCCAGTGGCTATGAAATGAGTAACGATGTGTATCTGCTAAAACTTTCCTCAGGGCGATATGGCAAAATAATGGTTACATCAGCCAAACAGGGTAAGATAACTTTAGATGCTTATGCCACAGAAACAGATTCGTTGGATTTAACATGTGCATGGCCAGAAGATTAAAATAAACACTATGCATGCTCTTCGATTTAAATTGATTGTTCGTGCTACATCATTGTCTTTTATCATTATGCTTTTTTGCACGTCCTCACATCTGGTTCATGCCGAACAAGATGAATCAAATGAATCTGCTAGTCAGGTTGCTAATCAAGACAAAGAGCATGACGAAAAATATTCTCTGGAGGATGTGGTTGTAACGGCCACAAGGTATGCTACCTCACGCCTAGACACGCCTGTTCCTGTGGATGTTATTACGCCCAACCAGATGGAACAAAACCAGCCGGCCAATGTTACAGAGGCTGCCAGTGCAAGCCCTGGAGTAAATGTCAATTCTCCTTCAGGTGGTTATTATACAAATCCGAATATTCGTGGGCTTGGTGGCAGACGGGTTGTGATGCTGCTGGATGGTCGCAGGGTCGATTCCGGTAAACCTATTGGCGTGTCCGGATACTTTCTTTCAGTAAGCAATATACAGCGCATAGAGATCATGCGTGGTCCGGGTTCGGTGCTGTATGGCTCCGATGCCATTGGTGGCGTGATTCATGTAATAAGCGTAGACCCGTTGTTAACTGCTGGATTTTCAACCAACGGTCATTTGCGTATTCAATCTGCCTCAAGTGAAATTGCCTCGGATCTAGGTTTTATCTGGGCCAACAAAAAAGTGGGTGTAAGTCTGTTTGGTCAGTTTCGTGATGCCGATAATTATTACATGGGCGATGGCAATATTATGGAGAACAGCGACTTCACCGATGGTTTGATAAATTTGGCTTATTGCTCTTGCCCGGTTGACGGTCATCGTCTGGTGCTGCGGGGCTGGGCCTATCTTGGGGACGAAATTGGTAGAGGCATGAACGATCTGGATCTTGAAAAACGCAGAGTGATACGTTTTCCACATGATCGTGTATACATTTCAACAATTGATTACAGGTATAAGCCAGTAAAGGGTGTTCTGGAAGAAGTTCAAATACTTGCAGGTTTTGATTATACTGACAGATTGCTTGCCAGAAGCATGCACACAGAAGACTATAGCCGTATAACCTCGTTGATGACACAGCAGAGTGATTTCTGGAATCTTAGTTTGAATCCGGTATTTAAATTACGTCCGATTTCAAGTAATAGATTGTTGATTGGTATGGATGGTCGCTATCGTCGAATGAGTATGCTTCAGACTGTTACCAGCTATCTTCCTGGTGATATAATTCCGCCAAGCCGGGTAAGCCGACCATATGACAATGCAGACAGTTTTAGTGGAGCAGTGTTTGCTCAGGATGAACAGCGGTTCTGGCAAGATAAAATTCGTTTCAGTGCCGGTATTCGATGGGATTCGATTTATCAACGCTATCCAATAATAAATGCTGAAACGGCAAGTACGCATAATGGAGCTTTGTCAGGAAATCTTGGTCTGGTTATTTCACCAATAGAAAACATCAGTTTGACGCTTAATGCAGGACGAGCATTTCGTTCTCCTACAATGGAAGAAAAATTTGTTGAGCTTACTTTTTGCAAGGGAGTTGTTTGTGGTAAACCGGAGGTCAAACCTGAAACAAGCTGGAATTTTGACATAGGTTTCAAAGGTAGTTATTCGATATTGGATTTTGGTTTATATGGTTATGCTATTTTGCTTGATGATTACATCGCCCTTAAAGCTGCGGAAAGTGGCAGTTGCGATTATCAGTATACCAATATTTCCCGAGCATTATTGGCTGGTGGCGAATTGCGTTTGCAACTTACTTTCAGACAAGTTGCCAAAGCTCTGAATGTGAGAGTTTTTGCAAACACTGCCTACGTCTATGGGAAAGATCTGGACCTGAAAACTCCATTGCCACAGATACCACCTTTGTCCATTAAAGGAGGACTCAGACTCTATGGCAAACCTCGTAATGGTGTAATGTCCTACTATGCTGAACTTGCAGGAGAATATCACCTTAAACAAACAAGGGTTTCTCCCATGGGAAATGTCAGCAGTCAACAAGAGCTTCCAACAGATGCCTATGGCCTGCTTAGTTGTTCAATGGGTATCGTGCTGGGGAAAATGGATGATGATATTAGGGTACAGATGGGTTTTCGTATCTCAAATCTTGTTGATGCATATTACCGCGATCATCTTGCAGCCATTCCGGGCATGGGAAGAAATGCCATGTTCACTTTTCGTCTGGCATACAAATAACTGTAGTTAAAGAAGTTCAAATTTTGACAATAAAAAAAGGCCGTCTCAAAAGAGGCGACCTTTTTCCTGTTTAACAACAAACTTATCTGTACTGATCTATTTTATCAATCAGTTTTTTCTTGGCTTTGATAAACATCATGCCGGCCTTGGTAGCCAGATCGTCAGCATCTTCAGAGGAATTCATGTCAGGCATTTTGGGAACCGCCGAATACATGTCCATCATCATTTGCAAAACGTTTTTCTTGATCATACCACGCAGCGGAATGTTTGAGATCATACCGTACATTGCTGCACCACCGGACTCGGCCAGCTCCGGGTTGCTTCTGACAACCTCTACCGATTCTTTCAAGTCGCTAAGGTATTGGTCGGCAAATTCTGTATGGTAGGGAGTAACCATGGCGTGCATGCTTTCAGGACGCTGTTGCCTGTCAATGTGCCAGCCGCGTTCTTCCATCTGATCTGCTACGGCATAAATACTCAGATCCTTGGAAACTGATTTGAAGGCAAAAACGCACATATGCGGTTCGCCCAAAACTTCAAATTCCGGGAAATTGTTGATGCCGTTTATCAGTTTTTTGGTGGTGTCCATAACTTCGCGGGCATTGTTCATGTAGCCTTCCATACCCATGGCGTTCATGGCAGCCCAGGCTGCGGCCATTGCACCACCGGGTCTGGTTCCCAAAAGGGCAGGGGAGGCGAAGATGCCACCGGGCCAGTTGGTGAAAACAAACATCTGGTGTTTCATGTAGTCCATGTTGCGGTAAACCACTGTCGAGGCGCCTTTGGCTGCGAAACCATATTTATGAACATCGGCAGAAATTGAAGTAACACCGGGAACACGGAAATCAAAACGTGGTACGGGATATCCAAGGCGTTCCACGAAGGGAAGCATAAATCCGCCAACGCATGAATCTACATGCAAAGGCAATTTTTTCTTGATAGCCAGGTTACTCAGCTCTTCAATGGGATCTACAACACCGTGAGGATATGCGGGAGCAGATCCGACCAGTAAAATGGTGTTTCTGTTGATCAGCTTTTTAACGGCTTTAACGTCAACTCTGAAATCTTTGCCAAGCGGGGCATGAACAGCTTTAACACCAAAGTAGTGAGCAGCTTTTTCAAATGCCACATGAATAGACTCAGGAACGATCATTTCAGGGTTTCTGATCCATGGGCGTTTTGCACGAGCCATGTCACGATAGGTTTTAACCGCCAGCAGACAACTTTCTGTTCCACCGGAAGTCATCGTTCCAACTACATTGTCATCACCATTCAAAAGAGAGGCAGTCATGCGTATAACTTCGGACTCAAATTTCTTCAGGCTTTTAAAGGCCATCGGGTTAAGTCCGTTTTCACTGAAGTAAGATCCATAGGCGTCTTTTAAAAACTGGTTATACTCATCACCAAGATAATATACCAGACTCCAGGTTTTACCATCCTTGTAATTGGCGTCTTCTGTGCCAAAACCTTTCAGGTCTTCTAAAATCTGTGTTTTATCTCTGCCTTTTTCGGGAATCTGAACAGAGTACTTGTCCATCGGGTCCTCCTACATCTTTACTGCCAACTCCGGTATCGCGGAATTTGCTTCGAAAAAGTTAATAATCAGTCAAGCATTAACCTTTTACATGGAAAGAATAAAATATGCAAGTAAAGTGTCAAAACGAAAAAAAAGCAGGGATTTACCCTGCTTTATACAAACAACAAAAGCCCCCTTTTATTGGGGGCTAATATTTTAAATAGAAATTTTTGACTTAAGCAAGGCTGGCTTTGTTATTGACAGGAGCCTTGACAACTTTTCCGCTACGGATACAGCGAGTGCAGACATACTGTCTTACTGTTTTACCATCTTCGGTAACCATACGGACTTTTTGAATATTTACATCAAAACGACGACGCGTTTTGTTATGAGCATGACTTACATTGTTACCGGCCAACGGACCTTTTCCACATACTGAACATTTTCTTGACATAGTAGACCTCCTTCATTTCAGGGTCGCATCTTTATCATAGAAATTACCTATTGTGCAAGTAATTTTTTGCTTTTTCAGCTTAGTGAATTTCTTTTAAATGTGGTAGAGTCCAAAAATCAAAATTATGTCCTGCTGATAATCTGGTTGTACAAGGAGGAGTTGTGAGCGATTTAACTAACAATTGTCCTAAGTTGTTGAATAGTTTAGAAAAAATGCAAGAGGTAGCATCTTATTTGTGGCAGAAGGGTTGGGCCGAATGTAATGGTGGCAATCTTTCGGTGGATGTGACTGACGAGCTGGCGGACTTAAACTTTTCTCCCGAGATTCAGCGACAGACCAAACTTGACAAAGAATATCCTGCTTTGAAAGGAAGATATTTCCTCGTAACGGGTTCCGGATACAGATACAGAGATTTTGCCAAAGATGCAGAAGAAAACTCCTGTATCCTGAAAATATCAGCCGACAACGCATACGACATCATCTGGGGTCAGGGCATTAATCCCGATTTTCGCCCAACTTCAGAGCTTCCTTCTCATCTTGCCATGCACAGCTATTTTAAAGAGAACAAGATCGACAAGAAAGTAGTGTTGCATACTCACCCGACAGAACTTATCGCAATGTCTCATTTGACAGATTATGCCGACGAAAAAACTCTTAATCATGCTTTATGGGGAATGTTGCCGGAAGTGAAAGTGGTGGTTCCCAAAGGTTTGGGGCTGGTTCCCTATGGTTTGCCAAGTTCCGAGAAACTGGCCATGCAAACAATGGATATCCTCAAAAATGGTTATGATGTGGTGATGTGGGAAATGCATGGAGCCTTGGCTTGTGCCAAAGATGTTGTGACAGCTTTTGACATTATCGACACCTTGAACAAGGCTGCCGAGATTGTGCTGATGTGTCTGGCGACTGGCAATAAACCACGCGGTCTGAGCAAAGAACACATTGACGAGCTGGTTGTGGCCTTTGGGTTGGAAGATTGAGTTTGGCAAGCTGACAAGTAATTCGGAGGGCAGTAAATGACAACTCATCTGGCGTTTGATTTTGGTGCCAGCAGTGGGCGGGCAATTGTCGGTGAACTTTTAAATGGTAAACTGACACTTCAGGAGATACACCGTTTCGAAAATGCCATGATGCATAATGATGGGCATCATTTCTGGAACATTGCCGAGCTGTATGGTCAAATCAAACAGGGTCTTGCCAAATGTGCCGAACTTAAAATCGAGCCGCAAAGTATCGGTATTGACACCTGGGGAGTTGATTTTTCTCTTGTGAGCGAGGATGGCAAGCTGCCTGATACTGCTTATGCCTACAGGGACAAACGCACCAGCGGCATGATGGAGCAGGTGTTTAAAGGCATTTCCAAAGAAGAGATTTATCGTAAAACCGGCATACAGTTTTTGGAATTTAACAGCATCTATCAGCTTGCTTCGATGGTAAAAGATAAATCGGAGTTGTTGCAAAAGGCCCGCGACCTTTTGTTCATCCCTGATATTTTTCATTATTTGCTGACAGGCAAAAAAACAAGCGAGTTCAGTTTTGCAACAACCTCGCAGCTATATAACCCACACCTTAAAGACTGGGACAAAGAGCTTTTTACTGGTCTTGGGCTTGATATTTCCTTAATGCAGAAAATTGTAGAGCCAGCTACCATTATAGGTGAGGTGTCAGACGAGATTGCCAGAGAGACAGGTTTTGCTAAATGCCCGGTGGTGGCTGTAGGTACGCACGATACAGCCAGTGCAATTGCTGCTGTTCCTGCAAAAGGTCAGGACTGGGCCTATATCAGTTCCGGCACATGGTCGCTAATGGGCATCGAGTCGGACAAGCCTGTCATCAACGAGCAAGCCTTAAAATATAATTTCACCAATGAGGGTGGAGTGGGTAACCGTTTTCGTGTGCTGAAAAATATCAGCGGGCTTTGGCTTTTGCAGCAGTGCAGAAAAATCTGGTCTGAAAAAGAAGATGTTTCTTTTGCCGAAATTATTCGACAGGCAGAGCTGGCAGAACCACACAGAACCTTGATCAATCCCGATGATGCAAGTTTTACTAACCCTGAAAATATGGTTGTTGCAATTGGTGAGTATTGTCGAAAGACAGGACAAGCCGTTCCTGATTCTATTGGCAGTATGGCCAGATGTATTCTCGAAAGTCTTGCTCTTAAATATTGCCAGACCATGCAGGAGATAAAACGGATTTCGCCTTCTCCAATTAATAAGCTGCATATCATTGGTGGTGGCATTCTAAACAAGCTTTTAAATCAGTTTACAGCAAACGCCTGTAATATGCCTGTTCTAACCGGGCCGATTGAGGCAACTGCTATTGGTAATCTTTTAGTGCAGGCTATGGCTCTGGGTGAAATCTCCGACCTTAATCACTTGCGACAAATTGTGAAAGATTCAGTAGAGGTTGATGAATATTATCCTGAAGATACAAATGACTGGAAGATTGCCTACCAAGAATTTATCGCACATGCTGAGCGAGTGCAAGGGTCGTAATAAAGATACTTTCAGATAATCAGCCGGATTCTTTTTCTTGATCTCACAGTAGCTTTATTCTATTTTGATTCATGTTGTTCAAATATGCAGGAGAGATTAAAATGTCCAGTAAATATAACGAAGCTCGCGAGCAATATGCAGCCTTTGGAATTGATGCAGACAAAGCACTTGAAACTCTTTCAAAAATTTCACTTTCACTGCATTGTTGGCAGGGAGATGATGTTGGTGGTTTTGAAACAACAGATTCCAAGTTGGATGGTGGTGGCATTGCCGTTACAGGAAATTTCTTCGGCAAAGCCAGAACAATTAATGAGCTACGCAAGGATCTGGAGCTGGCCTTGTCGCTTATTCCGGGCAATCATCGTCTTAACCTTCATGCTATATATGGTGATTTCGAGGGTGAAAGTGTTGGTCGTGATGAAATATCTTCAAAGCATTTTGAAAGCTGGGTTGATTGGGCCAAAACAGAAGGTTTGGGGCTGGACTTTAACCCCACTTTGTTTTCACATCCAAAAGCCGATTCAGGTTTTACCCTCAGCCATAAAGATGAAACAATACGATCTTTCTGGATTGAGCATGTAAACCGTTCCCGTGAGATAGCAGCCTATTTCGGCAAAGAGCTTGAAACAGCGGCAGTCAACAACCTCTGGATACCTGATGGATCAAAAGACTTGACCGTTAGCCGCTTGAAACACAGAGAGCTTTTAAAAGACAGTCTTGATAAAATTTATGCAACCGATTTTGATACAAATTTCCTCAAAGACAGTGTTGAAAGCAAGCTGTTTGGCATAGGATCAGAATCCTTTGTGGTTGGTTCCCACGATTTTTATCTTGGCTGGGCCTTGAAAAACCACAAAATGATCTGTCTGGATATGGGACATTTTCACCCGACCGAATCTGTTGCCGACAAAATTTCTGCACTCGTACCATTTTTTGATGAGATGTTGTTTCACGTTTCTCGCCCTGTAAGATGGGACAGCGATCATGTTGTTATTTTTAACGATGAACTTCAGGCTTTTATGCAGGAGCTGGTACGAGCAGATGCTTTGAGCAAAGCAAATCTGGCCCTTGATTTCTTTGATGCAGAGCTTAACCGCATAGGTGCATGGGTTATTGGTTGCAGAGCAGCACTTAAAGCTTTACTATTTGCACTTTTGGAGCCTGTTGAAAAGTTGAGAGAGTGTGAAGGCAATAACGATAAATTCGGCAGGTTGGCACTTTTAGAAGAATGCAAAACATTGCCTCTGGGTGCAGTATGGGATCACTACTGCGAAAGCAATGATGTAGCCACTGGAATGAAATGGATAGATTACATCCACAATTATGAGGAAGATGTTCTTTCAAAAAGGGGCTGAGAACAGCCCCCGTTTTTGCTAGTCCAGATGGAAAACTTCTTCCAGTGCCAGCATGGATTCATCCGGTTTGCTGCCGTCCGGTGCTTCGAAGTATGGGGCCATGAAATTTTGCCAGCGGGTGTTGACTTCTTCATCGGCCATGCCATCAAGGGCTGCCTGAAAACTGTGCGGAGTTTCGAAATAACCGAACATCATACCGTCTTCCTTGAGAAACAGTGAGTAGTTAGTCCAGCCATGTTTGGAAAGTGCTGCGAGCATTTCCGGCCATACTTCTTCATGATGTTTCTTGTATTCTTCAAGTTTATCTGCTCTGACTTTTAACAGAAATCCGACACGTTTCATCTTTCCTCCACTTTTTAAAATTGCTTATTACAAGTTGTCTGTTCAATGCTGAAAAGTTAATAATCAGGATGCACACAATATCATGAAGTCTGGATAATTGGCCATATCAAATATCCAGACTTTCAGGACTCCTACATATCGGCCGAACAGTTGTCATATTTCTTTTCCATCCGGCTTTTGTAGTAATCAAGATCATCTTCATAGGCAAAGACCTTTCTGTTCCAGCGCCTGATAAGGTTTCTGAATTCCTGATTGGCTTTACACCATCTTTGTGCAGTGGTAGAGGTTACGCCAAAATGATCCCCAATGTTATACCATGACCATATCTTTGTTCTTTTGGATACTGTATTCATCGACACTCCTTTTCCCCCACAGCTATCAGTCAGCAACAATGCCATATTTAATAAACCACGGCTCCAGTTTGGCTCTAATGTCATATTGTTTATTCTGCATACCAACTCTGCTGGAAAGGCCAAGAGAATGATGGTCGTTTCCCAGCAGGATTTCAATTTGTCGCTTGGTTAGTCTCTCCTGTAAAGCCTTGTCTATACGCTTAAACAGTAAAACGGGTTCCATAATGTATTCATCCAGCCTGTTAACCCTTGTACTGTCTATTCTCTCCCTTAAGACATAGGCTCTTATTTGAACACCGGCGGATGTCTCACCATTTTTCATTTGCAGATACCACTTTATTGCCTGCAATATGTTTTTAAATCCCTGCATCAGTACTTCCTTTTTCGATATGTTCAGAAAAACAGGATACTTCAATTTCTTGGCAGTTTTCTATCAAACCAAGGCAACTGCATTTTAACGGCTTTCCCTCCAGGGCCATGCAAATGTGTGTACTCATGTAAAATGGGCAAATCTCATCTTGAGCCTCATAAGCTATGTCAGAGAGGCATTTTTCACAGACAGGTGCGTTAGAGAATTTATTACACAATATACAATGTTGATTAAATTGAGTGCTGTTGTTTTGTTCAGCAAATTCGGGCAATGGAAACGAATCATGCTTGTTGATTTCCATTAATGAAGATGACCATTTTTCAAAACTTTCCTCAGAGGAAGATGGTTTTTTATTCTGCTTCATTATGTTTATAGGATTTTGGCCAGGCTTAGTCATTGTTTTCTCCTTTTTGTAATGGTGTAGCATATACTTATAACTAAGTACAGATGGCTTTGGGACAGATAATGTCACATGGGACGATTTTTTTTGATTTTTATGCTAAAAAGAAATAACAAATTGAAAATACAGCCTAAAAATCCATTTGTGATGGAAAATTATTCTGGCTGGAATGCTCTGGTCGTGATATACTAAATTATAAGGAAAAACGAACTTTACTATGTTGTATAGAAAAATTGAAGGAAGTGAAGTGCCTTATGGGAAAAAAGACAATGGCTGATACGCTAAAAATGGCTCGACTTGATGTGTCCTATACGCAATCACAGCTGGCGAAAAAGCTTGGTTGTACTGAAGGTTACATTGCTCACATGGAAACTGGGCGTTCCTTGCCATCCGAGACTAAGCTTTTGCAGCTTTGCGATTTACTCCTGTTGAATAAGCGGGAGATGCTTCGTTTAAGGCAACAGGAAAAGGCAGATGATGTGGCCTTGCCCTATTATAAGGAATTGGCGGAGGGTGGCTCGATCAATGAGTCTATAAGTCAAATGTCTGATGAACAAATGGCCTATGCCTTGAAGATTATTCGCGCCATAGAAGAAAACAAAAACGTTAAAACTGCAATCGACTTAATAATAGGTGATGATTAAGCCTTTAAGGAGATGTTTCACCCTTCATGGCACCAAACAAGTTGTTGTTCTATTGTTAAAATAGCCTGTATCACGACAAAATTGTCATGCAGTAAGGCAAAACTGCATAAGTAACGAATCCACTTTTTTGACAAAAATGCCATATGTCCTCGATTTTACTGGAAATTTACTATTTTTGGCACCTATAGTGAATTTGGCATTGTTTTTGCGTAATAATAAAGCATGTCCCGTGTGTGACATCCACATGGGAGCGGCACTTTTTAAGGGATCGTCTTGATATAAAATGCCTAAGCCCTATGTGCTACACAGCACAATCTGCCTCTCCAATTTTCCCTCCCATGTGGATGTCAAATTCAAATTGAATTTGTTTCTGTAATTTGTTTTTCTTATCCTTTTTGAACATTCAGCCTAAAAATTATAGTTGTTAAACGGTGCGTTATTATTAGTTATTTCAGGCGCTTATAGAGATGGAAATAATTGACGAATTTTTATGGCGATTTTTTGTGATTGTCTCGTTTTTAAATATGCGTGTAATATCAGGAAGTTATGTTGCTGTTGCTGGTTTTTTGAGGTTTTCATGGTAAAGATTACTTGTATATTTAATATCCTTTACTCCAGAAATCTTTTTTTAAATTTTTTTCCATAAATTCTAAAAAAGTTATATTGACTGGATTTTACTGGGTTTTTTGACTGGTTTGATGAAAAAGCTAGTAATATCAATTGTGTAGCTGTAAATGCTCAAAATTACTTGCATTTTTTTTGGTGTTTATATCATGGATACCCCTAAATGTAGTATGTTGTTTGGGAATAGGGTACTAGATGTAGTGGCACTGTCTTGACTTTGAGTTTTTTGTTTGTTACTATTCGCTCACATCAAACATTAGTTGATGTCGTTGGTTTTTTTTGTGGGGATTGAGGCGTGTTTGCGATCTTTACCACATTATTATGGCGATTTTCCCGATAGGGAAGTAAAACATATCAGCCTTTAAGTACTGATAAAAGAATATTCAAGCGGATAAACTATGCAGATTTGGTTCTGTATGGAAGGGTAGATCTGCGTTTAGATTTATATTGATATTTTAAATAGGGCAAAACAAAGACAAAGCGAACGGGCGGATGACGGCTGTTCATCAATGATGCAAAAGGCAAGGAGAGGAAATGAGTACAAGACCGACAGATGAAGCAGGGAAAAAATCTTTCATTGTACCAACAGAAAACAGTAATCAAGTGGACTATAATAGTAGCGAAGATGAAGTTTGGGATGAATTATATGAGGCCCCCAAAAAAATGACATCCTCATTGCCTGAGAAAAAAGATCTATTGGAACAGCTTCCTGGTGGTAACTTCAGAATCAAGTCTGAAAAGCTTAAGCACCCCAAGTCAATTAGCTGGAAACGCTATTTCACTAAAGAAGGCGTGCATCCTTATGATGAAGTGGAATGGGAAAAGCGCACCGCTTCCATCACTAATGATAAAGGTGAAGTAATCTTCGAGCAGACGGATATCGATTTTCCGGTTTTCTGGAGCCAGATGGCTACCAATGTTGTAGTCAGTAAATATTTCCGTGGCAAAGTCGGAGAAGCAACCAAAGAACGCAGTCTGCGCGATTTGATTGACCGTGTGGCTAAAACCATTGCCAACTGGGGTTTAGTGCAGAATGCCTTTGGTAACGACAAAGATAAACAGATCTTCGAAGAAGAATTAACCTATCTGCTCCTGCATCAGATGGGCTCCTTTAACTCTCCGGTCTGGTTTAATGTTGGTCAGGAAGAATATCCGCAATGTTCGGCTTGTTTTATCAACTCTGTAGAGGACAAGATGGAATCCATCATGGATCTCGCCAAAACAGAGGGAATGCTCTTTAAATATGGCTCGGGAACAGGTACCAACCTTTCCACCCTGCGTGCCAGTGAAGAGAATCTTACCACCGGTGGCGTGGCCTCCGGCCCTGTAAGCTTTATGAAAGGCTACGATGCTTTTGCAGGTGTTATCAAATCCGGCGGAAAAACCCGTCGTGCAGCCAAAATGGTTATCCTCAATGTCGAACACCCCGACATCATGGAGTTCATTAACTGTAAAGTTAAAGAAGAGAAAAAAGCCTGGGCCTTGATCGAGCAGGGTTATGCCGGAACTTTCGATGGCGAAGCCTATAATTCAGTCTTTTTCCAGAACTCCAACAACTCTGTAAGAGTTAACGATCAGTTCATGGAAAAAGTTGTGGATGATGAGTCGTGGTACACCAGGGCCGTCACCAACGGTGAAAAAATCGGCAAATACAGAGCCAGAAACGTACTCAAAGCCATCTCCGAAGCAACTCATGTTTGCGGTGATCCCGGTTTGCAGTTTGACACAATGGTCAACCGCTGGAATCCCTGTGCCGATACCTTTAAAATTAATGCT
>Ga0209692_10002312_pt1 | contig 21491 bp, 23 predicted proteins | sample tdDd472_FD_187129 | JGI IMG/M metagenome (GOLD analysis project Ga0209692, IMG submission 187129) | Marine sediment microbial communities from the Atlantic coast under amendment with organic carbon and nitrate - tdDd47.2 (SPAdes)... | ecosystem: Environmental > Aquatic > Marine > Coastal >... | reverse complement strand
TGGTATGATTACAGGCATGATGAGTATAGCTCCAGCTATTGATTCTCCAGATTATTTGAATGAAGCTTCAGCAAATGCAATCCAAGTACAGCTTAGTGCTTTTTTTCAGTTTATTATGGCTATTGTTTATTTTGGTGTTGCGATTACCCTTTATCCGTTTCTTAAAAAATATAATGAAAAGCTGGCACTTGGATTTCTCAGTTTTAGAATTATTGCAACAGTATTTATTTTAGTAGGTGTAATTATCTTGCTTCTACTTTTATCGGTAAGTCAAGATTATGTAATATCAGGAGCCACAGATTCACAGTATTTTAAACTTATAGGTGCATTATTATACGCAGGACGCGATTTAGCTAACCATGTGGTAATGATTATAACATTAAATATAGGCTGGATAATGCTCTTCATTTTATTGATTCAATCACGATTACTACCATTATGGCTTTCTAGTTGGGGCTTAGTAGGAGCTACATTAACCATATTAGCTAGTTTGTTAATATTGTTTAATTCCATTAAAGTAATAACACCAATCTATATAATTTTAAATTTACCCATGGCCGTACAAGAATTAACTTTGGCTATATGGCTTATAATTAAAGGATTTAATTCATCTGTGATTACCTCAAATAAAATAGAAAAAAATAGAATCTAAACATTTTATCAAAAACGAAAAATACGAAAAATGCTCTCTCCTATAAATTTAAAGAAAGAGCATTCCAAGTAAAATAACTTTTATTCTGTTTTTATAAGTTCTTCCTTTTTAACAATATAGTTGAAAGAGCAATAAAGAATCCAATATATCCTGCGGCTAAAACTACAGTAATTCCTAAAGGTAAATTCTCAGGCACAATTCCTATTTCACTTAAATCCAAAGAACTTGTTCCGGAAGCATTTGTATAGCTTTTTTCTGAAGTCATTGTCAGAAACTCTGGTCTGGGAGTCAAATTAGAAATTATTTTGATAGGAAAATAAGCTCTGAATTCTGCTTTAAAAAACAAGCGAATTATACCTTCAATAGGAAAATATACTAAGAATAAAATTATTGATAAAGCAGTGTTTCTGAACAGGATTGCGAATAACAAGCCCAAAGTCATATACCCTATTGCCTGAACAAAATATATTAAAATTAAGTACGAGTTTTCAAAAATAATTGTGAATGAAAAATCCTTTGAAAATATCAATCCAAATATCAGAATTGCAACTAAAACCATTATGAAAGTATATAAAGCAACTGTCAAAATCATTATCAATTTTCCTTTAATTAAGTCTGTTCTATCTAGGCCATCAATAACATTCTGTCGAAAAGTTTTATAAGCAAACTCGTTCCCAACCAAAGTAATTAATACAATTGTTAGAAAAATATTAAACCAACTTGCAACCCATGGAAAGAATTCCCAAATATTTGGAAACTGGTATAAACCTTTTATTGAAAAACCCGGAATAGTAAAATGAAGTTGTGAAACTACTAGTATTACCAAAAAGAATAATAGAAAATGAATTATCATTAAGGTTTTAAAAGGTGGATATGATAATGCTTTTATTTTTTCGAGATTAAATAATTTTTTCATCTTTATTTTATTTATTCAATATTACAAACCTATTTAACTAACTGAAGGAATTGGTCTTCCAAGCTTTGCTTTCTAACCTGAATTTTAGTTAGCGTAAATCCTTTTTCGAAGCAGAATTTATTTAAATCACCTGAATTCAAGTCAGCATTTAAAACGACCGCAACATCTTCATCTGAAGGATAAACCTCTTTTGCTAAATTCGATTCTTTTATAGACATAATAAGATCCTCAGGTTTTTCTGTTTGTATAAAAACAGTCTCTTCTGAAGATAAAAGTTCTCCAACTCTTCCGTTTGCAATTAAATCTCCTGATTTTAAGATCGCAACATGCGTGCAAACCTTCTCAACTTCATCTAAAATATGACTGGCAATAATAATAGTTTTTCCAGCATCTGCTTGCGAAAGAATAATATTTCTAACCTCCGCAAATCCTTCAGGATCGAGCCCATTTGTAGGTTCATCTAGGATTAAAACCTCAGGATTTCCAATTAATACAGAAGCAATCGACATTCGTTGTTTCATTCCAAGCGAAAGATGCCCAAAATTTGTGTGCTTACGTTTTAAAAGATTTGCTACTCCTAATGCATTATTAATATCTTTTTCGTCGGCATCTTTAATTTTTGCTACAATCTTCAAATTTTCCCATAATGTTAGATACGGATAAAAATTTGGAGTTTCAATCAAAGCACCAATTCTTCTTCTCGAAAACTTACTAAATGGTTGTTCGAACCACTCGTAACTTCCTCCGTTTGCATTTAAAATCCCCATAATTACAGCTAGCGTAGTAGTTTTACCACTTCCGTTTGGTCCAAGCATACCGTAAACTTCACCCTTATTTACTTCGAATGATACATTCTCGATAGCTCGAATATTTCCGTAATTCTTACTTAAATTATTAATTTGTAATACCTTTTCCACAGATTCAATTTTTTATAGTTAAAAAATAAGGGAAATAATTATTCCCTTATAAATTTATTTTAAAGACGAATGAGTTTTTAATTAGTTACCCAATTCAGAAAAGAATTTAATTCGCATTAATCTGATTTCTTCTTCTGAATAATCTTCCTCACCTAATTCTTCCAATGCAGCATCAATAGATTCCGTTTCTGCCTCTTCTCTGAAGTATTCAAAAATATCTTCTTGCTTATCATCGTCTATTGTTTCATTAATGTAATAGTCGATATTTATTTTTGTTCCTGATTGTACAATAGATTCTATTTCATCAAGTAATTGCATCATATCCAGGCCTTTTGCACTTGCTATATCCGCTAAGGACATTTGCCTGTCGATACTCTGAATTATATAAACTTTCATTCCCGATTTATTCACCACCGACTTAACAACCATATCCATTGGGCGAATAATCTCTTTTTCCTCAACGTAAGTTTGAATTAGCTCAACAAATTTGCTCCCATATTTTTTAGCCTTACCTGCTCCAACACCAACAATTTGTTGCATTTCATCTATCGTAATTGGATATTGAATTGCCATATCCTCAATTGAAGGATCTTGGAATATTACAAAGGGAGGCAGATTCAAATCTTTGGCTACTTTTTTTCTTAAATCTTTTAAAATATTGAAAAGCTCTGTATCAGCAGCAGCAGTTCTTCCTTCCCCTGTTTTTGCTTCAACATCATCATCTTGAGATTCATAATCATGATCCTTGGTAAGTGTAAACGGAGTCGGATTTTTTATATATTCCCTCCCAGCTTTATTCACACTCATTAAACCATAATTTTCAATATCCTTATCAATAAATCCTGCAATTAGAGCTTGCCTTAATACTGCATTCCAATATTTTGGTTCTTCTTTAGCCCCTTCTCCAAACAACTCTAATTCATGGTGTTTATATGATTTAATCGCTGTGTTTTTAACACCTGATAATACATTCGCTACATGTTCTGACTTAAATTTTTCTTTAACTGCTATAATTGCTTCTAGAGCTAATACAACATCATCCTTTCCCTCAAACTGTTCTTTAGGATGATTACAATTATCACAATTTTCACAATTTTCAGTATGATATTCCTCGCCAAAATAATGCAAAAGCATTTTTCTACGACAAACAGCACTTTCAGCATAAGCAACAGTTTCTAACAATAACTGCTTACCTATTTCCTGTTCAGCCAGAGGTTTTCCTTGCATAAATTTCTCAAGCTTCTGAATATCTTTATAGCTATAAAACGAAATACATTTTCCTTCTCCACCATCACGTCCAGCACGGCCAGTTTCCTGATAATATCCTTCTAAACTCTTTGGAATATCATAATGAATAACAAATCTAACATCAGGTTTATCTATTCCCATCCCGAAAGCTATTGTTGCAACAATAACATCAACGTCTTCCATTAGAAATTTATCCTGATTACCACTCCTGGTCGAAGCATCCATTCCTGCGTGATAAGGCAATGCTTTTATTCCATTAACCTTTAAAATTTCAGCAAGCTCCTCCACCTTTTTACGACTCAAACAATAAATAATACCAGATTTCCCTGAATTATTCTTTATAAATTTAATAATCTCTTTTGCCGCATCAACCTTTGGTCTAACCTCATAGTAGAGGTTCTCTCGATTAAACGACGACTTAAAAACATTTGCTTTAAGCATATCGAGATTCTTCTGAATATCGCTCTGAACCTTTGGTGTTGCTGTAGCTGTTAATGCAATTAAAGGTGCAACTCCAATTTTATTTATTATTGGACGAATTCGTCTATACTCAGGGCGAAAATCGTGACCCCATTCTGATATACAATGTGCCTCATCAACGGCATAAAATGATATTTTAGCCCGTTTTAAAAAGACAATATTTTCTTCTTTGGTTAATGATTCTGGGGCAACATAAAGTAGTTTCGTTTTTCCATCTAAAACATCTTGTTTCACCTTTTGCATTTGAGTTTTAGTTAAAGATGAATTAAGGAAATGCGCTATTCCTTCTTCTGAACTAAAACCCCGCATTGAATCAACCTGGTTTTTCATTAATGCTATTAAAGGAGAAATTACAATTGCTGTTCCTTCCATAATTAAAGAAGGTAACTGATAACACAAAGACTTTCCTCCTCCTGTAGGCATTAATACAAACGAATCGTTCCCATCCAATACATTTCTAATAACAACCTCCTGATTCCCTTTGAATGCATTAAATCCAAAATACTTTTTTAGGGAATCTTTTAATGAAATATCTGCTCCTACACTCATGCCTGTCTGTAAATTATAATATAAAATTGTTTAGGTCAATTTTTTAAAAATAAAAATTTCCCATTCACAAAGAAACCTTTTATTTATTTTCAAAACATGTTTTACATAAAACCAATGCGGTTTATCTTAAAAATAAATACATTTGTACATAAATTTACAATAAATTTTTAAAATTCATTATATCATGTCTGACATTTTTATTCACTTTTTGATTAAAATCAGATTTTTAAATATTTACATATGGATATTATCGCGTTAGCTAAAAATACAATAATAGAAGAATCAAAATCCATCAAGAAATTGGCCGATTATATTGATTCTGATTTTGAGAAAGTTGTAAAAACAATTTATGAAAGTAAAGGACGCGTAATTGTTACCGGAATTGGTAAAAGCGCTAACATTTCTCAGAAAATAGTTGCCACCTTAAATTCAACAGGAACACCAGCAATTTTTATGCATGCAGCCGATGCTATACATGGTGATCTTGGAATTGTTCAGGAAGATGATGTTGTTATTTGTATTTCGAAAAGTGGCAATACTCCTGAAATTAAAGTTCTTGTTCCTCTTATTAGAAGCCGTGGAAATACTTTAATTGCAATAGTTTCATCTACAGATTCTTATTTAGCAATTAACTCTGATTTTATTTTAAAATCTACTGTTGATAAAGAAGCTTGTCCGAACAACCTTGCTCCTACAAACAGCACTACAGCACAGCTTGTTGTTGGCGACGCCCTTGCAGTTTGTTTATTAGAATATCGTGGATTTTCAAGCGAAGATTTTGCTAAATATCATCCTGGAGGTGCTTTGGGTAAAAAGCTTTATATGCGTGTAAGCGATTTGTATAAAAACAATGAATCACCAAAAGTTTCTGAAGATGAGAATATAAAAGATGTGATTTTAGAGATTAGCTCTAAAAGACTAGGTGCAACTGTTGTTCTAAACAAACTGGAGAAAATATCAGGCATAATTACAGATGGTGATATTAGAAGAATGTTACAAAAACATGATTCTTTTGAAAATTTAACTGCTAAGGATATCATGTCCTTAAATCCTAAAACTGTCGATAGAGACGAACTAGCCATAAACGCTTTTCATCAAATGGAAAGCAACCATATTACTCAGTTAATTGTTGAGAAAAATGAACAATACATTGGAATGATTCACTTACACGATATTTTAAAAGAAGGGATTGTATAAAAATGTCATCTAAAGGAAAAAGCATGACGTTTTTAGAACATCTTGAGGAATTGAGATGGCATTTAATTAGAACTTTTTCAGCTATTATTATTATTTCTATTGCAGCATTTATTTTTCGTGAAATTGTTTTCGATAAAATTATTCTGGCTCCTAAAAATTCTGACTTTTTTACCAATAAACTTCTTTGTCTTCTTGGGCAAAAAGTTGACATTCCAAAGCTTTGCATTAACAAAGAGCCGTTTCAACTAATAAGCATTAAAATGGCCGGACAATTTACAATGCATATTACCACCTCAATTTTTGCAGGATTAATAATTGGTTTTCCTTATTTTTTCTGGGAGTTTTGGCGATTTATTAAACCTGCACTCTACGAAAATGAAGCAAAACATTCAAGAGGTGCAGTATTATTTAGCTCATTATTATTCATGATGGGTGTATTGTTTGGCTACTTTGTAATTGCACCATTATCAATTCATTTCTTGGGATCTTATAATGTAAGCGATCAAGTAATAAATCAAATAAACTTGAGGTCATATATTGGAACAGTAACATCAGTTACACTTGCAGCAGGCTTAACTTTTGAACTGCCAATCTTAATTTATTTTTTGAGCAAAGCAGGACTTGTAACACCTGAATTTCTTAGAAGATACCGTCGTCATTCTATCGTTGTGATTTTAATTTTAGCAGCGACAATTACACCTCCCGATGTCTTCAGTTTAATTTTGGTTACCTTCCCACTTTTAATTCTTTATGAAGCTGGAATAATAATTTCCAAAAAAATCGTTAGTAGAATAAGTAAAGAAGAAATTAAGGCTTAAATCTATTTTTTAGAATATAAATCAATGAAAAGAAAATTCCTCCTCTGGTTTATTATAATTCCTTTTATTATAATTCAATCTAATCAGCTTTTTGCTCAAATAACAAAAGTCCGAGGCAAAATCCTTGATACTGAAAGTGGAGAACCTTTACCTTTTGTAAATGTAACATTCAAAAACTCTTCGGTGGGCACAATAACAAACACCGATGGTGAATATTTTCTAGAAACAAGAACTTATTATGACTCTGTTATAGTTTCTTTTGTAGGTTATAAGAAGAAATCTCAATTTGTTTATAAAGATCGTTTTCAGGAGATAAATTTATCATTAGAACCAAATATTTTCGCTTTAGAAGAAATTGTTATAAAGCCAACCGAAAACCCGGCACACCCTATTCTTCGTAATATTATTGCTAATAAAGAAAAACATAATCCTCGTAAATTTGATTCATATAATTATAAACTCTACAATAAAGTAGAAATTGACATAAACAACGTTGATGATAAAATGCGTGAAAGTAAACTCTTAAAAAACTTTCAATTTATTTTCGATTATGTCGATACATCAGCAATAACGGGCAAATCATATTTGCCTATTTTTATTACTGAATCATTTTCTGATTACTATTTTAACCGAAATCCAAGAGTAGAACGAGAAATTATTAATGCAACAAAAATTTCGGGTATAGAAAATGCCAGCATATCGCAATTTACGGGTAAAATGTATCAGAACATTAATATTTATGAAAACTTCGAGACCGTTTTCGAGCCAGGGTTTGTAAGTCCAATAGCCGATTTTGGATTAACATATTATAAATATTATCTTATTGATAGCGCTTTTATAGGTGATAAGTGGTGTTATCAAATTTCATTTATTCCTAAACGAAAACAAGAAAGAACTTTTCGAGGTGATTTCTGGGTTAACGATACCTCCTTTGCCATTGTAAAAATTCAAATGCGAATGGCTAAAAATGTTAATATTAATTACATAAATGATTTTGTTGCTGAGTATGAATTTGAACCTGTAAAAGATAGCTTGTGGTTTCTAAAAAAAGAGAAATTGTTTTTTGATTTTAACCTAACCGATAAAACACTTGGGTTCTTTGGCAAGAAAACTACCAATTACATGAATATCAAGTTAAATGCAGAGATGCCAGAAGAAGTAACAAAAATTAACGATAATGTAATTGTAAAGGAAAATGCAATAATAAATGATGAGGATTATTGGGCAGAACGTAGACCAATTCAGCTAACTCCAAAAGAAAGAGATATTTATAATATGGTTGATTCAATTCAACAAGTTCCAATATACACTACTTATGAAAAACTTGTTGGAATGTTTGCCATGTACCATTACGAAGTTGGATTATTTGAAATCGGACCATATTACAAAATGTTTAGTTTCAACGAAATTGAAGGAAACCGATTTCGGTTTGGTGGGCGAACAAGTAATAACTTTAGCACCAAATTTATGTTCAATGCACATGCTGCATATGGTGAAAAAGATAATCGTTTTAAATATGGAACAGGTTTTATTTATATGTTCGATAAAAATCCAAGAACATCGTTAGAAGTACAATACAAACATGACATTCAGCAACTTGGACAAAGCCCAAATGCTCTTACCGAGGATAATATTTTCACATCAATTCTTCGAAGAAATCCAAACTATAAACTTACAATGGTAAATGATTTTAGAACAACCCTTGAAAAAGAATGGTTTCAGGGATTCTCAAATTCATTAACATTTAATTATAAAAGCATTGAACCAACTCAATACATTCCGTTTCAAAAATCGACACTAACCGATACTACATTTTACAGTGACATTACTGCATCAGAAGTTACTTTTAATTTAAGATTTGCAAAAAATGAGAAATTCATCCGAGGCGAATTTGAAAGAACCAGTCTGGGTACCGACAAGCCTATTTTAAATTTATACCTAACTGCAGGATTAAAGAATGTATTCGAAAGTCAATACGAATATTACAAGGTTAATGTTAGCATAGCACATAAAGTTCCTATAAGTCCACTTGGATACTTTAAATACATTATTGATGCAGGGCAAGTATTCGGAACAGTTCCATATCCTTTATTAAAATTACACGAAGGAAACGAAACATATGCTTTCGACCGCTATGCTTTCAACATGATGAACTATTATGAGTTTGCCAGTGATCGTTATGTAAGTTTATATGCTGAACACCATTTTCAGGGCTTCTTCCTAAATAAAATTCCCTTAATGCGTAAATTAAAATGGCGTGAGGTTGTTTCAGCCAAAGGATTAATTGGTGATTTAAGCAATAGACATAAAAATATTATGGATTTCCCTGAAGGATTGTACCAAGTTAACGATCCTTATTTGGAAGCTAGCATTGGAATAGAAAATATCTTTAAAATTTTTAGAGTAGATGCCATGTGGCGATTATCTTATTTAGATCACGATAATATCGAGAAATTTGGATTGCGCTTACTAGTTCAGTTTGTTTTCTAGGCAATTATAAGTCTGTCTTTTCGTTAATAAAGTTTTTAAATAAAATTATACCTTTGCATAAAATAAAATACAATGAGTCAGGAAAAGATAAAACTTCGTACCGATACTTTAATTAAAAAATATCGTTCAAGAACAGTTGTAAAAGGAGTGTCTGTTGAAGTTGAGCAAGGAGAAATTGTTGGTTTGCTTGGTCCAAATGGGGCTGGAAAAACAACTTCGTTTTACATGATTGTTGGATTAATTACACCAAACGAAGGCAAAATCTATCTTGACGATGTAGATATTACCAAAGAACCCGTTTATAAAAGAGCCCAAAAAGGAATTGGTTATTTAGCTCAAGAAGCTTCTGTTTTCCGGAAATTAAGCATAGAAGATAATATTAAAGCAGTTCTTGAAATGTCTAACTTTTCAAAAGAAGAACAACGAGATAGGTTGGAGACTTTAATTGATGAGTTTGGATTACAAAAAATCAGAAAAAGCCTTGGAATTCAACTTTCCGGTGGAGAGCGACGTAGAACCGAAATTGCCCGTGCTTTAGCAATTAAACCAAAGTTTATTTTGCTTGATGAACCTTTTGCCGGAGTTGATCCTATTGCTGTTGAAGATATTCAAGAGATTGTTGGAAAACTTAAGGAAAAGAATATTGGCATCTTAATTACAGATCATAATGTTCGAGAGACATTAACAATAACAGACCGAGCTTATTTACTTTTCGAAGGATCAATATTGAAATCTGGAAATGCAAGAGAACTTGCTGAAGATGAACAGGTTCGTAGAGTTTATTTAGGTAAGAATTTTGATCTAAGAACTATTGGTATTGAAGACGATTAAGTCTACTTAATTTATAACTGACTAAAATGTCAGAATTCTCTAATAACAAAACTGTATTTACCTTAAGTACAGGAAAAGTGAATCTTTATTCGCTAGTAATGATATTTCCTGTTACAGCAATATATCTAATTCCATATATCCTAGTTTGGGATTTTGCTTCTTTCGAAATTGGCAGAAAAGAATTCATGAATCTTTTTATTTATATTCTCATATTTGGAATAATTATTCATGAGCTCTTGCACGGAATTACATGGGCGTTTTTCACTAAAAAAGGTTTTAAATCTATCAAATTTGGAATAAATGGTATAACTCCTTATTGCCACTGTAAGGAAGCATTAATGGCAAAACATTACCGACTTGGAGGTGCAATGCCACTTATAATAATGGGAATTATTCCTTCGATCGTTGGAATCATATTGGGAGATGGTCTTTACTTATCTTTTGGCATCTTCTTTTCTTGGGCAGCATGTGGCGATATTATTTCTCTATTTATGCTAAGAAAATATAATGGAAACAAATTAGTTTTTGATCATCCTGATAAAATGGGCTTTTATGTTGAGGGATCTAATCTTTAAGCCTATAAGCCATTACTCGGTTATCATAAAATGTTGGAATAAAAACAATCTTTTTTTCGTAATCAAATCCAATATCAGCAGCATTAATTTTTAAGGGTGTTGTATCAAGTAATTTTTCAGTTTCTCTTCCCAAGCCTGCCAGATATAAATTGCCACTCCAATCAGAATAAATAAACTTATTATTTTCAAAACAAATTAATCCATCAATTCCTCCTGTATTTAATATGTAATCTGATTGAACCCTATTTTTTAAATTAGCTTTTACAATTTTATCTCGCGTTCCGATAAGCAGAAACTCTTTCATAATACATAATCCATTAGGATGATTTAAGTTCTCTGAGCCTATCCATTTTTTTACAACTCCGTTAAATAATTTATAAATTACATTAGTTTGCATATCTGAAATATAAATATCTCCAGTGCGATCAATCACAATATCATTTAAAAATTTTGCATCTGGCACGTTATAAAATCGAATAAGCTTTTCAGATTGAATATCAATTTCGGCAATACGATCAATATCAGTAACGAAAAGCCTTTCTTTATAAACCCCCATGCCTTTAGGAGCATGCAATCCTTTTACCCATTCCAGTTTAATGATTATTCCATCAGGAGTCAATTTTGAAATAAATCCATTGTTATCTTTATCAAGAGGTTTTCCATTAATATTCGATACAAAAATTGCATTCTGCTTATTACAGTAGTATACCGATTCTGGAGTTTTAAATTCCGCAGAAGTTTTCCACAAAGCTTCAATTTTTGAATCCAAAAAAGCTTTTTCATCCTGAGCACTTATAGAATGCACGAAAAGAAAAAATAATCCAGTTAAAAGAAATAAATATTTTTTCATAATAAAACTGTTAGAAACAACTATCAAGTTATTGAAAATATTATCAAAATTCAATCTAAATAGTTCACTTAAAAGCTTACTAACCTTTTTATTATTAAAAATTGAATGTCTCATATATTTTTATTTAAATTATTCTTGTAATATGAAAATTTGTAATATATTTGCACTCTCATTTGCGGATGTGTCGTAATTGGTAGCCGAGCTAGACTTAGGATCTAGTGCCGAGAGGCGTGGGGGTTCGAGTCCCTTCATCCGCACAACAAAACTAACCGCTTAAACTATCGAGCCAAATCGGTGGTTTGGCGGTTTTTAAGATTTATAAATTCTCAAACATAAAATGTAATGAACATAGTTAAAGAGAACATTAGTGATTTGACAGCTGTCTTAAAAGTAACTATTGCTGAAAAAGACTATGCTGAGAAGGTTGAAGCTGCACTTAGCGATTATCGTAAAAAAGCCCGCATTGATGGTTTCCGCCCTGGGAAAGTACCAACTGGTTTGATTAAAAAAATGTACGGTAAAGGAATTCTTATTGAAGAAGTAAACAAACTTATTTCTGAATCTCTTACTAATTATATTCGCGACGAAAAGTTAAATCTTTTAGGAGAACCATTACCAGCAGAAAATCAAAAACCTGCTGATTTTGATAATGAAACTGAATTTGAATTTGCTTTTGATGTTGCTATTGCACAAGATATCGAAGTAAAACTATCTAAAAAGGACAAAGTTCCTTATTATGATATAAAAGTTGATGATAAATTGTTTGATTCATATTCTGAAAATTATACCCGTAAATTTGGGGAATTTAAAGATGTTGATGAAACTACAGACAATGAAATGTTATCAGGAAATTTTGTTCAGCTAGATGCTGAAGGTAAAGTTTTAGAAGGTGGAATAAAAGCTGATGATGTAAGAATTACTGTTGAGTATATTAAAGATGCTGATATTAAGAAAACATTTGCTGGTAAAAAAGTTGCTGACAAAATGGTTTTCGATGTGCGTAAAGCATATCCAAGTGATGCTGAGATTGCTTCAATGCTTAGAATTGAAAAAGAAAAAGCACAAGAAGTTAAAGGTGATTTCGAATTTGATATCACCAAAGTACAGCGTTTCTTCCCTGCAGAAGTAAATCAAGATCTTTACGATAAAGCTTTCGGAAAAGATGTAGTGAAATCTGATGAAGAGTTCAAAGCAAAGATATCTGAAGAAATTAAAGCCAACTTTGTTCGCGAAACAGATTATAGATTTATGATTGACGCAAAAGATAAACTTGTTGCAAAATTAAATCCTGAATTACCAACTGAATTCTTAAAACGTTGGTTAACTGTTGTAAACGAAGGTAAATTTACTGCTGAACAAATCGAAGAGGAATATCCAAAATTCGAATCTGATTTGAAATGGCAATTAATTAAAGATCAAGTTATAAGAGATAACGAGATTAAAGTTGAAGAAAGTGATGTACTAGAAGCAGCTAAAGAAGTTACTGCCGCTCAGTTTGCTCAATATGGTTTAGCTAACTTACCTGACGAACAATTAGAACAATATGCTCAAGAAATTCTTAAGAAAGATAACGAACGAAGGAATCTTTACGAAAAGAAATTCGAAGACAAAGTTGTTGATTTCATTAAAGAATCTGTAAAACTTGACAAGAAAGAAGTTACAACTGAAGAGTTTCAGAAGCTTTGGGAAGACGAAAAGAAAAAAAACGAAAAGAAAAGTAAATAACCCTGGTTATACTTTAAACAAATAAAAGCAAGTCGTGTTATTCAATATAACACGACTTTTTTATTTCAGAATGGATATAAACTCATTCAAATTTTAACTAACTTTATCTGCTAATAATTAAAATCTGATAAAATTATGATTCCGCAAGACGAATTTAAAAAATATGCAACTAAGCATCGAGGTATAAGCAGTTTGTCACTGGAGAAATATGCTTCAGTATACAATAACTATATATCACCAACAATTATAGAAGAACGTCAGTTAAACATTGCACAAATGGATGTTTTCTCCCGTCTTATGATGGATAGAATCTTGTTTTTAGGAGTGCCAATTGACGATTACGTTGCTAATATTATTCAAGCACAATTACTTTTCCTTGAATCAACTGATCCTTCAAAAGATATTCAAATATATATGAATACTCCTGGTGGAGGTGTTCATGCCGGATTAGGCATTTACGATACCATGCAATATATTAGTCCTGATATAGCAACTATTTGTACAGGTATGGCTGCTTCAATGGGAGCCGTTTTATTGACTGCCGGAACTGCCGGAAAAAGGACAGCTTTAACTCACTCTCGAATAATGATACATCAACCTATGGGTGGTGCTCAAGGTCAAGCTTCTGATATTGAAATTACAGCACGTGAGATTCAAAAGTTAAAAAAAGAATTATACGATATCTTAGCTAAACACTCAGGAAATACATTCAAGAAAATTGAAAAAGATTCTGATCGTGATTACTGGATGACAGCCGAAGAAGCTAAAAATTATGGTATGATTGATGAAGTTTTACTTCGAAACGGAACAAAAAAATAACTAAAAATTAATATCAAAATAAGCCGCATTATTACAAATGCGGTTTTTTTATTGTGATTAATGCCGTAAATTTGTCTCGTTAATTAATAATATAGTACAATGGATAAGTGTTCGTTTTGTGGAAGAGAGAAAAAAGATACAAATCTTTTAATTGCCGGATTATCCGGGCATATCTGTGATCGTTGTATTGAGCAAGCTCATGACATTGTTTTGGAAGAGCTTCAGAAAAAAGGTGATTTTGATGTAAATCAGATTGAACTATTAAAACCTATTGAAATTAAAGATTTTCTTGATAAGTATGTTATTGGTCAGGAAGATGCTAAAAAATATCTTTCAGTTGCTGTATATAATCATTACAAAAGATTATTACAAACCAACAAAAAGGATGACGACGATATTGAAATTGAAAAATCAAATATTGTTCTTGTAGGAGAAACCGGAACCGGAAAAACATTATTGGCAAGAACCATTGCCAAAATGCTTCACGTTCCTTTTACAATTGTTGATGCTACCGTACTTACAGAAGCTGGTTATGTTGGTGAAGATATTGAAAGTATTTTAACCCGATTGCTTCAAGTTGCTGATTATAATGTTGAAGCGGCTGAAAAAGGAATTGTTTTTATTGATGAAATTGATAAAATTGCACGAAAAGGAGATAATCCTTCAATTACACGTGATGTTTCAGGTGAAGGAGTTCAGCAAGGTTTATTAAAACTATTGGAGGGATCAATAATAAATGTTCCGCCACAAGGTGGACGAAAGCATCCTGACCAGAAAATGATTCCGGTTAACACCAAGAATATTTTATTTATTTGCGGTGGTGCATTTGATGGAATTGAGCGTAAAATTGGTCAAAGGTTAAATACACAGGTTGTAGGATATTCAGCAAGCAAAGAAAAAGATCAAATTGATGCTAAAAACCTATTACAATATATTGCACCTCAGGATTTAAAGTCATTTGGTTTAATTCCTGAAATTATTGGGCGATTACCAGTTCTTACATATTTAAATCCATTACATAAAGAAGCTTTAAGAAGAATTCTTACTGAGCCTAAAAATGCTATTATCAAGCAATACGAAAAGCTTTTTAAGATGGACGATGTGAAATTAAAGTTTGAAAAAGAAGTCTTAGACTATATTGTTGAGAAAGCCGATGAATTTAAATTAGGTGCCAGAGGTTTACGTTCAATTTGTGAAGCTATTATGATGGATGTTATGTTTGATATTCCATCATCAGAAGAAAAAGAAGTTGTTATTACCCTTGAGTATGCAAAAGACAGAATGGGTAAAATAAATATACAACGATTAAAAGCTGCTTAATTTTAATTTAAATAAAAATCCGCCTCGCGGTTTACAAAAAAAAGAGCTACAATTATGTAGCTCTTTTTTATTTCTTCCTATCCAATGTTAATATTGTAAATGGGTATTTATTTTTTTCATCAGGTTCAAATTTTCGTTCCTCAACTACGTCCCATTCTTCCATATTTATCTCAGGAAAAAAAGTGTCTCCTTCAAACTTATGATGAATTTGAGTTATATAAATTCTATCAACTAATGGCATTGCTACATCGTAAATAACTCCACCCCCAATAATAAAAGCTTCTGAATCATTTTTTGCTTCCTTTATTGCATCTTCTAAAGAATGCACAACAACACAACCTTCAGCCTGATAATCCTTATCTCTGGTAATAATAACATTAGTTCTATTTGGCAAAGGTCTGCCATTAGACTCAAAAGTTTTACGTCCCATAATAATATAATGACCAGTAGTAGTCTCTTTGAAATGTCTCATATCGCGAGGTAATTTCCAAATCAAACTATTATCTTTTCCTATTACATTGTTTTCTGCAACTGCTACAATAATTGATAACATATATTTGTATATTAGTGAAATGGTTAATCAGTAAAATTGTAATTGCAAATTTTGTTACTTCTTTACTATCTGCTTCTTTAAGTAACTAATATAACCATTAAGTCTTTTTAATAAATAATTTAAATCTTCATGTAGAAGATCACCCCTTTCCTTACTTACTAAATCTCTTTCTTTAGCTTTAACTAACCAATTTTTCGATTCCATTAGTGAACCTCTCGAATAATAACAAAACTGAATGTTTTCTTTAAATGAGTACCTTCCATATCCTTCTGCTATATTTGCTGAAATAGAATCAACTGCACGAGCAAATTGTTTTCCAATTGTATCTTTCTCAAAATAATTCCAATCATAAACTATCTTCCAAACTTTGTCTCCAATTTCATTTGCTAATTGATAAATTTCTAATTTCTCTAAAGAGTAAAATTCATCCATAAAATATCATTTTTCTATTTTACAAATTTACTAATCAACTATTACACAGAAATAGCTCCTTTTATATGCGGATGTGAATCATAATCTTCCAAAGTAAAATCATCAAATTCAAACGAAAAAATATCTTTTTTATCAGGATTCACTTTAAGATTTGGTAGTGTTTTTGGTTCACGAGTTAATTGCAACTTCACCTGTTCGATATGATTTGTATATATATGAGCATCTCCTAATGTATGCACAAACTCATATGCTTCTAATCCAGTTGCTTGAGCTACCATTTTTAGTAAAATAGCATATGAAGCAATATTAAAAGGCACACCTAAGAAAATATCTGCACTACGTTGATATAACTGACAAGATAATTTTCCATCTGCTACATAAAACTGAACCAAAATATGACACGGTGGTAAAGCCATATTCTTAATATCACCAACATTCCATGCGCTTACAATATGCCGTCGCGAATCCGGATTATTTTTTATTGAATCAATAATTTGAGAAATTTGATCAACAGATTCACCATTTGGTGCAGGCCATGATCGCCATTGATAACCGTAAATATTCCCTAAATCACCATTTTCATCTGCCCACTCATCCCAAATACGAACCTTATTATCGTTCAGATATTTTATATTAGTATCTCCGTTAAGAAACCACAATAACTCGTAAATTATAGATTTTAAGTGTAATTTCTTTGTTGTTAGTAATGGAAATCCCTCCTGTAAATTAAATCGCATTTGGTAACCGAAAGAACTAATTGTTCCAGTTCCTGTTCGATCTTCTTTCTTAACACCATTATTTAATACGTGATCTAATAAATTGAGATATTGTTTCATTTTTAGCTTTTTTCTCCATGTATATAATTGACTGTAAAAGTAAAAAAACTAATAGCGGATTCATTCATTTAATTGGTTTTCTATTTAACAATTTTCAAAAATTAAAATGATAATTAAACTGTAAAACCTAATAGAATCAACATATTATACCCATTTTAACTGTTAATAAAAAATAAATTAGTACATTTGAGCATTTAATTACCAAAATTATCTAAATAGGATTGAGATGGCTAAAGTATTTTCACTTTCAGAAGCAGCTTCAATAGCATTGCATGGAGTAATTTTAATTGCTCAAGAAAAAGAAGGGTTAAACGTAATAAAAATTGCAGAACGTACAGATACTTCAAAACACCATGTAGCTAAAGTAATGCAACGATTAGTAAAAGCTGGCTATTTAACTTCACAGCGAGGACCAAGCGGAGGTTTTGTTTTAAGAAAAAATCCTGCGGATATACATTTTCTTGAAATTTACGAGGCAATTGAAGGCCCAATTGAAATTACAGAATGTCCAATGGATAAACAAATTTGTCCGTTTGACAAATGTATTATGAATAATGTAACCAGCAAGATGACTCTTGAATTTAAAAGCTTCCTTAGTAATCAAACTGTAGAACAATATTTAAAATAACATCTATATAAATGAAGAGAGATAAAACCCTGTTACAAAAAGTAACAGGGTTTCTTTTAATATATGAAGTTAAGTAAAAATCCTACTATAATTATTCCAACCGCCACAATTCCAACAAAAATTGCAATCAGTTGCCATTTCAGTACTTTCTTTAGAATTATTATTTCGGGTAGCGATAACCCAATTACCGACATCATAAAAGCAAGGGCAGTTCCAAGAGTTACGCCTTTTTCAATTAGCACACTTATTATTGGAATAATTCCTGCTGCATTAGAATATAAAGGAATACCTATAACAATTGCTAATGGAACTGAATACCAGTTAGCTTTACCCATTAAGGCAGAAAGAAAATCTTCCGGCACATAACCATGTGCTCCTGCCCCAACTGCTATTCCTATTAATATGTAAATCCAGATTTTGCCAACAATGTCCTTTACAGAATCATATCCTGTTTTTATTCGCTGCTCAAATGAAATCTTTTCTTCAATTTCATCTTGATTATTGGATTTAACCTTAAAAACCCAATCTTCAACGTATTTTTCAAGCTTAAATACACCAATTAACCAACCTGAAAGAATAGCTACCGTTAATCCTGTTAATACATAAATCAAGGTTACTTTCCAACCAAATAATCCTATAAGCATTACAACAGCTACTTCGTTTATCATTGGTGCTGCAATTAAAAACGAAAAGGTTATTCCAATCGGAATGCCTGCTTCAACAAATCCTAAAAATAAAGGAATTGCGGAACAAGAACAAAATGGAGTTACTATTCCTAATAAGGCAGCCATTATATTTCCTGTAAACAATGATTTTCCTTTTAATGCTTCTCTAGTTTTATCAGCAGAGAAGTAAGTGCGAATTATTCCTACAATAAAAATAATAAGAATAAGTAATAGAAACACTTTAGGTACTTCAAAAATAAAAAACCTTAAAGTTTCAGTAAAATGTTTTCCTGCTTCTAACCTAAATATATCATCAATAATAAAATCAGTTATTGGCGATAAATATTTGTAAAATACAACCCAAGCTACCACAAGGATCGATATATATATTATGTTTTTCTTTAAATAAGTTTTCATTACACTTTATTTTTTATCTCGGGGTCGAAGCATACACATGCAAGAACCCGTTAATCTTTCTGTTTTATCAATTACTAATGGTAATCCATCACGCTCCCACTCAACTATTCCTCCAACCATATTAGCAACATTTCTTACTTTTTTCGATATCAATAATACAACAGCTTCTTTACTTCTTAGTCCCGCTGCATCAGCAAAAATTAATGGTTTATCTTGCGGTAAATCTTTATATGTTTCTTCCAAAATGCTCAAAGGACAAAGAATTAGTTCATCAACATCAAACATCTTGAATCGATTCATATAGTCTTCTCGCACATCAACAAGTACCGCTCCCTTTTTGCTTAAGTCCAAAGTTTCTTTTGGAGAAATATGAAGAATCTCTCCCAATTTGATACCAAATCCATCGAAGAAGTTATTCATCTTACATAAATATTAATGCAGTATAATAAATTCCAACGCCAATAAATATTATAGCAACTATGTATCTAAAATACTTTTCGAAAATCTGAATTCGATTATACAGTTTACCTACACCCGAAACAGTAAATGCTAATAAATATGCAAAAATGATTACAGGTAATCCTGTTGCAAAAGCAAATACTATTGGTAAATACAAACCCTTAACGCTTGTTACTGTCATTGGAATTAATAGTCCAAAGTACAGCACTCCGCTATAAGGGCAAAATGCTAATGCAAATAAAATTCCTATAATTAAAACAGTCCAAAAGTTCAGTTTTTTGTTTTTGGTGTATTTCTCAATTACATTATTCATATTACCAAATGCAAGCTTTAAAACTCCGAGCATCATCAATCCAAAAACAATTAATAAAGGACCTAGAATTTTTTCGCCCCATTCCTGAAAAAAGGATGATACATTAAACTGACCAATGCCGAAGTAAAATATCAACCCTATTGCAGTATATGAAATTGCGCGACCGAGAGTATAAATAAATCCATTTAGGAAAACTCGCCTTTTGTATTCAATATCTTTCCCAATATATGCAATAGCAGTTATATTAGTAGCTAATGGACATGGACTAATGGCTGTCATTAAACCAAGTACAAAAGCAGAAATTATTGGAAACTGCGAATTTTCTAAAAAGCTTTGTAAGATTTCCATATTATTATAATCGATCGTCAATTGTCGACTTAATTATTTCTTCTAATTTCTCAGGATTAGATCTTGCATTTAAAAAAGCTTCAGTTGTTAGGTTCACAACTTCATCACCAAACACGAGTAATAATGTCTGCCCTGCAATCTCATATTTATCTACTAGCTCTTTATTTTGATCTTCTTCTCTGTTTACTGAAATAAAAGTAACATCATCAGCGTAATTAGCCTCTATATATTCTTTTGAAACTTTCTCTACTGCCTGACAAGTTGCACAACGACGTGTTGCATGAAAATAATACGCTTTTGCTGAAGTTTCCTCAACTGTTTTAGAACAACATGCTTTTTCTTCAGTTAATTCTTCTTTGGCTGATGAACAACAACTTTCTTCTGCTTTTTCTGTATTACTTGCCTTTGAACTACAACTTTGTACAAAAATTGAACTTAATCCCAACAAAAGACTTACACCAATTACATTTAATTTACCTCTCATGATTATCATTTTATTTGTTTAAAATACTTTTTACTTCATCTAATTTTGGAACTCTTCCTTTTACTACTACTTCTCCATCTACAACTAGTGCAGGAGTAAACATTACTCCATATTCAACAATCTTTTGAATATCTTCAACCTTTTCAATTGTTGCATCCAATTTTAATTCTTCTACTGCTTCTTTTGTAACTTTCTCAAGAGTTTTACATTTAGCACAACCCGATCCTAATACTTTTATATCCATAACTTTTAATGTGTTATTGTTCGTTATTCTGCGAATAACGAACGTGGTTTTTAAATTTTTTTATTTAAATAATTCTGAGAATAGTTGTTTTGCTACTTCCCAATTTTGTTTGTTTATACAATACTTAATTTTAGGAGCTTCTATTTCTCCCTGAATTAATTCAGCATCTTTTAATTCCTTCAAATGTTGCGATAAAGTCGATTTTGCAATTGGCAATACATCTGTTAAATCACCACTATAACAACAAGCCTGCTTCGATAATACTTCAAGTATATAAACGCGAACAGGATGCCCCAAAGCTTTTGCAAATCGGGCAAGTTTTAGTTGGTCATCTGTATAATTTGTTTTCTTCTCCATAATTGTTCGTAATATTGCGAACAAAGATATGGACAATTTTTAAATTTCAAAATAAAAGTTGTTATTTTTTTAACACTGCCACCCCTTATGTATAGATACCTTCAGGACTTCATGCTTTAAAACATGATATAAATCACTCAAAATAATTTGGTCAGGTGTAAAACTATTCGTTATTTTGGTATCGAATTACTTAATTACTTATTTAGAAGATAAAATATTAAAATATATACTATGAAAAGGGAAATTATTCAGATTGATGAAGACAAATGTACAGGATGTGGAGAATGTATTCCAAACTGTCACGAAGGTGCATTGCAAATGATTGATGGAAAAGCTCGATTAATTAGTGATTTAATGTGTGATGGTTT
>Ga0209692_10002311_pt1 | contig 21510 bp, 17 predicted proteins | sample tdDd472_FD_187129 | JGI IMG/M metagenome (GOLD analysis project Ga0209692, IMG submission 187129) | Marine sediment microbial communities from the Atlantic coast under amendment with organic carbon and nitrate - tdDd47.2 (SPAdes)... | ecosystem: Environmental > Aquatic > Marine > Coastal >... | reverse complement strand
CCTGCAGGTGGCCATGTCCAACCCCATGGACCTGGGCACCATCGACGAACTCACCCGCGACACCGGCAAGTACATCGAGGTGGTGCACGCGCCGGTGAGCGAGATCAGCGACGCCATCCTGCGCTCCTACGGGGCGGCCGACGCCGGCAGCTCCGAGATCACCGCGCTCATCGACACGGCGCAGAAGGCCCTGGCCTCCGGCGTCAAGCTCAACGAGGACGACTCGCCCTTCGTGCGCCTGGTCGACCGCCTCATCGCCATGGGCGTCAGCCTGGGCGCCACCGATATTCACGTCGAGCCCGAGGAGAAGGTGCTGCGCTGCCGCTACCGCGTGGACGGCCGCCTCACCCAGGGTTCCGTGTTGCCCATGGAACTGCAGAGCATCGTGCTCACCCGCCTGAAGATCATGGCGGAGCTGAACATCTCCGAGACCCGCGTGCCCCAGGACGGGCGCATCTACTTCGAGAGCGGTTCGCGGGCCGTGGACCTGCGCGTGTCCACCTTCCCCACCGTGCACGGCGAGGGCATCGTCTGTCGTATCCTGGACAAGGAGACCCTCATCGTGGGTCTGGGCAAGCTGGGCATGCCCGACGACATCCTCAGCATCTTCAGTCGCGACATCGCCAAGCCCCACGGCATCGTGCTGGTGACCGGCCCCACGGGCTCGGGCAAGACCACCACGCTCTACTCGGCGCTCACCTACCTCAACAAGCCCGACACCAAGATCATCACCCTGGAGGATCCGGTGGAGTACGAGCTCCCCATGATCAACCAGGCCCAGATCCACACCGCCAAGGGCTTCACCTTTGCCAAGGGTTTGCGGGCCATCCTGCGCCAGGATCCCGACATCATCCTGGTGGGCGAGATCCGCGACCAGGAGACGGCCCAGCTGGCCATCCGCGCCGCGCTCACGGGCCACCTCGTGTTCTCCACGCTGCACACCAACAGCGCGGCGGGCGCCATCCCGCGCCTGCTCGACATGGGCGTCGAACCGTTCCTGCTGTCGGCCACCCTGGTGTCGGTGCTGGCCCAGCGCCTCATCCGCACCGTGTGCCCCGAGTGCGCGCAGCCCTTCCAGCTTTCCGACGACGACCGCGAGACGTTGGGCGCCGTGGCCGAGGATTTCGACGACTCGCGCCTGCGCAGCGGTCGCGGCTGCACCGTCTGCCACGACACCGGCTATCGCGGCCGCATGGCCATCTTCGAGTACATGCAGGTCACGGCCGACCTGCGCCGCATGGTCATCGAGGGCCGCGACGGTTCGGAGATCGAACAGGCCGCCCACGCCTCGGGCCAGCGCAGCCTGCGTGACGACGCGCTCATGAAGCTGCAGGACGGCCAGACCACGGTGCCCGAACTGCTGCGGGTGGTGTCATGAGAGAGTACCGCTACAGCGCGCTGAGTTCCCAGGGGCAGACCGTCACCGGTATCCGCACGGCCGAGGACTCCGCCGGCCTGTCGACCATGCTCCTGGAGCAGGGCCTGGTCATGCTCAAATGCCGGCCCACCATGGGCTCGCTGGGGCAGATGTTCTCGTCGGCCGGTCGCGCGGGCAAGCGCGAGCTGCGCGACTTCACCCAGCACATGGCCACCTGCCTGGTGGCGGGCATCCCCGCCGTCACCGCTCTGAGCGACTACCAGGACAAGGCCGAGGGCGCCTTCGCCGACGTCATCGGCGACATCCGCAACGACGTCAGCAGCGGCACGGCTCTCGACGAGAGCTTCGCCCGCCATCCCTACGTGTTCGGCCCCGTGTACCTGGCTCTGGTGGCCGCCGGACAGAAGTCGGGCAACCTCGACGAGGCCTTCGACGAGCTGGTGCGCTACCTCGAGTGGCAGGACGACCTGCGCTCGCAGACCACCCAGGCCCTCATCTACCCGGCCATCCTGGTCATCGGCATCATCGGCCTGTTCCTGCTGCTCATGCTCTTCGTGGTGCCGCGGTTCACCGACATGTTCGCCGAGGCCGACTTCGAATTGCCCACCATGACGGTGCGCATGATGGCCATGGGCACCTTCCTCGGCCACTGGTGGTGGCTGCTGGGCCTGCTGGGCGGCGGCGCCTGGCTGGGCGCAAAGCTGGCCCTCACCACCGAGCGCGGCCGCTACTGGCGCGACCTCATCCTCATGCGCACGCCGGTGCTGGGCGTCTTCGTGCGCAAGCTGGCGCTCTCGCGGTTCTCCAAGGTCATGTCGCTCATCCTGGCCTCGGGCCTGGACCTGCTGCGCTCGCTGGATCTCATGCAGGGCGTGGTGGGCAATGCGGTGGTGGCCGGGCAGATCGCCCTCATCCGCCAGCGCGTGGCCACGGGCGAGAGCCTGCGCCAGGCCTTCGCCGATGCCGACGTGTTCCCGCCGCTCATGCAGCGGCTGGTGTCGGTGGGCGAGAAAACCGGTTCTCTGGACGCCTCGCTGAAGCAGGCGTCCACCTATCTCGATCGCGAGATCCCGCGAGATCTCAAGAAGGCGTTCACCATCTTCGAGGCCGTGATCATCGCCGTCCTGGGCGTCATGGTGTGCGTGGCAGCGCTGTCGTTGCTCATGCCCATCATGCAGATCAAGGGCTCGTTGCACTAGGGAGTAGCCGTGAAAGTGACCGCCATCCATCGTCGCCGTCCGCGGTCCGTTGACCGCGCCGGCTTCACGCTCATCGAGATCATCGTGGCCGTGGCCATCGTGGCCGTGCTGGCCGGCGCCATCACGCCCATGGTGTTCCGTGAGCTGATGCAGGCCCGCGAGGACGCCACCGAGGCGGAGCTGTCGGCCATCGCCGGCGGCCTGGTCGATTTCTACGCCGACACCGGTCGGTTGCCCTCCGAGACCGAGGGCCTGGCGGCTCTCGTCGTCGACCCTGGCGTGACCGGCTGGCAAGGGCCCTATGTCAAATCCGACCGTGGCGATCCCGTGGCCGAGACGGGCAACGACGGTTTCAACCGCGCCTATGTCTACGACCTCGCGCCCAGCACCCAACCGGCCAACGCGGCCGACGCCGTGGTGGTGTCGGCGGGCCGCAACGCCACCGTGGACGCCGGAGCGGTGGGCGGCACCTGGCAACTGGCGGGCGCCGTGGACGACCTGGTGCAGGCCGTCACCGTGGGCCCGGTCGATCGCGACAAGCAGGCCGAGGCCCAGGCCGAGGTGCTGGCCCTGGCCGACGCCATCCGCGCCTACTACACCGACCACACCGCCTTCCCCACCGGCACCGCCGATCTCTCGCCCGAGTACATGGACGAGGGCGTGGGCGGCGACGCCTTCGTCGACCCCTGGAACCAGGGCTACCTGGTGACCAGCGCTTCGCTGGGCGGAGCCGTGGTGGAGCTGAACATCCGCTCGGCCGGCGCCGATCGGGCCGACAACGGCGGTGGTGGCGACGACATCGCCGTGGTGGTGAGCAACGTGCCGCTGGGTCGCACGGTCAGTCTCTGGAAGCAGCAGAACGCCCAGGCCGCCGTCAACGCCAGCGGGGTGACGCTCAGTGGGGTGTGGCCGGCCGATCGGGCGGCGTTGGGGCTGCCCGCGACCTTCGACGTGGACGGCTGGGGGCAGCCGTTCCTGGTGCACACCGGCGCCAACATGGTGTATTCCGCCGGCCCTGATGCCTCGGCCGGCCTGGTTCTCGACAACGTACCCGCGGGAGTGGGCCCATGAGCAACGCATCAGGATACGCATTCCGCCGCACCGGCGACGAACTCTCGGCCGTCCGCGTCGAGGCCGCCGGTTCGGACCGGTGGCGGCTGCAAGACACGCTCGAGGCGCCCTGGCCCGACAGCTTCACTCGCCGCATCGCGCGCGATGGCGGCCAGGCGGCCTGGCTGTTGCCCGAAGACATGGTGACCTCCTCTCAGACGCCGTTGCCGCGCCTGAAGCGTCGCGAGCTGCTGCGGGCCGTCACCGGCTGGGTGGCCCGGCAAGAGGGTGGCGCTCCCGACGACTGGTCCGTCTCCTGGCACACCCACGCGCTGGCCTCGGGCAACAACGAGGCGCAGCAGGTGGCCATGGCCTACGCCAAGACGGCCGACATCGCCGAGGAGGCCGCGGCCGCCGAAGCGGCGGGCCTGGCGCCCGGCGTCATGCTGCCGCCGTCGCTGCTCATCGACCAGTTCTTCCGCGTCTCGGCGGCGGAATGCCGATCGCAGTCGGTGTGGAACCTGGTGTTCGTCGGCGGCGCGGGCAACGTGCTCGTGGTGGCCAGCCAGGAGGGGCTGCTGCTCACCCGCCCGTTGCCCGGTCATGTGGCCGGCGATGAGGACGAGTATCTCGACCGTCTGGTCACCGAGGTGGATCGCTCGGTGTTCTTCGCCCGGCAAACCGCGGGCAGTCCCACGGTGGACGGCGTCTACATCACGGGCGACGACACCCTGGCCGCCGCCCTGGCGGCCCGGCTCACCGAGAACCTGGAAGTGCCCTGCAGTCACTGGCGCCTGGACAGCGTCGTCGACTGCGGCGATCGGGTGCTGTCGGCCGACGAACAGCTGCTGACCATGGCCGCGGTGGTGGCGGCGTCCAGCCCCCGCTTCAACCTGGCTCCGAACTCGCGTCGCGGTTTCCTCAGTCCCGTGGCCCGCCACCGCATCATGGTGGGAGCCGTGGCCGCCGGTGTGGCCGTGATTCCGCTGCTCATCGCCGGCGGGCTCATCACCCGGCAAGTGCAGGACGGCTACCTCGACAACGCCGAGAAGAACCTGGCCCGGGCCACCATTCGGGCCGAGCGGGCGGCCGAGGTCTACGACCTGCAGCGGCAGCTCAACGCCCGCGAGGAGTTCCTGTCGCAACACCAGACCACCCGCTACGACCTGGAGGGCATCATGCGCCGCCTGGCCGTGTCGGCGCCGTCGTCGGTGCGGTTCCGGGAACTGAACCTCACGCACCGCGACGACGGTCTGGTGCTCCAGCTCACGGCCACCAGTTCGGGCCGCACGGTGAGCGCCGCCCAGGAGGCCTTCATGACCTTCCAGTCGGCCGTTGTCGGCCTGGATGACGTCGTGCCGCTGGGCGAGCCGCAGACCCTCCAGATCGGCGAGACGGACGACGAGGGTCGGATCAGTCAGAACGTGCTCTTCACCATGGAATGCCGACTCATGCTGGCCGCCGCCGGCGAGGAGGGATGATGCAGAACCTGCAAGCCAGACTGCGCGCCATTCGCCCGGGCCGACTCGTCGGCAGCACCGCCCTGCTGGTGGTGTGGGGCGTGCTCCTGCTGGGCGTGGCCGTGCCCTCGTGGCGCGACGTGCGCCAGAACCACCAGGAGATCGAGGCCCTGGAGACCGAGCTGGCCGACCTCGACCGCTGGATCGTGGCTGGGCTCTGGCTGGAGCCGGCCGTGGAAGCCCGTGAGCCCCGGGTGATGGCGGCATGGGAGCGGATCTTCCCCTCGAGCCGCGACCGCGAGGCCCTGTTCCTGGACGTGGCCCGTGTGGCCGACCGCGCCGGCGTGCGCGAGTTCCAGCTGGAAGAAGTGGAAGAGATGGGGACCTTCGACATGGGGACCTGGTCCACCACCGGCGATGCGGCCATGGCGCCGCCCTCCGACGACGCTCCACCGTCCACCGACGACGCGCCGCCGGGCGACGGGTACACCCCGCCACCGGTGGCCATCACCCTGCGGCCCTACGTGGTGCGGGCCACCTTCGTGTCCGACTACGCCGCCGCCGCTGCCTTCCTGGGCGGCCTGGAAAACATCGACCGCAGCCTCGACGTCCGGCAGCTGGCCATCCGGCCGGCGCGACAGGGCGTCACCGTGGAACTCGAACTGGAGGTGCCGGTCAGTGAACCGCTCGCTTCTTAGGCATCCCGTCGTCATCGGCGGTGTGGTGGTGGGCCTGCTGGCCGTCACCGTCCTGAATCTGCGCACCTTCACACCCGCCGGCCGACTGGCCGGACACGGAGTCGATCGCGCCGTGGGCCATCTGGTGCCTCCATCCGACCTGTCCGACGTGGTGCGCGATGCCGTGTACGGCAACGGCGAGGGTCGAGGGTTGGCCCAGGCCGGCAACGGCAGCAGCCCGAGCCTCATGCGCGACCCGTTCTCCGGCGGCACCGTCAAGCCGCAGGTGGTGTCGCAGGCGAAACCTCGGCCGCGGGCTCCCAGGGCCAGCAAGGCCGCGCCCCTGGTCTGCACCGCCGTCATGCTGGGCGGACAGGAACCCCTGGCGCTCATCGCCGGCAAGGCCTACGGACCCGGTGACAAGGTGCGCGGGCTCGAGGTGCTGGCCATCAACACCGAAGGCGTGCGCCTGCGCCAGGCCGACGGCGACGAGACCCTTCTGGCCGTGGGCCCAGGCCTGGCCGATTCCACCAGTTTCCACGTGGTCACCAGGACCCATGAACCGGCCGACGCGGGTGTCACCCGTCTCGCCACCGATCGCCCCGAAAGGAACCAGCGATGATGTCGCGCAACGTAATGAGCCTGGTGCTGCTGGTGCTGGCGCTGGCCGGCGCCACCCACGCCGCCCCCATCCCCGAGGCCGCCGAGGCCCCGGCGTGGGACTCCGGTCGGCCGCCGGTGAGCATCGTCACCAACGGCTGGGTTGAAGTGCGGGAGATCCTGCGCACCGTGGCCGGAAACTCGGGCCTGGGCCTGCAGATGGCCCCCGACGTGCAGGGCCAGGTGAACGTGCATCTGGAGCAGGTGCGTCTGGGCCGGGCCCTCGACGCCCTCCTGGATCCGGTGAACCTGGGCTACGAGGTGGTGGAGGACGTGCTGGTGGTGCATCGGCGCGGCATGGTCAGCCGCTGGTTCACCTTCGATTATCCGGTGACCCTCCGTGAGGGAACCGGCGAGCTGCAGGTGTCGGCAAGTCGCGAGAGTTCGGGTGGCGGCTCGGGTGGCGGCGGCGGCTCCGGCGGCGGCGATTCCAACCAGAACCGCAGCCAGCTCTCCAGTTCGTCCACCATGTCCATCTGGCCCGAGGTCATGGCCTCGCTCAAGGTGCTGGTGTTCCGGGACGTGAAGCTGGAAGGCGATGAGCAGGACGAGCAGACCCTGGCCGTGAGCGTGTCCGATGCGGCCGGCCGCAGCCTGGTGGTCAACCCCATGGCGAGCCTGGTGCACGTCACCGCCGAGTGGGACCGCGTGCGGCAGGTGGCCGAGCTCCTGGACCGCCTGGAGGAGTCGCTCCAGCGCCAGGTGGCCATCGAGGTGCGCATCATGGAGGTGTACCTGGACAAGGAGCAGCAGACCGGCATCAACTGGCAGGACATCGCCAGCGGTGACCTGTCGGCCTCGCTGAACACCTTCTCCGCCGCCGATCACCTGTCCGATTCCTTCTTCCAGTTCGTGGTGAACTCGTCGGAGGTGACCGGTGTGCTGGAGGCCGTGGATCAGAGCGGCGACCTGCGCACGGTGTCCACTCCGCGGGTCACCACCCTCAACAACCAGAAGGCCGTGGTGCGTGTGGTCACCGAGGACGTGTACTACGAGGCCACCGTGGAGCCGGCCATCGTCAGCAACGGCGTGGGCACCGAGCCGGTGGTGAACTACACCCCCAAGGTGGTGCCGGTGGGCGTGGTGCTGGACGTGACGCCCCAGGTGGGTCGCGACCGGGTGATCACCCTCAACGTGCATCCCACCATCAGCGACGTGGTGTCCATCGCCAAGAGCCCCAACGAGGATACGGCGCCGGTGCTTTCGATCCGCGAGCTGGACACCGTGGGCAAGGTGCGCGACGGACAGACCCTGGTCATCGCCGGCCTCATCAGCGAACGCCGCAACGATGTGCGCACGGGACTGCCGGTGCTCAAGGATCTGCCCTTGCTGGGCTTCCTCTTCGGAAAGACCGTCAAGCAGAAGGCCAACATCGAGCTGGTGATGCTGCTGACGCCGGTGATCATGGAGGGGAACACGGCCGACCAGATGGCGCGCGCCGAGCAGTTGCGCATGGAGAAGCGGCTGGCTCGCTGACCCTCGCCGACCGATTGACACACGAGCCCGGTCCAGAGTGGACCGGGCTCGTTCCATGCTGGGAAGCGACCGCTGGACTCGAGGTCGTTAGCGGATGGACACCACGGTGCCGATATCGTCGCCGCTGATATCCTCGGTGGCGGCGTCGGAGTAACCGGTTTCCCACACACCGTTGGGACCGGCGCTCAGCACGAACACCTTGTGACGGTTGGTGCCGGCGTAACGGCCGCCGGGCAGGTAGCGCACATTCACCACGTAGGCGTTGCCCCAGGGATCCTGGATGTCGTAGGCCTCGACGTAGGGGCCCTTCCAGGCGCCGCGGCCGGTGATGGGCCAGTCGGCGTTGTTCTGGTTGGCGGCGCTGCCATCGGCGCGGGAGTCGTCGTCGGCGTTGTTGAAGTACAGGTAGTCACCAAGCTGCTTGGTGTTGCCGTAGGTACCCCAGTTGCCGGCGCCGGCCTGGGCGTTGGATCCGGTGCCGACAGCCACGTCGGTGCTCGAGATCACGCGGTCGATGCCGTTGCCGCTGGGGCCGTTGGCGTTGGTGTAGGGCCAGGCGCCGACGTCCTTGTAGTAGTTCAGGACGGCGGTGGCCACGGTCTCGGCCTCGTTCTGGGCCTTGGAGACCTTGGCGTCCTCCAGATGACGGAACACCATGGGACTGATGGCGGCGGCGAAGATGGCCACGATGGCCACGGCGATCACGATCTCGATGAGCGTGAAGCCGCGGCGGTTGGTCGGGACGGTGCGCATGGTTCTCGGGTCCTTTCGGGGTGGGCGAGTCGGTTGCTGAACCCAGCATGGAATACGTGGCGGTGCGGGCCGTTATGATCCCGGTCGTTCACGAACTGGTGTCAGGATCGACCGTCTCGGTCACCACTTGAGATCTTTTCATGAGAAGGAAATCCCGTTTGCTGGCCAATACCGGGCTGCCCTCGTATGTTTGCGGCATCATGGAACGCATCGATATCACGGTGACCGGGCGGGTGCAGGGCGTGGCATTTCGCCACCACACCTGCCGACAGGCCGAGGCTCTGGGACTGGTGGGCTGGGTGCGCAACCTGCCCGACGGCTCGGTGCGTCTGGTGGCCGAGGGATCCCGCCTGGCCCTGGAACAGTTGCTGAAGTGGGTTTCCCGGGGACCCGATCACGCCCAGGTGCTCACCTGCCAGCACCTCTGGCAGACGGCCACCGGTGAACTGGAATCATTCCGGGTGACGGGCTGACCGACCGGCATGGTCGCGACCGAGGAACAACCATGAGTCAACGTCTGCTGGTGACCGTCGACATGGACGGCACCCTCATCGATACCGAGACCGAGGATCGGCTTCGCGATCGCGAACTGGCGGCCCTCGAGGCCGTGCGCGAGGCCGGCCACGTGGTGGCCATCTGCACGGGCCGCAACCGTCAGTCCCTGGACAGCCTTCTCGAACGCAGTGGCTGGCACCCGGACGACCTGCCCAAGGTCATGCTCAACGGCGCCATGGTGCACGGCGGCGGCGGCATCGGCACGCTGGCCCACAACGTGGTTCACCGGCCGGTGATCGCACGCCTGGTGCAGATCTTCCGTGACCACGGCGTGCTGCCCATGGTGTACGGTGCCGACGACGAGGGCGGCGGTCTCCAGTTCCAGGTCGGTGAGGTCAACCCCGTGCTGCAGCGCTACCTGGATCATCGCCGCGACCAGGTGGGCGCGCTCAGCTTCCATGACGACCTGCTGGGGGATCTGCCCGACACGGCCCTGGAGGTGGGGACCATCGACCGGATGGAACTGGTGGAGCCGCTCACCGCGGCCATCCGTCAGGAGCTGGCCGGTACGGTGCGCGTCATCAACACCCGCTCGCTCCTGGGCGGCGGACAGTACTTCTGGGCCGAGGTCTATCACCACGCCTGCTCCAAGGGCACCGGCGTGCGTCTGCTGGCCGACGCCCTGGGCATCGCGCCGGGCTGTATCCTGGCCATGGGCGACAACTACAACGACCTGGACATGTTCGCCGTGGCCGACCTCTCGGTGGCCATGGCCGGCGGGCCCGACGAGGTGCAGGACGTGGCCGACATGGTGACGGCCTCGGCGCGGGAGAGCGGCGCCGCCGTCATCCTGGAAGACATCGCATCCGGACGCCTGGCCCCGCCGGCGCCCCGTGACGAGGAGACGGCATGAGCAACTCGCAACGCCCCGACCCCTGGAACATCGAGGCCGACACGGGCCGCGCGGATCAGACCGCCGAGCAACCGCGTGGCGAGGCCGAGAGCGGCATCGAGGAACTGCGCCGCACCGGCTACGCCTTCGTCGATCTGATCCTGGACTACTTCAAGGGCGTGGAGGGCCGCCGGGTGTACGGCCCGGTGTCGCCCATGGGCCTGGACGACCTCTTCGCCGAGGACCTGCCGGAGGACGGCACCTCGTACCCGGAGCTGGTGCAGGAGGTGCGCTCGAGGGTGTTCCCCAACACCATGGCCATCGGCAGCCGCCGTTACTTCGGCATGATGAATCCCGCGCCCCTGCCCGTTTCGATCCTGGCCGACACCCTGGCCTCGGCCATGAACCAGAACGTGGCCAGCTGGCGCCACGCCCCGGCCGGCACGGCCATCGAGAAGCGTGTCATCCGCTGGCTCTGCGATCTCTTCGGTATGCCCGAGACCAGCTTCGGCACCCTGGTGGACGGAGGCTCGCTGGCCAACATCACGGGCCTGAAGCTGGCCATCAACCGCGCCCTGGGCCGGCATCTCAGCCAGCTCGACAACGACGAACCGCCCGGACCGGAGATCGCCCGCCTCACCTTCTACGTGTCCGATCAGGGCCACTACAGCTTCACCAAGGCCGTCGATCTGCTGGGGCTCGGCCGGCGCCAGCTGCGCAAGCTGCCCACCGACGACCTCTATCGCGTGGACCTGAAGGCCCTGGAGGCCGCCATCACCGAGGACCGCGAGGCCGGGCTGCACCCCTGCTGCGTCATCGGCATCGCGGGCACCACCAACACCGGCAGCATCGACAAGCTGGCCGAGGTCGCGGCCATCGCCAAGCGCCACCGCTGCTGGTACCACGTGGACGCGGCCTACGGCGGCGCGGTGATGCTCTCCGAGCGTTATCGGTCCATGCTGCAGGGCATCGAGGAAGCCGACTCCATCACCGTCGATCCACACAAGTGGTTCTACATGCCCTTCTCGGCCGGTGGCATCCTCGTGCGCGAGGGCGATTTCCTGCGGCAGAGCTTCCTGGTGCATCCCGAGTACTACATGCAGAAGGTGCAGGCCGACGACGACGGCGAGGCCGTGGAATACGACGAGTTCGGCCAGCGCATCGTGCCCGACCCGCGCGGCTTCCATCTGGGCGACAAGGTGAACTTCTTCCAGTACGGCATCGCCGGCAGCCGCCGCTTCAACGCCCTGAAGATCTGGATGTCCATGAAGCTGGTGGGGCGGGTCGAGTTCGCCCGCTGGGTGGAGAATGATATCTACCTGGCCCGGGTGCTGGCGGCCCTCTTGCGCCACGAGCCCGATTTCACCCTCCATGGCCCCAACACCCTGGGAGTATGCAATTTCCGGTGGGAACCCCGGAACTCCGATGGGAGTTCACGGTTCAACGAAGATCAGACCGACCAGCTCAACCGCATGCTCCAGGAACAGATTGAGCGTGACGGCGACGCCTGGTTCAGTTATACCGTCCTGCGAGGCCGTGTGGCCCTGCGGGCCAATGTCGAGAACCGGCGCATGAGCCGTGATCATATCGAACGGCTGGTGCGGGTGATCCGCGCCACGGCCGACCGTATCCTGGCCACCCAGGACGCTCTGTCCTGACCCCGAAAGGAATTCCGATGCGGCGCTTCCGCAATCTCCTCATCGTCGTCGCCCTGCTGAGCCTGGCCGGTCTGGCCCTGGCCGGCCCCGCCGCCGAGCAGGTGGCCCGCCCTCGCGCCACCGAGGACGTGATCGACGCCAAGATCCTGCCCGCCAAGCTCACGGCCGCGGCCGGCGCCGAGGTCACCTTCAAGGTGGACATGGCCATCGCCGACACCTGGCACCTGTACGACCACAGCTACGTCGACGATCCCGAGAGCTTCTTCATCGGCGTGGACCTCATGCCGGACGAGGGCGCGAATCTGGCCGGATTCGAGGCCGTGTTCCCCAAGGGCGATGAGGGTGAGTTCATGGGCGAGAAGGTGGTCATGCTGCACCACCACGCCACCATCGACGTCACCATCAAGCTGCCGGCCGACGCCAGCGGTGAGATCGCCATACCATTCTTGATCAGCGCCCAGGCCTGCGACGACAAGATCTGTCTGCAGCCCTCCGACGTGCCGCTGACGGCCCACATCACCGTCGAATAGTGACGCGCGACGACCGCAACATCTACGTGGGGAGCCTGCCCCTGGACGCCGACGAGTCGGAGGTCCAGGGGCTCTTCGCGCCCTACGGCGAGGTGCACAAGATCGTCCTCATCCGTGACGACGAGACGGGTGCGAGCCGCGGATTCGGCTTCGTGAAGCTGGACGACGACGGGGTGCAGGACGCGGTGGATGCGCTGGATGGCATGGAGTTGCGCGGCTGCCGGGTGCGGGTGAACGTGGCCCGCGACAAGGGCAAGAAGGCGCCGCGGCGTCGATTCTGAGGGGGAACGGCATGGACCAGATCGCCGGCGGTCTTCCCGAGCCTTTCCGGCCCTTCTCGGGCTCCTTGTTTCGACTCATGCTGGCCTCCAAACGGGAACCCATGCCGGAATTCCTGCGCCCCTTCGACGCGGCGTGGTTCGACGCGTGCACGGTGTGCGACACCGACCTGCCCGCGGCCGAAGACGGCTATCTGGTCATCAAGAATTTCCGCGGCCGCGAGGTGATTTACGAACTGGGTCTGTGCATGGCATGCGCGGAACAGCTCGGTGCGTCGTACTCGGAGGAGTCGCGGGCGGCCATCGACGGGCTGTTCGCCGAGGTCGGCTGGATCGATCAGGCGCTGACCCGGCAGGCCGCTCCGCCGGACGACTGGGCAACGGCGCTGACGGCGTGCGCCCTCACCGGGCAGTCGCGGGATGAATTCGACGAATATCAGATCGTTGCCGCCTGTGATGGTCGCGACATGATGGTGAACCTCTTCCCGTACGTCATCGGCACCCGGGGTATCGAGCAGATCACGGCGCGGTTGTCCCAGGCCACCCAGGACACCTGGGACCGTTTCGTGGGCGACCATCTGGGCTTGCCGCCGGAATTGCGGAGCTTGCCCATCTAGAGTGTGAACTTCTTCCAGAAAACATGATCGCTTTAGTCGCGAATGACCGCGTCTCCAGATGAAACACCCATGTGCTCATCTGGAACCGGAGGTTCAAGATCATGATCATGCGCAAGTACGGCCCCGTGGCCCTCGCTCTCTCCCTGCTTCTCGTCCTCGCCGCCTGCAGCAGCGACGACGGCCCGTCCAACCCGGACTTCACGTCCTTCGATGAGGTCATCGACCACGGCGGCACCTACGAGAAGGTCGATCCGTCGGAGAGCATCGAGACCGTTTCGTCCGACGAGGATCATCTCGAAGACGGCACCGTCATGCTCTGCACCACCGAGCACCACAGCATCGTCGATGCTCCGGAGGACTACGTCACCTTCGATCCCAACGCCGAGGTGATCTTCCCCGGCAACCTGCTCCAGGGCGAGAGCCTGGGCGGCAACACGCCCACGCCCATCGTGCTGGATCGGTCCGCGGGCACCATCACCATCAACCTCGTCAACGGATCCGCTGCCGTGAGCCAGAGCGTGCCGGAGGTCCGGTACTCCACGGTCATCCAGGCCATGAACGACATCATCGCCGACAACAACGGCACCCTGCCCGCGGCCTTCACCTACAAGTCGGCCGAGGTGCAGTCGCGCGAGCAGATGGCCCTTTCCATGGGCGTGAACGTGAACTCCCTCACCACCGACGTGCGGGCCCGGCTGAGCCTGAGCCAGGACACCGAGTACAGCAGCTTCCTTGTGGAACTGAACCAGCGCTACTACACCATGAGCTTCGACATGCCGTCGTCGCCGGCCGCCCTGTTCCGCGAGGGCGTGGTGCCGGCCGACCTGGCCCGTTTCGTGTCCAGTAACAACCCGGCCACCTACATCTCGTCGGTCACCTACGGCCGCCGGTTCTACCTGCTCATCGAATCCACCGAGACCGTGGCCGACATGCGCGCCTCCATCAGCGCCTCGTACGACGCCGCCCTGGCCGGTGGTTCGGGCCACCTCGACGGTCGCGACGTGTCGAGCCTGAGCAACGTCAACGTCAAGGTGTTCGCCCTCGGTGGCGATGCGTCCCTGGCCCTGGCCGCCTTCAACGGCGACGTGGACGCGGTGGCCGAATTCCTCACCGATGGCGGCGGCATCGACACGGGCGTGCCGTTGAGCTACGTGGTGCGCAACGTCAAGGACAACTCCACGGTGAACATCAAGGTGGCCACCGATTTCGACGTGCGGAACTGCGTGGTGCAGACCCTGGGCTCCTACCGCAACGACTTCACCGGTAGCAGCGAGGGCTGGACGCCCTACGCCGACCACCGCAATTTCGGGGTGTTCGAGGGCGGTGGCATCGACGGCTCCTACATCCGCCTGCACGACCGCGGCGAGGGCGCCACCTGCTACTTCCGGGCGCCCCTGGCCTACAACGGCGACTGGTCGCAGTTCGAGGGCGGCGAGCTGAGCTGCTATCTCTGGATCGGCGGACCCGGCGACGCCTTCGTTCGCGACGACGTGGTGTTCTACGACGGCAGCGGCAACCGCCTGGCCACCCGCTGGTCTCACCTGCCCTACGACAACGGCTTCTTCCCCTTCCGGGTGACCCTGGATACCTCACAGAACTGGTTGTTCAACGGCGCTACGGCCACCCAGGAGCAGATCGCCATGGTGCTGAGCGATGTGGTGGATCTGTTCATCCGCGCCGAGTACCGCGACCGCTCCGGCGACTGGACCGCCATGGACCTCTTCCGGGTGGAGCAGCCGGAAACTCCGTGAACGCACGACCTGGCGCCGCCGGCGAACGGACACGACGTCTGGTCGCCGGCGGGTTTCGCTGTAGATTGGATGAAAAACGTCGCCTATAGATGGAGGCCCGCCATGGAGCTGTCCCGCGAGCATGTCACCCGCCTGGCCCAGGAGGCGGCCCCGCACCACCGTCCCGCCGTGGACGGCCTCGTCGACCACGTCTACGCTGCCCTGCGCCGCATGGCCAGCCGTCAGATGGTGGCCGAACGCCTCGACCACACCCTGTCGCCCACCGCCCTGGTGCACGAGGCCTATCTCAGGCTGGTGGACCAGGAGCGTCGTGACTGGCAGGACCGGGCCCACTTCTTCGCCGTGGCCGCACGGATCATGCGACGGGTGCTGGTGGACCACGCCCGCCGCAAGCTGGCCGGCAAGCGCGGGGGCGATCAGGTGCGGGTGACATTCACCGAGGAGGTGGGCGGCGCCGTGGCGGGCCCGGAGATGCTGCTGGAACTGGATCGGGCCCTGGAACGCCTGGAACAGCTCAGCGCCCGGCAACGCCAGGTGGTGGAGCTGCGATTCTTCGGGGGCATGACGCACGACGAGGTGGCGGCGGTGCTGGAGGTGTCTGAACCGACCGTTCGCCGCGACTGGCGCCTGGCGCAGGCCTGGCTGCAACGGGAGATGCGGTCGTGAACGCTCCCGATCAGCAACGCTGGCAGAAGGTGCAAGACCTGTTCGAGGCGGCGCTGGCCGTTCCCGAGCCCGAGCGGCGTGCGCTGGTGGCCGCCCGCTGCCGGGGCGACGCCGAGCTGGCCCTGGAGGTGCTCGGCCTGCTTGAAGCCGACGCGCAACGCCCGGACTTTCTCGACGGACTGGCGGCCGGCGTCTCGGCGGTGGTGGACGAGGCCCAGTTCATGACCGACGACCCGCTGGTGGGCGCGACCTTGGATCGTTACACCATCGAGGAACGCCTGGCCTCGGGGGGCATGGGGTCGGTCTACACGGCCCGGCGCAGCGACGGTGCTTACCGCGAACGCGTGGCGGTGAAGGTGATCCGTCGCGGCCTGGATTCGGAGCAGCTGCTGGCGCGCTTCCACGCCGAGCGCCAGATCCTGGCTCGGCTGCGTCATCCGGGCATCGCCAACCTGCTCGACGGCGGCATCACTCCCGACGGCCGACCCTATCTGGTGATGGAATTCGTGGACGGTCGTCCCCTCGATCGCTATTGCGAGGACGAAGAGCTGTCCCTGTCGCGGCGCCTCGAACTGGTGCGCACGGTGTGCGAGGTGGTGCAGCATGCCCACCGCAATCTGGTGGTGCACCGCGACCTGAAACCCGGGAACATCCTGGTGACGGCCGCCGGCGAGATCAAGCTCATGGACTTCGGCATCGCCAAGATGCTCTCGGGCGACCAGGACGAGGCCGTGGGCGAGGCACCCGACACCATCCCCGGCCTGCAGGTGATGACCCCGGGCTGGGCCGCGCCCGAGCAGATCCGCGGCGAACCCGTGACCACGGCCACCGACGTCTTCGGACTCGGGCTGGTGCTGTATCGCGTGCTCACGGGCGGTCAGCCCTTCGGTGAGCCCACCAGCACCGCCGCTGAACTGGCCACCGCCACCTGTGAGGGTGATCCGCGGCGCCCCAGTCAGGTGGCCCCCGGCCTGGACCTGGACACCGACCTGGACACCATCTGCCTCGAGGCGCTGCGTCGGGAGCCCGAACGCCGCTACGCCTCAGTCGGCCATCTGGCCGAAGACCTCAGCCGCTACCTCGACGGCCGGCCGGTGCTGGCCCGGCCGGCGACCCTGCGCTATCGCACGGGCAAGCTCCTGCGACGCCACCGGCGGGCCTTCGTCACGGCTGCCGTGCTCACGACGCTGATCCTGGGACTGGGCGCCTACGACAATGTTCGTCTGGCTCACGAACGCGATCGCGCCCGGCGTGGCGAGGTCAAGGCGGCCCAGGTGGCGTCTTTTCTGACCGACCTCTTCGCCCAGGCCGATCCCGAACACAGTCGCGGCGCCGACATCACCGCCCGCGAGATCCTCACCCTGGGCGCCGAGCGGGTGAGAACCCAGCTGGACGGTCAGCCGGGAGTGCAGGGCGCCATGTTCGATGTGCTGGGCGACGTCCACACCAACCTGGGCATGTTCGACGAGGGCCGAATTCTCCTGCGCCAGGCCCTGGCGCTGAAGCTGGCCACCCACGGCGAGGGCCATCCGGAGGTGGCGACCACGGCCCACGCTCTGGGCAACCTGGAACTGGAGGTGGGGCACTTCGACCGGGCCGACTCGCTGCTCAACACGGCCCGATCCATCCGCGAGGCCGAGCTCGGGCCAGGAGATCCGACCATGGCGCCGGTGCTGCAGAGTCTGGGACTGGTGGCCTTGCGGCAGGGGCGCAACGACGACTCCGAAGATCTCTACCGTCGGGCTCTGGCCATCTACACCGACAATCCACCCATCACCGATCCTGGTTACGCGACGTGTCTCAACGACCTGGCCCTGCTGCTGCTGGATCTGGGACGTCGAGACGAGGCCGAACCCATGTTCCGCGAGGCCCTCGACCTGCAGGCCGACTGGCTGGGGGTCGATCACCCCGAACGGGCCAACACTCTCTTCAACCTGAGCCTGCTGTTGCTGGAGCGCGGCGACCACCAGGCCGCCGCGCCGGTGCTGCGCCAGGTGCTGGACCTGGACCGCAAGCATTACGACGATAACCATCCCAACATCGCCTACAGCCTCACCACCCTGGCCAGCTCGCTCCAGTTCAGCGGACACTTCGCCGAGGCGGGCCGGCATTTCGAGGAGGCGCTGGCCATCCGTCGCGCCGCTCTGGCGCCCGGGCACCCGGATGTCATCAAGAGCCTCGGCGCGGTCGGGTTGAACCACTGCCGCATGGGAGCCTTTGCCCAGGCCGAGCCCATCCTGCGCCAGACCGTCGATCTGGCCCGGGAGCACCTGGGACGCCACCGCATCACCGCCGGGCGGCTGGACGACCTGGGATGGTTGCTCGGTGATCTGGGGCGGTGTGAGGAGGCCATGGCCCTGCACCGGGAGGCGCTGGCCATCAAGGAGGAGGTGCTGGGGCCGGACCACAAGTCCGTGGGCATCTCCCTCATGCACATGGGACGGTCGCTGCAGATCCTGGGGCGTCTGGCCGAGGCGCGCGAGGTGCAGGAACGGGCGCTGGACGTGGCTATCCGCCAGTTCGGCACGGACAACGTGTTCACCGCCACCACCGATCTGGGCCTGGCCCGCATCCTCCTGGCCCAGGGACATCTGGACGCCGCGCGGAAGCATGCCGACCGGGGCGCGGCCGTGATGCGGCAGCAGTCCGGCGGACCGAGCTCGCGGCTGGCCGGGGCTCTGCAGGTGCAGGCCATGGTGAGTCAGGCCGAGGGTCGTTGGGACGAGGCCGAGCGGGATTATCGGCAGGCCCTGGCGCTGCGCCGGGAGATCCTCGGGCCCGCCAATCCGGTGACGGCGTGGAACATGGTCAAGCTGGCCGAGTTGCTGCTCGAGCGCGGCGCGAAGGTCGAGGCGGCGGCCGAGGCCCGCGCCGGGCTGCGGATTCTGGAAGAGATTCTGCCCGGCGATCACGAGCGGGTGACGGTCGCGCGGCAGTTGGTGCGGCGGGCTTCGGCCTGACGGCGACGGAACCGGGCTTGAACCAGACCACGGTCCCGGTTTACCATCACCGCCGATCCGTCAATCGCGGCCAGTCGGCCGCGTTGTGTTTGCCTCCCCCCGGAAGGACACGTCCATGTCCCATCCCACCAAGGACGCCATCGCCGGCCTGCCTGCCAACGCACGCCGACCCCTGGAGCCCGGTGAGAGCTACGTGCCAGTTGTTCCCGACGAGAAGGTGCTGGAAGTCACGCAGCGCTCGGTGATCTTGGGCCTGGTGCTGTGCGCCGTCTTCGCCATGGCTGCCGCTTACGTGGCCCTCAAGCTGGGCCAGGGCATCGAGGCCGCCATCCCCATCGCCATCCTGGGCATCGGCTTCTCCCAGATGGTCAGCCGCAAGAGCACCCTGCTGGAAAACGTGTTCGTGCAGAGCATCGGCGCCAACAGCAGTCATGTGGTGTCGGGCGCCGTGTTCACCATCCCGGCCCTGTACATGCTGGCTGCCGAGCCGGGCAGCGGCGTGGCCGAGCCCGCCGTGTGGCAGGTCATGGTGGTGAGCTTCCTGGGCGGTTGTCTGGGCGTGCTGTTCCTCATTCCCCTGCGCCACAACTTCATGGTGGAGATGCACGGTAAGTTCCCGTGGCCCGAGGGCACGGCCACCACGGAGATCCTGCTGTCGGGCGAGAGCGCCGGCGGTCAGGCCAAGGTGCTGGCCCTCTCGGCCGGTCTGGGCGCGTTGTACGACGGCCTGGTGCTGGTGCTGCGGGTCATGGCCGAGGAGATCCACTTCAAGGTGCTGTGGATCGGCAAGTTCATGGAGGGCCACTTCCTCAAGCTGGCCTTGCTGAACAACGCCGCCATCATGGGCGTGGGCTACATCATCGGCCTGCGATACGCGTCCATCATCTGCGCCGGTTCGTTCATGGCCTCGTGGCTGCTGGTGCCCATCATCTATGCCGTGGGCAAGCATGTGCCCGAGGTGCTGGCGCCGGGCGCCGTGCCCATCGGCGACATGACCATCAACGAGGTCTTCAAGGCCTACGTGCGCATCATCGGTGTGGGCGGCATCGCCGGTGCCGGTATGCTGGGCATCCTGCAGAGCCTGCCCAGCATGGTGCGCTCCATCGGCGCCAACATGGGCGCCATGAAGAGCCAGGACACCCGCGAGCGCACGGCCATTCCGCGCACCGACCGCTCCCTGCCCACCTCGGTGACCGCCGTCGGTGTGGTGATCTTCGCCCTGGCGGCCATCACCTTCTTCAGCTTCGGCCTGGGCATCGCCAACGCCTTCGGCTTCGCCCTGGCCGGCACCGTGCTGGTCATCGTCATCGCCTTCCTGTTCGCGCCGGTGTCGGCGCGGGCCATCGCCATCGTGGGCACCAACCCGGTGTCGGGCATGACCATGCTGACGCTCATCATCACCGGTGTGGTCATGCGCAAGCTGGGCGTGACCGGCGGCGAGGGTATGTTCGTCACCATGATGGTCGGTGGTGTGGTGTGCACGGCCCTGGCGGCCTCGGGCGCCCTGGCCAGCGACCTGAAAATCGGCCACTGGCTGGGCGCGACGCCGGCCAAGCAGCTGGCCATGAAGTTCGTGGGCACCGCGGTGGCGGCCATCTTCTGCGGCTTCGCCATGTGGTTGCTGAGTCAGCAGCCCGGCGGCTTCGGCAGCGACGCCATCCCGGCTCCCCAGGCGTCGGCCATGAAGGAGATCCTGGTGGGCATCTTCGGCACCACCGCGCAACCGCTGCAGTGGTACCTCTTCGGTCTGGGTGTGGTGTTCGCCATCGTGCTGCGCATCACCGGCGTGCCGGCCCTGGCCTTCGCCCTGGGCATGTACCTGCCCATGGAGATCAACACCCCCGTGATGCTGGGTGGTTTCCTGAGCTGGCTGGTGCAGCGCCAGGGCAAGAACGAGAGCGACGAGGCGCCCAAGGCCCGTCACCAGAAGGGCATCCTCATCGCTTCGGGTCTCATCGCCGGTGGCGCCCTCATGGGTGTGCTCAACGCCGGCCTGAACGTGGGCTTCGGCCCCGAGGCCATGAAGAACATCTACGTGCTCAACGAGCATCAGTTCGACGGGCCCGTGGGTGAGGGCATCGCCATCGCCTTGCTGGCGGGGCTGTGCTTCCTGCTGGTGCGCTGGGCGCGGACGGCGAAACCGGCGCAGTAGGTCGGCCATCGTCGAACCGTCTCGAGGAGGGGCTCGCGCCTGGTCGCGGGCCCTTCCTCTTGTTCTGGGGGTACGTTTTCATGTAGTATCGGCCGGCTGCCATGAATACAAATTCAACACCGGAGGCTCATCATGTCCTTGCGAATGCCTTCTCTCGTCATCCTCCTCCTGCTCCTTGCCCTCCCGGCGCTATCCGCCAACATCGACGCCGTCACCGGCGAGCCGATCCCGGCATTGCTGGGCGACCAGGGTGAGCAAGCTCCGGCCATGGACGTCCAGCGTGACGGTCCCCTGGAACTGGTGACCCACCTGGCCGAGGGTACCTCCAAGAGCGTGCGCGCCCTGCCCGGCGACGTGGCCATCTGGCAGAACGGCGCCTATCTGGTGGCCTCCGACCTCACCGACCCCGCCAACCCGGTGGAGTTGAGCCGTTACCTCCTCGAGGCCCAGCCCTCGGACATCGTGGTCGACGGCGACCTCGCCTACCTGGCTCTGCGCAAGTCGGCCGGCCTGTTGATCCTCGACTATGCCGACCCTACCGCCCCCGTGGTGGTGGGCGGCCTGCCCGGCTTCGACCTGCTCTCGGTGGCCATCGCCGGTGACCGCGCCTACTGCGGCCGCGGCTCCGCCGGTGTGCTGGTCATCGACATCAGCGACCTGGCCGCGCCCGTGGACATCACCCTCTTCGATACGCCCGGCTCGGCCAACGGCACCGACATCGACGGTTCGATTCTCTACGTGGCCCAGGGCAACGACGGCCTCGGCATCTACGACGTCACCGATCCCCTGGCGCCCGTCAACCTGGCCAGCATGGCGACCAGCGGCTTCTGCACCTACGTCCAGGAGCGCGATGGTGTG
>Ga0209692_10002306_pt1 | contig 21529 bp, 17 predicted proteins | sample tdDd472_FD_187129 | JGI IMG/M metagenome (GOLD analysis project Ga0209692, IMG submission 187129) | Marine sediment microbial communities from the Atlantic coast under amendment with organic carbon and nitrate - tdDd47.2 (SPAdes)... | ecosystem: Environmental > Aquatic > Marine > Coastal >... | reverse complement strand
AGTAAAGAATCAACTGTTCACGTTTCTCTTGTTCAGCTATTCTAATTTTTTGTTTCTCTATTTCTTTTTGCTTCAGGTCATCTTCTCTTGCTTTTTCTAAGGCGGCTATTTTGTCTGCATTTTCTTGATTGAAGACTGAGTCTTTAAGTTTGTGATGTTCCTCAAGAGCTTCATAAGCTTTAAACATATTGCCTTTTTGTTTGTATGCTTTTGCCAGATCTTCATAAGACTTACTTAATTCGTTCAATTCACCAATTTCTTGTCTTAATTTTATTGATTCTAAGAAATAATCTATAGATTTATTCAAGTTTACATCCTTCAATAAACTGATTAGATTAGTTTCATTTTTAATTTTACTAATGACTGTATCTTGTGAAAGTGTGTAATGGAGCTCTCCTAAATTTTTTAGATTATATGCTGCCCCACTCTTACTCCCTATTTCTTTATTTAATTTTAGCGCTTTATTATAATATTCTATGGCTTTGGGATAATTGGATTGAGAAGAATATATATATCCCATGTTTCCTAAAGTGATTGCAATACCCCTCTTTCGGCCTAACTCTTCGTATAATTTGAGTGATTTCTGATAGTATTCTAGAGTTTTGGGATAATCAAGTTTTAAAGCATATATATTACCAATATTTCCAAGGGTAATAGCAACTCCAATTTTTGTTCCCAGTTTCTCATAGATTTGAAGAACTTCATTGTAATACTCAAGTGCTTTAGCATATTTGGATTGGGATTTATATATATGCCCTATACTCCCTAGATTTCTTGCTATCCCACTCATTTCATCTAATTCTTCATATATTTTGAGTGATTTCTGATAGTATTCGAGTGCTAAGGGATAATTAGATTGAAACTTATAAATATTGCCAATATTACCTAAAGTGATTGCTACTCCACTCTTTCGGCCTAACTCTTCGTACATACTTAGAGCATCACTATAGTATTCGAGTGCTTGAGGAAAATCAGATTGTGACTTATATATTAGTCCAATATTTACGAGATTACCTGCTACTTCATTTTTAACTCCCAATTCTTTATTAATTTTTAGTCCTTTTTTGTACTGGTCTAGTGCTTGGGGGTATTTGGATTGTGCATAATAATTAGCGCCTAATGAATTGAAACACATTGCTAAGCCATTATCCCAATTAATTTGATTTGCCAACTGTACTCCCATATTCCCATACTTTATACCCTTTTCAGGATTTATCTTAGAATAAGTAAAGCTTAATCCTTTTAATAGCCTCACCTCATTCGTATCACCTTTTGCTTTGGGTAATTCATACAGAAGGGAGTCAATTTTGGCTTGCCCTGAAAGTTGGGCGTTGGTTTGTACTGATATCAGTAGAATACAAACAATTAATAAAGCTCTAAACATTTACTACCTCTTTGTTTTCTATATAATATGTCTTCATCATACCCTTACCTTTTATCTCTATTTCGCCTCGCTCAACATATTCGAACTGTTCGAATTCTGAAACTGCTTCTTTGAACCGCTCGGTTATATGTACTTGCCCTGATTCGGAGGAGGTTTCCATTCTGCTAGCTGTGTTCACTGCATCGGACCACATATCATAGATAAACTTGTTCTCGCCAATTACACCCGCCACTACGGGACCACAATCTAGACCTATTCTGACTTCGATTTTAGTGCCGTCAGCTGTGTGATAGTCTTCCATAAGTTCTTTTACTTCTAATGCCATCTGTGCTGCTCTGTGGGTGTTGTCTTTTTGTACTTCTGGTATGCCTGCTGCTGCCATATAGCTATCACCGATTGTCTTTATCTTTTCTAAACCGTACTTATTAGCAATTGTATCGTATTTGGTGAAAATAGTATTTAGATTTGAGACTAAATTTTGCGGGTCAGAATCACTTGCCATTTCTGTAAAGTTCACTATATCAATAAACACTATCGATGCTTGTGTGAAGTAGTCGGATATTGGGTGTTCTTTCTTCTTCAACCGCTTGGCAATTGAGACTGGAAGTACGTTGTAAAGTAGCTTGTCAGAGCGTTTGGGTAGGCGGTAAATCACTATCATCACAACAGCCATCACTATAAAAAACCCTATTGAAAAGTAAAGAATCAACTGTTCACGTTTCTCTTGTTCAGCTATTCTAATTTTTTGTTTCTCTATTTCTTTTTGCTTCAGGTCATCTTCTCTTGCTTTTTCTAAGGCGGCTATTTTGTCTGCATTTTCTTGTGAGAAGACTGAATCTTTAAACTTATGGTGTTCTTCAAGTGCTTCATAAGCATTTCTCATATCGCCTTTTTGTTTATAAGCTAAAGCAAGGGTCTTTAAAAATTCGCTCCTATTATTTATTTCACCTGTTTCTTCTCCAATTTTAATCGATTTTAAAAGAAACTCAATAGATTTATTAATATTTACAATTTTATCGAGACTAATATATTTATCCAATTCATCTGAATTAATTTTTACACTATCTTGCGAAAGTGCAAAATACAAACTTCCCATATTTCCAAGATTAATTGCAATTCCATCTTTATCACCAATTTCTTCTTGAATCTTTATTGATTTATTATAATATTCTAATGCTTCAAGGTAATTGGATTGAGCGTCATATATAGTTGCAATGTTTCCTAAAACTATTGCGATTTGCTCTTTGGCTCCTAGCTCTTTATTTTTTTTCAAAGCTTTTTGATAAAATTCCAATGCCTTATTGTAGTTGGATTGATCGTTGTAAACAATACCAATATTTCCTAAGATTCTTGCAATTCCAAAGTTATCACCAATTTCTTCATATATTTTTAATGCTTTAAAATAATATTCTAAGGTTTTTTCATAATCTGATTGATAAATATATATATTCCCAATATTTCCAAGCATAGTTGCAATTCCATATTCATATCCAGAATCTTCAAAAAATTTTAAAGATTTTATATAGTACTCTAATGCTTTTGCATAATCAGATAGACTATTGTAATAGTTTCCAATATTTCCAAGAATAGATGCAGCTCTACTCTTGTTTCCAATTTTATTGTAAATCTTTAATGCCTTATTCCAATATTCTATAGCCCTAGAATATTGAGACTGAGCATGGGAGCTTATTGCTAAGTTATTATACGACAAGGCTTTTCCTTCTTGCCAATTTATTCGTTCTGAAAGTTTTAATCCTTTTTGAGCATAATCAACCCCCTTGTCTTTTTCTCTATATAATAATGTATAAGATAAATTATTTAACAATTTAACTTCATTAGTATCACCCTTTGCTTTGGGTAGTTCTGAGAGGAGGGAATCTATTTTGGCTTGGCCTTGTAATTTTTCTGCTTTTAGGTTTATTGTCGTTATTGTTAGTGCGAGTAGAATCAGTAGTATTTTTTTCATAAATCACATAAAATAGGAAGTTGTTATTGCACCAATTTAACAAAAATAATTAGAATAGAGGGGGGTAAATGTCCTCCGCTGGCGGAGGTGACTGACACCAGTGGTGTCAGACGGAGGTGGACAAACGGAGAGCATCGTTTTTATTTATCCTCCTCAATCAGAACAAGTTCTGACAGCTCCTCCAAAGGAGCATAATTCGTGATGTTTCTGAGACGTATGCAATACGTCTCTACAATTCTAATAAATCACCCATATCCACTTACCACTCAAGCCAAAGGCTTGGACAATCTAATTTAATGTAACAGAGACAGCCACATCCTCTTCATTACGCTCTGAGTCCTCGCTGTAACATAGAATTTTTAAACTAGACTCTTCACTACGTTTAGAGTGACATTAGTTTTCTGAGACGTATGCACATCCGCTTCGCGCAGCTCAAGCAATACGTCTTTACATTTTAATTCAAGTCTCACTATTATATCTCACCAATTAAAATTATTTTTGTAGCTATTAGTCTTACTCGAATAGTTTTTTAATTACGTTAGCAAATATGAAAAAGAATCACATTGTATTAGTAATCTCAGTAGTCATCATAGCTGTGGGTGCTTCAATAGCGGCCTATATGATAGCAAACAAACCTAAACCTACCCCTCCGAAAAAACTAGAAACAGTACGATATGCTAAAATGGACAAAGTTCAATATGATGAATATCAAGTTTCTATCAATGCTACAGGTAATGTAAGAGCTAAAGATAAAATCGATATCTACTCCGAGGTACAAGGTATATATGACCCTGCAGGTAAGCCATTCCGCGAGGGTATTAGCTTTGCAAAAGGTGAGATAATGCTATCTATAGATAAAAGAGAATCTGAGTTTACTTTGAAAACTCAAAAAAGCGAGCTGATGAACTCTATAGCATCACTAATGGCAGATTTCAAAGTTGATTTTCCTCAGTCTTTCGAAAAGTGGAATAATTATCTTAGCAGTTTTGATATTGATAAGAATATCAAGGAATTCCCGAAACCTAGTAGTGACAAAGAGAAATATTTCTTAACTGTTCGCAAAATATATAGCCAGTATTATAATATCAAAAACCAAGAAGTACGTCTTAGCAAATTCGATATAGTTGCTCCTTTCAACGGTACTGTTACTATGAGTTTGATAGAGCCCGGGGCTTTGGTCAGACCTAATGCTAAAATTGGTGAGTTCTCTGGTCGAGGTCTTTACGAAGTTAGCTTTTCAGTTCGTGCAGAAGACTTGAACTATATAAGAATTGGATCTACCGTTGATGTTATAAATAATGAAAAGAAATACCAAGGTACTGTAGTCAGAATATCAGATCGAATAGATCCAACTACTCAGTCTATCAATGTGTTCGTACAAGTAAGTAGCCCAGATTTCAAAGACGGGATGTATGTGAATGGGAGAGTAGAAGGGAACAAAGTAAGCAATGTTTACAAAATACCTAGAGAAGCTCTGATTGACAACCGTGAAGTTTATACTATGGAAGAAGGGAAGTTAGCAAAGGCAGATATAGAGCTTGTTTATGTAGGTAAAAATTATGCTTATATACGCGGCTTAGAAGTAGGTAAAACAGTTATAGTAGAGTCATTGGCTAACGTCAAATTGGGGACCAAATTACAAAGAAAAGAAAGTTAGTTAATGAAAGCATTTATTAGATATTTTATAAAATACCCTACTTGGTCTAACACTATTCTGATATTAGTCATGCTATTTGGTGTGCTTGCATTACTCAATATGAAATCATCCTTCTTTCCCGAACGTGAGAGCAAGAATATAAATATTAGCGTAATATACCCAGGTGCATCACCCGAAGAGATAGAGAACGGGATAATCCAGAAAATTGAAGACAATCTAAAAGGAGTACAGGGAGTAGATAATTATCAATCTACTTCGCAAGAGAACGCTGGCTCGATCACAGTAGAAGTACTCGAGGAATATAATACTGACGAAGTATTAATAGACGTTAGAAATGCTGTTGACAGAGTCAATTCTTTTCCTGCAGGAATGGAGCCACCTGTTGTCTCCAAAAGACCCGCAATAGAGTTTACATATAGTTTTGCTATATATGGAGACGTGGACTTAGCTACTCTAAAAAAGACTGCTCAGGAAGTCGAAGATGATCTGAGAGATATTCCTTCTATATCGCAAGTATCTATATCTGGTTTTCCAGCATCGGAAATAAATATTGCTCTAGATGAAGAAACAATGCGTCGCTATCAACTGACTTTTCCAGAAGTCGTGAATGCTGTAAGCTCTAAAAACAGAGATTTATCAGCTGGAAAAATAAAGACTGACAATGAAGAGTTATTGATACGTTACGAAGGTAAGAATTACTTTGCTGGCGATTTACAAGAAGTAGTTGTACGAACTAATCGTGATGGCTCTATAATTAGATTACAAGATATAGCCGTAGTCGAAGATAGGTTTGCCGAAGATCCCCAACGTTCTTTCGTGAATGGGAAACCAGCAGTTATAATATCCGTTAGCAAAATATATGGTGAAAACGCACTTGATATAGCAGATGCAGCCAAGGAATACCAAGAAAATTTTAATGGTAAGTACCCGAATATAGAGGCTGCTTTAATCGACGATGCAACGGAAAGTTTGCGTGGTCGTATCCAATTGCTATTAGAAAATGGAACAATCGGGGCATTGTTAGTAGTACTTTCTTTAGCTCTTTTCTTGAATTGGAGACTTGCTTTTTGGGTAGCTATGTCGTTGCCATTCTCTTTTTTAGGAATGTTTTTGATGGCGTATTTATTCGATATAACAATTAATGTTATATCTCTATTCGGTTGTATAGTAGTAGTGGGGATAGTCGTCGATGATGGAATTGTTGTCGGAGAGCAGATATTCCAAAACTACGAAGAAGGACAAAAGTCATACAGAGCGGCTATCAGAGGTACACTGCAAGTATTACCTTCAGTAACTTTTGCTATTTTGACTACTGTAGTTGCCTTTTTACCATTCTTCTTCATAGATACTCCTGGCCCAAGAATATCTGACATGTCATTCGTTGTTATATTCGTATTACTGTTTTCATTGTTGGAAGTAGTCGTAATATTGCCAACGCATTTGGCTCATTCCAGAGCTTTGAAACAAGATTTCGTAAAAAGTAAGATTAGAGAAAAATTGGATAGTATAGTAAACTATCCTAGAAATAAGATGTACAAAGGTGTACTGGCGTTTTCTATGAAACATCGCTCGGTACCAATTGCAATTTCACTTTTCCTTTTACTAATCACTATAGGTGCGTTTGGGGGTGGAGTTGTAAAAACTACATTTTTCCCGAGTATTGATACTGATAATTTCACTATCAAAATAGAGTTACCATCTGGTGCTAGAGAAGCCCAAACAATGGAAGTTCTAAATAGAGTCGAAAAAGCAATTTGGGAAGTAGGTGATGAACTAAAAGAAACTGAAAACACTGACGAAAGCTTAGTAATTAGAGTTGTGAAAAACGTTGCAGCTATGCCGTCTGGTTGGGGAGAATCAGAAGCAGGCAATGCAAATGTTGGTAATTTACAAGTCTTCCTACAAAGCGAAGAAGTAAGGACTATACCTGCTCTTACTATAGCCAATATGGTTCGTGAAAAAGTAGGTCCATTGACTGAAGTAGATAAGGCAGAATTTGGGAGTTCTAGTTTTTTTGGCAAGCCGATTTCTATACCTCTTATGGGTAGAGATTTATCAGAATTACAAGAAGCCAAAAAAGAGTTAAAAGAAGCACTTCAATCTATTACAGAACTGCGTGATGTAACTGATAATGACCCTCAAGGTCTAAGAGAAATACAACTAGAACTAAAGGAAAAGGCATTTATTCTAGGTTTTACGCCTTTGGATATAGCACGCCAAGTCAGACAAGGTTATTTTGGTGAAGAGGTGATGAGATTGCAGCGTGGTGCTGACGAGATAAAAGTCTGGGTGAGGTTTACAGAGGAATATCGCTCATCGCTCGATAATTTTGATAATATGAGAATCAAAGATATACAAGGTAATTCTTATCCTTTGACGGAACTAGTAAACTACAAAATAGATCGTGGCTCTATCAAGATAAATCACCTAGATGGTATGCGAGAGATAACTGTAGAAGCTGATACTAAAGATCCTAAAGCGCAAGTACCAAAGATAATTGCAGAAATAAATGAGGATATACTAGCCCCTATATTAGCAAAATATCCTACTGTAAAGACAACTGCTTCGGGGCAAGCTAAGAGGATAGAGAAACTTAGTGCTGGTTTGATTATCTTAACATTAGCATTTGTACTTATGTTCTTTTTGATAAGTTTATCTTTCCGTTCACCTCTGCAAGCATTGATAGTGATTGGGTTGATACCATTTGGGTTGATGGGTGCAGTTTGGGGACATGTAATCCAAGGTATGTCATTCAATGTTATGTCCTTTTACGGAACAATAGCTCTTATCGGTATTATAGTTAATGATTCTATCGTATTCGTAAATGCGTTCAACGACAACTTAAGAGAAGGTCAAAAGTTTATGGACGCTATATACAATGCAGGTATTACTAGATTTAGACCAATCTTGCTAACTACTGTAACGACAGTACTAGGGCTTCTACCACTTTTAGCTGAGACTAGTATTCAAGCCCAGTTTTTGATTCCTATGGCTATTTCAGTAGCTTATGGTTTATTAGTAGCATCAGTTTTCATATTATTGTTGTTACCTGTATTACTTATTTATTTGAGTAAAACACGTAATGCTGCTTATTGGCTAAGAAACAACGAATGGTCGGAACCAGAGGCCTTGGAACCTGCTATTATAGAAGAAGAAATGATTAAAAAATATTTGACAAGCGATGACTAAAACTAAAGTTTACATATTATTATTACTATTGCCGACTGCATTATTGTATTCGCAAACCAATCTTTCGTTGCAAGATGCAGTAGAGAAGACTTTGCAGAACAATTTCAATATTCAGATGGTAAAAAAAGATTTGCAAATAGCTGACAATAACGTCAGTTATGGCAATGCAGGTTTTTTACCCACTCTCGATGCAGCTGCTAGTTATCGTTTCTCTGCGGAGGATAGTGAAACTAAAACAAGTCAAGGTACATTCCCAGGAAATGACAACCAGGTAACTAATCGAAGTGCCTCAGTAACTTTAGGCTGGACTTTGTTTGATGGCTTTGCTATGTTTGCTAGATATGATAGGTTCGAAGAGCTGGAGAATCTAAATAAAATAGCGCTACAATTAGAAATGGAGACCAGATTACAAGAGTTATTCAACACATATTATCAGATTAATATGCTCGATAAAAGTATTGCTTTACTAGAAGAAACTTTGAAATTCTCTCAGGAGCGATTAGACTTTCTAAAAGCATCAAATCAATATGGGGCTACAACAGGCACAGAAGTCCTCAGAGCAGAGGTAGATTATAATACGGACAATTCCAATCTAAAACGCCAAAAAGTGCAAAGAAACACCTCTATAAACAGATTAAAGTACATAATGGGTGAGATTAATGACGCTAGTTATAATTTGACTTCGAATATTGAAATAGATGAATTGTCAGATTATAACAAACTAAAAGAAATGGCTTTCGAAAGGAATAGTACTATCCAACAAGCAATGAAAAACAGAGAGATTTCTGAGTATGACGAGAAGATAATAGAAGCAGCATATTATCCGAATATTCGATTAAATACTGGTTACAGCTACAGTGTACAAGAATCAGACAAAGGGTTTATCTTAGAAAGCTCTAACCAAGGTTACAACGCGACTCTAAGTGCTAGTTGGAACTTATTTAGTGGGTTTCAGACTAGGATAGCTGACCAAAACACCGAAATTTTACAAGAGAAACAAGATTTATTCATCCAAAGTATTCGCGCATTGATTGAGATGAATCTAATGACCAATTACCAATCTTACTCTGATCTCAAAGAGATATTGGATTTAGAAGTAAAGAACCTAAAAACAGCGAATGAGAACTTCGAACGCTCAAAAAGTATGTTCAAATACGGTACTATTAACTCGCTTGACCTCCGCCAATCCCAGATCAATTTACTCGCAACCGAACAGCGAATAGTCAACCTAAAATACGAAATCAAAACCTTCGAGACTATGATACTAATGCTGAGTGGTCAGTTAGGTAGGTAGAGATGAAGTTTAGTTTTAACAACAAATTTAATTATATTGCGTTTAGATAATTAAAACTACTTTGGAGTTATTAGGATGATTACAAAAAACAGTCTATTAAGTCAACTCGATTTACTACCTGATTCATTTTCAATTGATGATTTGATTGAGAGGTTAGTATTAATTGAGAAAATTGAAGAGGGGCTTAAACAGTCCGAAGCAGATGATGTTATCAGTGAAGAAGAAATGGACACTGAGATTGAGACATGGTTCAAATAAATTGGACTATAAAAGCAAAGTCAGACCTGAAAAATATCTTTGATTATATTTCAAATGATTCTACAAAATATGCTCAAAGACAAATTCAAGGGATTGTAAAAAATACTTCCTTTATCAAAAACAACTCTAAAATTGGACGAGTTGTACCTGAGTTTAATAATCCTAAAGTACGTGAGGTAATAGTTAATAAGTATAGAATTATATACTATTTAAAAGAAGAAGCTAGAGTAGACATTTTAACTATTCACCATAGTGCTAAGGAATTTCCAGATTTTCTGATTAAATGAAACAAAAACTAAAACTAAAGATATTCCTTACAATTTGGGTTAACTACTATGTTGTACTCTGGAGTACATTCACATCTTATTTTTCATTTTATTTTTTCTATGAAGAAGGGAGTTTATCTCAAAACATCTTTAAAGTTTTATTTTCTACTATTGAAGTCATTTATTTTTATTTTCTATTTTCAGTAGTGATATTAGTCATAGACTTAATATTACCTTTCAAAAAGGCCACTAAACTGAATAAAAATTTATTTATCGAATGGATGATAATTTCTGCAATTTTCTTTGTTGGGATAATAGCCGCTGAAAGGTACATTTTTATAGCATTTGTAGTTCCATACCTCATAACCCAATTCACACTAAGGAAAAAAAAGATAGTCGAGATACTAGAAAACATCAATCAAGTATCAGGTTCTAAAATTGAAGAATTAATCAAATAGCTAAACTGAGTTATTATAATTTCTTAGTCTGTAGTTTAAGAGGTTTAAGTAAAATGGAATACCCAATCCAGCAAGGAGAAGCTTGATAATACTCTAGTTCTACTTCACCCTTATTAATATTACTTTTGTTACAGTGGTAATGTCAGAATCAGAGTTTCCTGATGAGTATTTGGCTGCCTTTACAGTTAGTATACCGCCAGTTGTTGTCCTGATTACCCCATCAAGTACATGTTCAGTGATTGATGAACTAGTCAATGTATAGTTCTCTAAAAACCCAGTTGTATCAGTATTTTTATCTCTTACCTCTATAAGAACCAAACTAGCTGTTCCACTATAGTCAAAATCAATATTAATACTCGTTGATGGACCATTTCTATCAGCACCTAGTACTCCCTTTACTATATAAACAGCATCAGCCGCTAATGTTGGCTGTGAGTCAGTAATATTTACATAAGTGGTAGATGTCAGAGTAATCAAAGATCCTAAACTAAGCTCTATCACTTCTGGTAGGCTACTACCTCCACCACCGCCAGCTGTTTCCCAACTTAGGTTTGTACCATCTGTTGATAGGAATTTACCACTATTACCAGATTGATCTGGAAAGATATTAGTTATAGAGTTACTATCCGCATCTATCGTTTTGTTAGTCAGAGTTTGTGTATCAGTCGTACCTACCACAGTACCAGTAGGAGCACCAACCAAATTACCAATCGTAATATCACCTTCGTGTTGAGTGATATTAGATGAAGCGATACGAGCGTCTGCCAACGTACCTGTTGCAATATCCGATGCATCAATTGTGATAGTATTGTTTGAAGAGTTAATCGTTTTGTTAGTCAGAGTTTGTGTGTCACTTGCCCCAACCAGTGCACTACCAACACCATCAAGCATTTGAAACTCCGAATCTGAAACCGTACCGTCAGCAATTTTCACAGCGTCAATACCACCAGCCGATGAGTTAATAGAGGTTATAACCGAATTACCAGCAGTAGTAGTGTTTTCGACAGTCTTAGTAGATTGCGATGACAAACTCCCAGATAGCTTAGTACGAGGAGTTAAATCGGTACCGCCTATATTTATATTGAGCCATAATTGCTGATCCGTACTAATACTTATAGCAGTGTTTTCACCCAAAGTTAGATTAAAAAAACCGTCTTCTGTAGTTACAGTTCTGGTCTCAGTCCAAAGCGAATTGCCATTAGTTGCGGCATCATAGATTGTAAATACAATCGTATAATTGCCATCTGATACAGGATTTCCACTATTGTCCTCCAATCTACCTTGGTAGTTCATCGTCTGGGGGATTTGTGCTAGTGTAATAATTGGCAATAGTATTAGTAAAAGAATGAATTTTTTCATTTTGTTTTCCTACGCTTTCATTTTGAAATAAACAATTACAGGTATAGTTATGCCGAGTAATATCAATGCCCATTCGCTCAAAGTAGGAATAGGAGTTGTCTGAGTTAACTTAGGGATAGTACCATCAGTTTTGAAGTTGATAGATGCATTGTCGGAGCCATTCCAATTGAACGGAATTAGCAAGAATGTATAAGTCATACTTGGTTGTAACCCGGTAGCTGTTATCTTATCTGCTGTTTCATCTGTGAGTATAGATACCACTTTAGTCCCGTTGGATGAAGTGTACAAACTTGGGTAATTGCCATCGCTTATTATTATCTGTGGATCAGCGTTAGGTCTTGCTAATAAGACATAGCCCGCTGCGTTCGTTATATCATTTACAGGTTGTATATTGAACCTAATAGACCCTGCATCAAGGATAGTATCTAGAGTGTACGTATCTGAGTGTGATAGTGGTTCAACGCTAAGTTGAACAACTTCATTTTCAATGTAATGAAAAATATAACCTTCGCGGAGTAAATATTGGCTATTAGAACTCTTGTTGCCTATTGGCTGACCAACAACGTGGTAGAGAGTATTCAAGGAATTGGACTGTTTTCCCCCTCCAGCAGAAGTAGTATTCTTTTTTATCTGATACTGAGAAAAAAGAGGTGTTGCTATAAATAAAAGAAATATAATTAATCTGCTAAATTTCATATACCGCCTGTTTTTAGTACAGATTAAATTAATAAATATTAACAAACAAGGCAAGAAAAAAAATTTGTATTTGTTCTTTTTTTTTCAGAATCAAGATTAGAAATAATAAAAAAACCCCACACCGTGATTGGTGCGGGGGTTATTAAAGTTTAAATCAATTTTTATTAATTATTGGATAGCTAAAGGATAAGCTATTGTAGTAGGTAATCCTACCGCAGCATTAGTTGTTGCTGTTAACGCCCAACCGCTAGTACCACCAGTACTTGATGAACAACTACCAGAATTCTCAATTGATTGAGTACCTCCTGGAATAGCAACGCTTGTAGATACGCCATTTGCACTCGGATTAGCTAAAGTGTATAAAGTTGTATTACTACCAGAATATACTAAATAATTAGAATTTCTTTTCTGTCCAGAGGATCCACCATCATTTAGATATGGTGAACCTGTACATGATGCACCTGTCCACCATATTTGATCAGAATCAAATGGGAACCCATTTACTAGTTCTAATGTAATATCAACCACATAACCACCTGATGTAATTACAGTTACGCTAGCTCGATTACTAAACCCAACTATTGTACCTAATGTCACATTATTAGCATCTACTAGAACCTTTCCACTTCCACCACCGCCACCGCCAGCTGGAGCAGCCCACACAGCGTCAGTACCACTAACAGTTAATACGTGACCATTTGTAGCACCAGGAGAAATCTTAGCAGCCGTTACAGCTTTATCTTCAATTTTTGCAGTTGCAACAGCATCGTCTGCCAATTTGGCTTCAGTAACTGCACCGTCATTAATCTTTGCTGTTGTTACAGCAGAGGATCCAATTTTAACATCTGTTACTGCTGAAGAACCAATCTTATCTGTAGTCACGGCACTATTTGCTATTTTATCAGTAGTTACAGCAGCATTGTTAATCTTTGCTGTTGTTACAGCAGAGGATCCAATTTTAACATCAGTTACTGCCGAAGAACCAATCTTATCTGTTGTTACTGCTCCAGTTACTATTTTTCCTGTAGTAACAGCGTCATTGTTAATCTTTGCTGTTGTTACAGCATTATCAGCTAGACCTAGTGGTGACCCTGTTAAACCATTACCATCAATTGTAGTATTAGTTGATACTGTAGGATTGTCCCAAGACATGATTCCACCAGCATTTATTTTAAGATATTGGTTCGGACTACCTGCATTATCAGGAAGAGTATATTCTACATCAGCTGCTAAAGCAGGGGATTTGAATGAAGTAAAGTTCTCACCACTACCTGCAGGTTCCGGGAATATTAATTCCTTGCCTGGCTCTAATGTTACATTACCTTCATTGTCAGTCAATCCAGTTTGTGCCTGTTCAAATATCATCTCGTCTAATCTTTGTTGAGAAGATAAAGCTAATGGACTTCCTGTCCAAACTTCAACAATATAGTATGAAGTAACATCAACAGCTGGAATATTTACTGGGTCTATAATACCATCAGTTTGAGGAACACTTGCTACTATAATCCCAGAAGCATTTGGAGTTAATACTGTCAACGGTCCAGTATATAAAGTAGTTGGACCAGTAGGCGCATAGTCAACTATTCTAACTTGAACTGGAACAGCAGCACCTGGTTTTTTGATTACTACTTTAAAACCACCAATAGCGAAAGAGCTAGAGTAGGTTACTAAAGCAACAAGAATTAATAATAAGATTTTTTTCATTTGGGAATTCCCCATATTAGTTTAAAGAATAAGATTTAAATTTCATAAACGCACAATTTAACTAATTAAACCCAAGTTTTCTAAGTTTTACTAACTAATTATTAAAACAAAAAACCCCACACTTAGTGCAGGGTTGTAAAAATTTAAGCTTAGTTTATTTCTTATCTATTGATAAAACTACAAGCATCAGTAACTTTAGTTCTAAGTACGGCGCCAGCAGAACCTGCTGCAGGAGCATCGTCTCCTAACCCACCGCTACCAACACTAGCTCCACCATCACCTCCACTAGAACCCGTTCCATCACTTGTACCAGCAGTTCCCCCTGAAACATTACTTGTTCCACCTACTACATCAGCATTTGGAGAGATAAAGTGGATTAATCCACCACCGCCACCGCCGCCACCGTAGTCTCCTCCTGAATCACCGGCATTTTGACCATTTCCGCCAGAAGAATTAATTGTTCCTGAATTCGTAATGTTTGCATCCGAAGCAAGGAGGACGAACCCTCCACCACCTCCACCACAACCCGGCTTATCATTTCCACCAGGATAAGGAGTAGGGGTTTGGCCACTTGCATTTATTGTACCTGAATTCGTAATTCCAGTAGCAGCCAAAATAGTAAATGTTCCACCTCCATTTCCTCCAAAAGTTTCAGTCCCAACGAAGCCTCCAGTTCCACCTGCAGAACCACCTTTCAAGCCTAAATTAGTTAACCTTCTGTATGTCTCACTGTCAGGATATGCTTTTCTCGAAGCCATAGAATTACCTAATACATCTGTGTTACCACCATCTGCATTTCCGCCCCAAGCTCTTCCGAGAGTGCCATGTTTTACAGTAATTGTTCCGCTATTACTAAAGGTTGTCTTACATTGTATAACAGTTCCACTTGGTACAGTCAAAGTTACACCACCTGATATAGTCAAACTGTTAAACATATAGTTTCCATTTGTTGGTGGAGTAGTCGACCAATCAGTATTCGAATTAATTGTAACATCACCAGCACTTCCGTCTCCGTATATATTACAACCACCTCCGCCACCGCCAGCAGGTGTAGTCCAAGATAGCGTTCCAGTACCGTCAGTAGTAAGTACTTGATTATTAGTTCCAGCGTCAACAGGTAGAGTATATATCACATTTCCAGCCAAAGCAGGGGATTTAAACGCTGTGTAATTATCACCATCAGCTGTTGGTTCAGCAAATCTTAGTTCACCAGCATCATCTAAAGTAATATTACCATCATTATCAGATACTCCAGCTTGTGCCTGCTCAAATACCATTTGGTCAAGTCTTTGTTGAGAAGACAAAGCCAGTGGGCTTCCTGTCCAGACTTCAACTATATAATATGAATTTACGTTAGTTGCAAGTATCCCAGGTGTAGCCGGAACATCAACTATAATTATCCCCGAAGAATTAGGGGTTAAACTAACAGTTGAACCTGTAAATAATGTATTTGGCCCTCCTGGTGAATAATCAACTATTTTTACTTGTACGTCAACAGCAACACCAGGTTTGTTAATTACTACTTTAAAACTACCAATAGCAAATGAGCTAGAGTAGGTCAATATAGCAACAAGGATTAATAATAATAATTTTTTCATAAGGGAATGTCCCATATTAGTTTATAGAATAAGATATTTTTTATTTCTGTTATCAAGTAATCGGTAATATAGTTAAAAAGATTGATATTTGAAGAATTTACATAACAAAAAACCCCACACGCAGTGCGGGGCTTATAGTTTTCAATTTCTTTTTTTATTCCTAGTGTAAGAAGAGTAGCTCTCTGTATTTCGGAAGTGGCCAATTGCGGTCATCCACAATTAACTCGAGTGCGTCTGCTTCTGCTCTTATTTTGTCAAATAAAGGTTTTACAGTATTGGCAAAAGCGACTCCACGAGCACGCATTTCGTGTTCTGCTTCAGCTTCAAGTCTAGATTTACGAAGCTCACCAAGATATTGATTTAAATTCTTTAATCTTTGTGATATTTCTCTAATTGAATCTTTTTGTACTTCTGCTTCATCTTTTAGACCGATATTTACTAGACCCTTTACGTTATCTATTAGCTTGTTCTGATGCTGTACACAAGCTGGTATAATGTGTGCCTTCGATATTTCTTCTACTAATCTAGCTTCTATATCTATTTTAGCACAATACTCTTCCACTGCTACATTGTATCTCGCTTGAAGTTCATTTCTATTGAAAACATGATTTCTTTCGAATAGATCGATTGTTTCTTGAGTTAGATACTCGTCATAAGCTTCTGGTGTAGATTTGATATTAGGTAAACCACGTTTTTCGGCTTCTATTACCCAATCTGGAGAGTAATTATTACCATTGAAAATAACGTCATTTGACTCTTTTAGTACTTGGCGTAATACTGTTTTGATAGCTTTTTCTAAGTCTTCAGTATTCTTTCTTTCTTCTTCTACTCTGTTTTTAAATATAACCAATTGATCAGCTACTATTGTATTAAGCACAGTCATAGGGTTAGATACGTTGACACTACTACCTACAGCTCGGAATTCGAATCTATTGTCAGTGAATGGGAAAGGAGAAGTTCTATTTCTTTCAGTATCATCACGTTGGATATTTGCTATTTTCTCTAAATTGAGATCCAAAATACCCTTATTTGTTCCATCGAAATTCTCATCATTCATAAACGATTTCAGTACATTGGAAAGATGATCGCCTGTGAAAACAGAGATAATAGCCGGAGGTGCTTCGTTAGCGCCCAATCTATAATCATTTCCAGCATTCGATATACTAGCTCTAAGTAAACCAGCGTGGTTATTAATAGCTGCAATCACATTTATAAAGAATGTCAAGAAACTAAGATTTTCCGATGGATTTGGTCCAGGGGAAAGCAAATTCTTTCCTGCTGTTGTAGCTAGAGACCAGTTATTATGTTTACCAGAACCGTTGATACCAGCGAATGGTTTTTCGTGTATTATAGCACGAAGATTGTGTCTTTTTGCAACCATATCAATAATAGACATAAGTAATTGATTGTGGTCAGCAGCTATATTAGCAGTTTCGAAATTAGGAGCACACTCAAACTGATTGGGTGCTACTTCATTGTGTCTAGTCGTAATAGGTATCCCTAGAGTAAGACAGTCATTCTCGAAATCATGCATAAAATCAACTACACGCTCAGGTATCTGTGCGAAATAGTGATCATCAAGTTGCTGTCCACGAGCAGAAGCATTACCAAATAGTGTTCTACCACAAAGTAACAAATCCGGTCGTGCATTATAAAGTGCTTCGTCAACTACGAAATACTCTTGTTCCCAGCCAAGGTTAGGAACTATTCTTTTAACTTCAGGATCGAAGTATTTTTCTACTTCTAGCGCTGCTTTTTCTACTGCGTGTATTGATTTTAGCAAAGGTGTTTTTAGGTCTAGCGAATCTCCTTCGTAAGAGATAAAAATAGCAGGGATACAAAGAGTTTTACCATGCTTAGCTTCCATAATAAACGCAGGAGAACTAGGATCCCATATCGTGTATCCTCTAGCTCGGTGAGTTTCTCTCAATCCACCAGAAGGAAAGCTTGAACCGTCTGTTTCTTGTTTTATCAGCTCTTTACCGCTGAACGCCTCTATTGGGTTACCGTGTCTATCTAATTTGAAAAATGAATCGTGCTTTTCGGCTGTTCTACCAGTTAGAGGTTGGAACCAATGTGTGTAGTGTGTAGCACCGTGGTCAATAGCCCAGTTGCGCATACCTACAGCTACGAAATCTGCAGTTTTTAAATCGATTTTCTGACCATTCTCGATAGCATTTCTTAGCCCTTCGTAGGCCTCTTTCATCAGATATTTTTTGATTGATTCGTCGTTGAAAACTAGGCGAGAGTAGTACTCTGAAATGGGTTTGTCTTTTACATTTCCACTAAATCGCTTGTCTTGCTTATTGGGGTTGATATTCAGCAGACTTTCGCTTCTTATTGACATCGGTTTGTACCTTTTTGGTAATTATAATTTATATTATTTACAAAAATACTATATAACTATAATAATCAAAACTATTTGATTGCACAATTAACGTTTTAGGTTTTGCACATTATGTGGAGAAGTGGTAAGGAGATTGATAAAATGTGTTTGATAATTATCTATTATATTGTAGTTTAGGGTAGTATTTTTTCAATAGGGTGACTTTGAATATGAGTATAATTTCAAAAATTCTAAATAAGTTTAGGGGGCAGAAAGTAGTAGATGATAACCTCTCTATTGCCAAAGATAACATTAATATTAGTCCAGTTTCTAACGAACTAACGGATGAAGAATTTGATTCAATTTCAGATGATAAATTATTACAAATTATGTTTGACAATATATCGCAAATGTTAGCTATTTATGATGCAGATGAATACAAATCCGTAATGTGTCTAAATAAATCGAGACAAGCAATATATATGATTTGGTGCCTTGAATCTGAGGTGAATAATGGTGGGTTTGATCAGTTCTATCAAAACTCAAGTGGGAAGTTTTACAAACAATTGCCAGAAGCATTGAGACTAGTAGGAGCTAAAAATTTTGCAGCTCTGATGACGTCAGCTAATAATATTCTAAATAAAGTCAATAAGGAAATACTTAAACAACCGAAACGTAAATCAGAGAGGATAAGTATGACAGATTTGGATAGTCCATTTGATGGAATAGACGAAGAATTTTATAATTTATATGAGAAAGAAGACTTAGAACAAATTCAAATTAACTTTGTAAGAAAATATAAAAGTGAATTTATTGGAAGCTAGTTACAGCTAATAATTTAATAGAATATTAGAGTTATAATCTTTACCCTGATTTAAGATATTACTAATCTCTAACCCATTTCAATCTTAGTCCAGCTGTTTTGTCTTCGAGTGGTTCTAGGGTCAAAGTATCGCCAATAAATCCGAATTTACGGTGCACTTTCTTACCCCATTCCCCCGGGTTAGAGTGCGATATACGTTTGTGAGTTACTTCGCTATCTTTGTAATTAATAGAATATTTCGCAAAGTACACATACGAATTAGTCAGATGTTTCAATGCTTCCAAAGGAATAGAATCATCAAAATCAGGGAAGCGAAGGGCTGTCTTTTCGTAATCTTTAGTCATTAAATGAAGCGACATATTCTCTTTATCATCATACAATATATACCCCTGCATACCTCCATTCCAAACTTCCCAATCTTTAGTTTCTTCGTTGTAATTATCCATCACAACTAATGACCAAAGCCCAGTTAGTTTGTTTTCTTGAATCTCTGATTCGCAACTAATGAGTAATAGTTCTATAATTATTAGCAAAGTGATCTTAGTTCTCATATTTACTAAATGTCTCTTTCTATAGGTTCGTTTAGAAATTCTTTCACAAGAAAGTAAACATCAACTCTATCTTTGCCGATGTATTCGGCTTCAGTAGTTACTGTGTTTTTTCGACCAACCAGGTTAATAGCTAGTTCACTTCGATTAAATATATTACCTTCGAATACACCAGTATAAAAATGAGTGCTTCTTTTTCGAATTATGCTATCTTTTAAGTTGTTCGTATTTTCAACGTAAAATATCCTTTTAAATAAATAAGTGATTGTAGAATCAGTTTCGAAAACTCGTTTTACCATTGGCTTGCCATCAAAGTAAGTTTCATTTTCTTGGTTTGTATAAACATAAAAATTAAATACTTGACCATTTACAAGAATTCTTGGGTTCTCTAATTTAGTGTAATTATCAATACCAATTGTATCCCTCATATTGATTATAGCATCAAATAATTCATTTGTTTCATTTTCATATAATATCGGATAACTAGCGTCATCTATATCAGGTGATGTTGACTTATCATCCGAACAGCTTACCAATAATATCATCAATAGAATTAAAAGTGATTTCAATTTATTTCTCAATTTTTTATGATAAAGTCCAAAATATAAGAATAATACTATAGAATTCAAAATAAAACACTCTTAGTTACTTTTGAATATTGTGTGGAATTAGGTAGATTGAGGATTAACTTAGTACAAGGGAAAATAGTACCTAATGCCCATTAATAACGAAAATACTTTTTGCCCATCGAGCAGAGAAGAATGGCGTCAATGGTTACAGGAGAACCATATAAAAGAAGAATCCGTATGGCTAATCCAATACAAGGTCAAATCAAGGAAGAAGTCTATCACTTGGACAGAAGCAGTTGAGGAAGCGCTTTGCTTTGGTTGGATAGACAGCGTAAAGCGAACAATTGATGATGAGAGTTACAAGCAGTATTACAGTAAGCGAAAACCCAATAGCACTTGGTCTAAAATCAATAAAGATAAAGTAGCCATCCTAGTTGAACATGGGTTAATGACAGATGCAGGATTACACACAATAGAAGTCGCAAAGAAAAATGGCTCGTGGACTATACTCGATGAGGTAGAAGCACTCATAGTACCAACCGATCTAGAAGAAGCATTCGACAAACAACCAAACTCAAAAGAGTATTACTTATCACTTAGTAACTCTACGCAGAAAATGCTCTTGGCATGGGTAGCTCTCGCCAAACGACCCGAGACCAGACAGAAACGAATAGACGAAATAGCCGAACGAGCAGCACAGCAGAAACTACCTAAACATATGGGGTAGTGGGGAATACTTTGTAATTTTAGGAATTAATGGTATTTTGATACAATTCGTGTTTATCAATGTAGAATGAAATTATAATGAGAAAACGTCAAATATTAATTAAACTGTATTTAATTACATTCATCTTTTTCTCCATTTACTTTCTGATATTTACAGAGGATTGTACTTTGCACTATTCTCGACATGGAACAATAGATATTTCAGGGTGGTATTTTGTATTAACTTGTGCTATTCATTATCTAACACCACTTTTAATAATATTAGTTAGCGGTAACCTACAAATTGATTCTAAGAATAGACTCTTTACTCGTCAATATAGAGTAATAACACTATCTTTGATACTAATTGCAGTCGCAACTTTTGGTCCATGTGAAAATTTCCAACATGGATTTTTTAATTTTATTTTTACTTTAGGTTCGTGGGTTTTGAGATTAGTTAGCTATATATTAATGCTAGACTTAATTATAAAGTATTTTTCAATTTATTTAAACAATAAAAGAAAACAGATATAACACTTTAGTTTTTGTAAGTAGATTACCCCCCCTAAATCCCTCCTCAAGGAGGGACTTGAAAATATAATTGTCTAGTCCTAAAAAAGGTTGACACATTTTAGGAGTTAGAGATGTCAAAGATGCAGAAATTCATTAAATTGAATGGTCGTAGATACTATACAGAAAGTTTTAAAAAGCATGTTGTAAAAGAAGTCG
>Ga0209692_10002299_pt1 | contig 21567 bp, 16 predicted proteins | sample tdDd472_FD_187129 | JGI IMG/M metagenome (GOLD analysis project Ga0209692, IMG submission 187129) | Marine sediment microbial communities from the Atlantic coast under amendment with organic carbon and nitrate - tdDd47.2 (SPAdes)... | ecosystem: Environmental > Aquatic > Marine > Coastal >... | reverse complement strand
TGCCAGATGATGACCGGCGGCGGCGGGTGGCCCCTCTCTGTTGTAATGACCCCGGATAAAAAGCCATTCTTTTCGGGTACCTATTTCCCCAAGGAGGATAAATATGGCAGGGTTGGGTTCAAAAACCTGATTAAACAGATTGATGATGTCTGGAAAACCCGGAAAATGGATGTTTTCCAGAGTGCTGAAAAAATCACATCTCACCTTCTCGATTTTGCAAAAACCGAGAAAGGCGATCTTCCCGGTGAAGAGGCGATGACCAACGCGTTTAACGATTTTTTCAAACGATTTGATAAAGATAATGGTGGATTTGGTTCAGCACCTAAATTTCCTTCTGCACAGAATATATTGTTTTTACTAAGATACTGGAAAAAAAGCGGCGACCAGAGAGCACTGGAGATGGTAGAAAAAACTCTCGCCGAAATGCGCATGGGCGGGCTGTTCGATCATATCGGTTTTGGATTTCACAGGTACTCGACAGATGATCACTGGCTTCTCCCTCATTTTGAAAAAATGCTTTACGATCAGGCAATGTTAGTCATGGCTTATACTGAAGCTTACCAAGCAACCGGAAAAGAATTTTACAAAAAAACTGCTGAAGAAGTGATCTCTTACGTGCTTAGGGATATGACTGCTGAAAATAATGCGTTTTTTTCTGCCGAGGATGCTGATAGTGATGGTGAAGAAGGCAAATTTTACGTGTGGAGCGAGGCTGAAATTGATCATCTACTTGAAGCAACAGATGCAAAAGTTATCAAAAAAGTCTTTAATGTTGAACATGAAGGCAATTTTTCCGATGAATCCAGCAGAGCAAGATCCGGTGCGAACATCCTGCACATTGTAAAAAATTATGACGAGATGGCATTGGATTTCGAAATGACCCCGGTTGAATTCCGTGCCAAGATAGATCAACTTCTTCAGCGTTTATATGACCATCGTGAAACCAGGGTTAAGCCATATAAAGATGATAAAATTTTAACTGATTGGAACGGGTTGATGATTGCTGCCCTTGCAAAAGCAGGCAAAACATTTGGTAACGAAGAATATGTTGAAGCGGCAATGCGGGCGTTTGAGTTTATTGATATTGATATGCAGACAGCAGATTGTAAACTTTACCATCGTTACCGCGATGAGGAAGCCGCGATCGGTGCAAATTTAGATGACTATGCCTTTATTATCTGGGGTTTGCTTGAATTATACGAGGCAAGTTCCGAGTTTGAGTATCTGGATAAAGCTTACAAGTTTACCAATATAGTGCTTGACGAATTTCAGGATAAAAAAAACGGCGGATTTTATTTTACTCCGGAAACGGGTGAAACAACAATCGTTAGGAAGAAAGAACTGTTTGATGCTGCCATCCCCTCGGGAAACAGCGTGATGATGCTAAATCTTATCAGACTTAGCCGCATTACCGCTAAACCGGAATTTGAAGAATTCGCGCTCGATATAGCAAAGACAGCTTCAAAATTTATCAGCAACTCGCCAACTGCTTTTACGCAGCTATTGTGCGCACTCGATTTTGTTGTTGGTCCATCTTCCGAGATTATCATTGCAGGTGATGCAAAAAAAGCAAAAGCTGCTATGAAGAAACTAGACAAAGAATTTAGCCCTAATAAAGTTATAATTTACGTTGAATCTGAAAACGCACCTGTTACAAGACTGGCAGATTATCTCTCCTCTTACAAATCGGAAGGTGACTACACTTTTTATGTCTGCAAAAATTACCAGTGTTCACTCCCTACCGGTTCAGTTGAGGAGGTTATAACCCTGCTAAATTCTATCCGGTAAAAGTTAAGTTCAGGGGATTTGCATTCTTGCAAAACCCCTGAACAATCTGCTCTCTTAGCCTTTCTATTTGATCCGGCCCAATGCGTAAACAAATGCAAACACTCTATTTTTAGCGATTATAGCCACGTAATATCATTTATTTATTTTTTATAACCGATTTTTCTTGACACGTTTTGAAAACTTTTGTATTATGTGTTTGCAAATGTAAACAATCGCAACATAATTATTGCCGGGGTAAACATGAATTCCAAAACAGTAACAATGAGCGTTAGAATGACAAGAGAAGATGCCGAGTTTATTTCATCTCTTGACATGAATGACGCTGCAACTCCCAGCGATAAGATACGTGGTATTATCTCCCAGTACAAAGAGCTGGTTCACGGCACGAAAGATTATGGAAAAGGGATTAAATTGATGAAAAATCTCGTGCAGGAACCTAATGAAATATTGCTTGCCGGCGGTAGAAAACTTAATTTACATTCTGAGTTGCCGGGAAAATTTGCAGATTGGGCTACCGAGGCATTAGCCTATTATATTACATCGGTCCCCGCTGAAGCAGATGAAATTTCGGAAGAGGTTTTACTAAAACTGGAAGAGGGTATTGCCAGGCGTATCTTTTCGCTCATGGAAAATATTTTAAGGATGGGCATTACTGAAAAATCGCCCACATTTAACCAGAAAATTATCAGGGATAACATCGAACATGTTCTCGAACTGGTAAAAGTTATTCAGCTTTACAGAGAAACTAAAAAGGAGAATATAAAATGAAAGACACATTAGCATCCAGAGTTTCCAGAATAATTTCGGGCAGCGCACGCAAGTTAGTCGATATACTTGAAAGCCAGGCACCGGAAATAGTAATGGAAGAAGCTATCCACGAAATTGACAGTGCAATTTATGATGTGCGCTCGGAATTGGGTAAAGTTGCGGCAGCAAAGCATCTTTCAACTTCCAGGCTTGCCGAATCGAATAAAAAGCATGCCGATCTCTCTGATAAAATTGAAATAGCTATTGATAGTTCGCGTGATGATCTCGCTGAAGCAGCTGTCGCACAACAAATGGATATTGAAGCACAGATACCGGTTCTTGAGCTTGCCATAACGGAATCGGCAGAAAAAGAAAAAGAACTTGAAAGTTATATTTCCGCCCTTCAGGGGAAAAAACGGGAAATGCGTGAAGAACTTCGCGAGTTGCGCAAAGCAAAAGCAGCAGCCACATCTTCCACGGGTGCGGGAGCGGATGGAGATAAGGGAAATGTTGATGACAAGGTTGCAAGGGCAGAAGCCGCATTCGACCGGATTATCGAAAAAACTACCGGTTTAAATCCACTCGATAAAACAGGGATGAAAAATGCTGCACAATTAGCAGAATTAGAAGAGATTTCCAGAAAAAACAGAATTCAAGAACGTCTTGCACAAATTAAAGCGAATAAAGAAAAATGATAGAATTTTTTCTTGCACCGGAAAATATCCCTTTTACAATAGCGATAACATTAATGCTTGCTATAGCTTTTATGGAGGGTGTGGGAATGCTCCTGGGAATGGGGCTTTCAAACATGATTGATTCCGTTCTCCCCGATTTTGACGCGGATGTTGACCTCGGTATAGATGTTGATGTTGATTCCGTTTCCGGGGGTGCAGATATGCTTGATGCACCAAACGTGTTTTCCCGAATGATGGCATGGTTAAGAGTGGGGAAAGTTCCTTTTCTCGTTTTAATGATAATATTCTTAACAACATTCGGGTTTGCCGGTTTTGTAATTCAATCATTGGTTAAATCAGTCATATCATTCTATCTGCCCTGGTTTGTTGCAATCATTCCGGCTGTAATTGTAGCCCTCCCGATTGTACGTGTATCAGGTTCGGTAATTGGAAAACTTATTCCGCAGGATGAATCATCTGCCGTGAGTGAAAAATCCTTTATAGGGCAAATAGCGGTTGTAACCGCAGGGGTTGCTGAAAAAGGGATGCCCGCTCAGGCAAAATTAAAAGATAAATATGGTCAGACACACTATATTTTGGTGGAGCCTGAAGTTGAGGGGATTAAATTCATTCAATCAGATGAAGTTTTGCTTATTAAACAAAACGGTAGTCTGTTTACGGCAATTGAAAATCCCAGTCAGTCGTTAAGTGACAAAACACTTTAATAGGAGGAATAAATAATGGTTTCAATGTCAATTATTGTAACATGGGTTTCAATCATTCTAATAAGTTTACTAGTAGTAGGACTTATACTTTCAAGATTATATCACAGGGCATCCAAGGAAGTAGCTTTTGTCAGGACCGGTTTAGGCGGACAGAAGGTAATCATGAATGGCGGTGCAATAGTACTTCCGGTGATGCATGAAATTATTCTCGTAAACATGAATACGCTTCGTCTGGAAGTACGTAGAGGAAGTGAGCAGGCACTTATCACCCGCGACCGTATGCGTGTTGACGTGACAGCCGAGTTTTACGTTAGAGTTAAACCTACAATTGAAGCAATAGCGGATGCAGCCCAAACCTTGGGTAGAAGAACTCTCGATACAACTGCACTTAAAGAACTAATAGAAGGTAAATTTGTTGATGCACTTCGTGCGGTAGCTGCGGAAATGGCAATGGAAGAACTTCATGAACAACGTGTTCAGTTCGTACAGAAAGTACAATCCGCGGTATCAGAAGATTTGTTGAAAAACGGTCTGGAACTGGAATCAGTTTCGTTGACAGCGCTCGACCAAACAAACCGCGATTTTTTTAATCCTCAAAACGCATTTGATGCCGAAGGTTTGACACGTTTAACCGAAGAAATTGAAACACGCAGGAAACAACGTAACGATATCGAACGTGATACTGAATTAAAGATAAAAGAAAAAGATCTCGAAACTGAACGTAAAAAATTGAATATCGACCGTGAAGAGCAGCATGCAAGGATGATGCAGAAACGTGAAATTGAAGTAAGACAGGCTGAAGAAGCATCCGAAACTCAGATCCAGCAGGCTGAGAAAAAACGCCTTGCCGATGAAGCTGAAATCACGGCAAAACAGCAGGTTGATATGGCAAAAATTCAATCTGAAAGAAATGTAGAAGAAAGCCGTATCGAGAAAGAAAGATTGCTGAAAGAACGTGAAATTGAACGGCAGCGTGCAATCGAATCAGCTGATATAGAGCGTGAAAAATCTGTTAAACTTGCTGATCAGGATAGACAGATAGCAATTGCAGAAAAATCGAAAGCACAATCAATAGCACAGGCAGAAGCGGAACAAGCACGCTCTAAAGCTGTAAAAGCAGAAGAAGAAGTTGTGACTGTTAAAGAAACAGAAATAGCGAGCAGGTTAAAACAAATTGAGTTGATTAAATCAGCACAGGAAGCCGAAAAAGAAGCAATAAAAATTACTGTTGCAGCAGAAGCCGAGAAAAAGGCTGCTCTAGATAGAGCTGAAGCTGTTAAAACTGAAGCAGAAGCAGCGGCAGAAAAAGAAAGAATTACTTCAAAAGGTAAGGCAGATGCAGAAATAATGCTCGCGAATGCAGCAGAACTTAAATACAAGGTTGATGCTGAAGGTAAACGAGCCTTGAATGAAGCCGAAAATATCTTAACCGCAGATGTTATGGCGATGCATATTAAAACCGCGATTATCGAAAATCTTGCTCATATCGTTGAAGCTAGTGTTAAACCACTTGAAAATATTGATGATATTAAAATTTACCAGGTGGGCGGTTTAGGAAATGGTGGAAATGTTTCCGAGGGTAAATCAGGCTCAAATGATAGTGGAAGTTTCACCGATCAGGTTGTAAATTCTGCTTTACGCTACCGCGGACAGGCGCCTTTGATTGACTCCATCATGCGTGAAATTGGTATGGTTGGCGGTGATATCAACGGGTTAACAGCTCCGTTGGGAAATCAGGAATCAGCTGAAATGAAAAAGGAAGATAAATCTTCCACCAAAGAAGGAGAGTAACATGTTTTCAAAAATTTTAAATATAATTTCTATCATTTTGCTAATTGCCCAGGTTTCTTCGGGGCAATCAGCAGATGAAATTATCGAGAAAAACTTTAATGCCGTGGGAATGGATAAAATCGCTAAAATAAATAGCGTGGTTACTGTTTCTGAAATGACCCAAATGGGTATGAAGTTTAATGTTACGGAAATGAAAAAACGTCCGGGATTCCATAAATCTGTTGCTGAAGTAAACGGGATGAAGATTGTTTCGATATTTAACGGTAAAGAAGCATGGATGTTAAATCCTATGATGGGTTCTACTGATCCTATTCCGGTTACCGGGGATGAACTTGTCAGGTTAAAATACCAATCGCAAATTGAAGGAATGCTTTATACCTGCTCGAAAGACAAGGATGTAAAAATTGAGTATAAGGGAACCAGTACTTCCGGTGATAAAACTTATGAGCAGTTTGCAATTACATTGCCAAACAGTGATTTAATAATTGTTTCGCTGGATAATAAAACATATTATGTAGAAAAACTTAAAATTGAACAGCAGAGTGAAGCCGGGAATGTTTCCTCGGAAATTGTTCTGGGTGATCACAAAAAAGTTGACGGAATGGTTTTCCCGCATTCAGCAGCTGTGAGCGTTAATGGCCAGCCTATGTTCACTTCAGTGATTAAATCGATTAAGCTTAACGAAGATATACCCGATAGCGAGTTTGCAAAATAGTATTTAGTAGTACTGAATTTAGAGGCGGGTAAAAACCCGCCCTTGTTATTTTAAACACCCTCCATTTCATAGACATAATACAAGTCCATTCAAGGATAACTAGCGTAGGCGGTATTTTTTCATTGTCATGCTCGCGAAAGCGGGTATCTCGTTTATTGTTGCAGGGTTGTGTCGGGGATTCCTGCTCAAGGCAGGAATGACATGGTGGGTTGTGTCGCTGGTATGTCACGGTGACTTATTATAATGAAAAAATGTCTATTTCCCCCTTCGATAGGGGGAAATTCCGGTTTTAACCGGAATGGGGGATGACCAAAAGTCACAAGAATTGCCTGTTTAGGTCATCCTCCGTCTTTTTGCAAAGAGCGCAAAAAGCCACCTCCTTCACAAGGAGGATGAAGAAATTTTCGATCTTACATCCTAATATGACCGCCCCATCGGGGCGGAATATCGGTAACAACATCTAACAAGACAATGGTACCGCGCTGTAGGTGCGGAACGAGAAATTTTGCGAGTTACTCGGCTTTTGGTCATCTCCCGTCCCGATAAATCGGGCCACCCTCTTCAAAGAGGGATGAAAAATCCTTTAGTTGTGTCGGGTGTAAACGATGACAAGCATTTTTTCATTGTCATGCTCGCTTTCGCCACTTTGCACAAGTTAGAGAGCAAGGAATGAATTATTCAAGTTGTTTGTTCAACAAGCAGGTTTATCTTTTTGTAAAATATCATAAACAATTAATGTATAACTAACTTGTAAAGATTCAAAGCACGTTCTATCTTGTGTAGTATAAAAGAAATAACTAAGAGATATAGCTAAAATGAAAAAAGCAAAAAACCTTGCCCTGGTCGCTCATGACAATCGTAAAAAGGATATTGCCGAGTGGGTGGAATGGAATTATCGGGTTTTACTAAACCACAATATTATCTGCACTGGTACTACCGGAAACATGATAGAAAAAGTATTAAACGATAAATTAATCAAAGAAGAATCGGGAGTTACGTTAAATCCGGTCAGGAAACTTAAATCCGGACCGCTTGGTGGTGACCAGCAGCTTGGAGCCATGATATCCGAAGGTGAAATAGATATACTTATATTTTTCTGGGATCCTATGGAGCCGCAACCTCATGATGTGGATGTAAAAGCTTTATCGAGAATTGCGGTAGTGTACAATATTCCTGTTGCAAATAACAGGTCTTCGGCAGATTTTATTATCAGTTCGCCGTTATTTAATGAAGAATATGAGCCAAAATTAAAAGACTATTCGGAGTATTTAAATAGGAATACTTCAAGGTAACTATTTAAAGCATGGACGGGCAAGATGCCCGTCCGGCGAATTAAAAAACTACATTTCGATAACTTCCTCGGTAAATTTAATTCCAAGCGACTCAAGTTCATCCAAAACCTTTTCATAAATAATTGGTTGAATAGGGATATGAGTACCGGTTATTGGAAGTTCACCATTAAGTATTAGTTTAGCAGCAATTGCAGCAGGGGCACCAACAGTTTTCGCAATTGCCGTGAATCCGTTTGGTGTTCCATAATCAATCATCGTGGAAATGATTTTTTCTCTGCGGTTGTTCTCATTCGGATAAACCGCTTCAATTTCATGACGTAAAATAACCATATCACGTGCTGCATTGGGTAATGGCATTTTTTTCTTAATCAGATCAGTCATTACGTCAACGGAAGTTACAAATTCTTTGCCTATTTTCTCTTTACTGAATAACCCAAGCCATTTCAGGTTATCCATTATCTTTCCGGTTGGGTTTATGTTAAGATATCGGGCTACTCTTGATTCCAAAGAAGCACCACTGTAACTTAATGGGAGGAACATCTCGGTGAACTCTGCATAAGTTTTTTCGCTGATGCCCTTTAACACCATTGTCGCATTAGGGAGACCAAGTTTGATGATTTTTTCCCATGTTTCACTCCACCCGGGGAATCGTAGTGTTCCGCGGAGCATGGTGTGTACTTTTTTAAGATTAAAAACATCAATGTAAATAAGAGAATTTCTGTTTGGATATGCCTCGAATGTTCCCAAACCTTCAATTTCCACATTCCATGTACGCTGAAAACATTCCTGGTGTGAAAGAATTTTCACCTGACTGCTTTCCATGTACTGGGCACCATCGCTGCCGGCAATAACAACATTTCTGGGGTTCCAGGTTATACAGTATTGCATCGGGTTTGATTTAACTTCAGGAGCAGGCAATCCGCCACCATAGGAAACAAATCCTTCGATGTAGCCGCCTTTTTCTCTTATTTTGTGAATCATAGCCATGGCTGACATGTGATCGATGCCGGGATCGAGCCCCATTTCATTAAGGATAAGAATTCCCTTGCGCATTGCATCATTATTCAATTCAGCTACATGAAGATTAGTATATGATGCTGTCACGAGGTGCTTCCCAAAGTGGAGGCATTCAAGAGCAATCATATACTGGAAATGTGGTGCGAGCAGGTTTAACACGATATCAGATTCTGATATCAACCTTTTTCTTAAAACTTCATCATTAACATCAAATTCAATTGCGGTGCCTCTTGAATTACCGTTCACACGCAATTTTGCCAATTCAATATCCATATCACATACAGTAACAAACCAATCGTACTTTTCAGCATTCTCAAGCATATAATTGATCATGTACGGCGTACTCTGGCCAGCGCCGAGTATTAAAACATTCTTCATTATTACACCCCTAAGTATAATTTCCGTATTAAATTTACATTACCAAAATATGTAGATAAAAAGAATTTCCAAAACTTTTATACTGTTTTTGTGGGTATTTTCGGGGTTTTATTTTTAATTATAATATTTATATTGCCCATGTAATATAACTCTCATTTTAGAATGGTTTTTATGAACAAATCAGCTATAGTTTTCTGTACATTTCTTGTGCTCGTAACGTTTTCAATAATTTCTGCCCAACGAATTAATAGTGCTGAATTAGAGCGCTATCACGGCAATCTGAATTTTATATGGTCGGATATAAAAAATTATTACGTTAATCTGTCCCTCAAGGAGTCTGAACTTGGTTTTGATTTTGATAAGCTTTTTGAAAAATACAATTCCCAAATAAATGCAAAGACAAATGAAACTGATTTTTACAGGATTGCTAATGAGTTTATCTCGCACCTAAAGGACCCTAATGTTAGTTTGCGCTTTAAAAACAGGGTTGTTCGTGCAAAAATATTTCCATTCCCGGAAACGATTTACAGACCGATTAATACCAGACTTATAGCGAACAATGTAGTAGTCATTAATTCTAATCCCGAATTGGGGATAACCGACGAAATACTACTCGACATTAATGACACACCTATTGATACAATTTTGAAAAAATTGTCGGAGATATACTACTATTCTTCTTTTGATAAGGGTGTTAGGAGTAAAATTGTAAAATCTGGTGTTTATGCTGATTATTTTGCTTTTTATTCTGAACATTTCCCGGACACGCTGGTTTATAAGGTAAAAAATAAGACAGGAACCATTTCACATATAAAACAGGCTTCGAATTCGATGCTTCTTCCCCCTCTACCTGCTGACAAGCCGGAAATTTATCTTGGGTTCCATTATAACAATATTATGCCGGAATATAAAATTTTGCCCGGAAATATAGGCTACATTTTAGTTCCCTCATTCAGAGCAAACACTGAGGCTGTGGTTAACGGGTTCAGGAAGTGTTTGGAAGTTTTAGAAAATAAAAAAGTTGAAGGTGTTATCATTGATGTGAGGTGGGCTGAAGGGGATAATGAAATTTATACCGATTTACTCTCATTTTTTTCAAACAAAACTGAAACAGTAAATTACTTTCGCTTCAAAGACTCGTTTAGGTTTCATGATATTTATCATGGCAGGTATGAGTATGAGAATAAAAAATATCGCCAGAGTGATGCACCCTCCAAGGATGGGTATTCCCCCTGGTGGATAGTTGAAGTGAAATCTGGTCAAAATGATTTACTAAGAAGAGTTCCCGTTGTTGTGCTGACAAATGAAATTACTTCCGATGAGGCTGCCCTTTTTGCAGCTATTTGCCAAAAGAAAGGATTTGCCAAATTAGCCGGGGAAAAATTTGCGTTGTCAGGTCATGGTTTAATCACACCTATAATGCTCCCGGATAGATTATACTATGTACGCTACAGTTTCAGAGAAACAGTAGATGATGAATTTAATTCGATCGAGAATAAAGTTATCACTCCTGATATTATTGTGGACCAATCCCTTGAGGATTATTATAAAGGAGTAGATACGCAGATAAATAAAGCAGCCGAATATTTAAGGAAAAAGTAATATCGATTAAATTCCAAAAGTTAAATTATCGACAGGCGGAGTAAAATCTTCTGCATAAAACTCAAATAAAACTTCATTCCCGATTTTTTCGATCACGCCTGAATTTTCAATCACGTCTTTATAGGTTGAATAACAGGCGAGTGTTTTTTTCATTATTTCAATATCTTCTTTGGTGATTGAAATGACACAATCAATCAGGTTTTCAGGTGACTGCCTCATCCGTATAGTATCATCCTGGAGAAACACTGGTTTATCTTGATGATCTCTCAAGGTGATAAAAGCCAGCCGTTTTAGGTAGTCTGCACCATTTTCTTTCATTTCAAGAAAAACTCTTTTTATAACCGCATGCATTACCAGATGATCGTGGAAACCACTGTTACCATGAACGGGATAACTTACAACAATCTCAGGTTGAATTTTGTTTATATAACCCTCAACTATTTTTTCTATTTCACGGGGGTCCATTTCCTGCAAGCCGCTATCAGGTAAATCCAAAACTGTCATGGATGTTAGCCCAAGTGTTTTTTCAACTGCTAACATTTCCTTATACCTGATTTCCCCCATTTCATCAACAGTTTTGTTGAGGCGAAACCTTTCCCTTGTTGCACCTCCACGGGTTAACGTGAGGAGGTGTACTTCATGACCTGCTTTCAGTTGTTGATTTATTACGGGGGCAGGACCGAAAGATTCATCGTCAGGATGCGGGAAAATGTATAAAAATTTATATTTTTTCATAGTCTGCTCGTTTTAGCCTTTCTTTTAGTAAAGTGTATCTTATGCTCGACCTGTTGTTCTTAACCGCAGTATAAAGAGCTTGTTCATTCCCCAACATGATTGCCATATTCTTGGCACGCGTAAGTGCAGTGTAGATCAATTTTCGCTGCAACATTATACTGAACTCACGTAATACCGGAATAATTACACAAGGGTACTCGCTCCCCTGCGATTTGTGAACAGAGATTGCATAAGCGTGTGAAAGCTCATCCATTTCACTAAGTTCGTATTTAACTATTTTGTCATCAAAACGTACCGTAACTTTTTTGGTTTGGTGATCGTATTGCGAAATTTTACCAATATCGCCGTTAAAGACTTCTTTCTCATAATTGTTTTTAGTTTGCATTACCTTGTCGAAGATACGAAAAGGGGGATTTCCTTTCCCAATTTCTTTTCCCAAGGGATTTACTGCTTCCTGCAGGGCGATATTGAGGTTGTCAACTCCGGCGGCAGTTCTGTACATTGGAGCAAGCACCTGAATATCTGTGAAGGGATCGAGCCCAAATTTCTCGGGCAGGTCCTTGCTTACAAGCTGAACTACCCGATCAAGTACTGTTTGAGGCATGGCAGTTCTGATAAAATAAAAGTCGGAGTCATCACGCTGCTCAAGATCGGGCATTTCGCCACGATTTATCCTGTGGGAATTAGTAATGATACGACTCTGTTCTGCCTGCCTGAATATTTTCGTGAGTTTAATTGTTTCAATCTCACCCGAATCAATTAGGTCTTTTAATATATTTCCCGGGCCCACCGAAGGAAGCTGGTCAACATCCCCCACGAATAATACAGAAGCGTTGGTGGGTATAGCATTAAGTAAATTGTAAAAAAGCTGGTTATCAACCATTGAGGTTTCATCAATCACGATCAGGTCAGCTTCCAGTGGGTTCTCTTCATCACGCGCGAATACTCTTTCAACCGGATTAAACTCGAGGAGCCGGTGAATTGTTTTTGCCTCAAATCCGGTAGCCTCGGTCATTTTTTTAGCAGCTCTTCCGGTTGGAGCAGCTAAAAGCACCTTCTTTTTCATTTTATTGTACAATTTAAGAATAGTGCTGATAATAGTGGTTTTTCCTGTTCCGGGACCACCTGTAATAATTAGTAATTTTTCTGAAGCAGCTTTTATTATCGCACCAATCTGCTCATCGGAAGGCTCAAAGTTTTGATTCCGGAAAATTTGCTCGATCTCATTATCAAGGTCTTTAATTACAAATGCTGATGAGATTGATCTAAGGCGGTTCAGGTCTTCAACGATCCCCGTTTCGAAGTAATAATATAATCGATGGTACACGGGAAATACATCATCATCGAGGGGAAAATTGTTATCTGCAAATATTTTTTCCTGATTTTGCAGCGAGCCAAGCGCATACATGATTGCATCCTGGTCAACATTAAGCATCTCTATACCCTTTTGGATTAGCTTGTCAGAGGGATAGAACACGTGTCCTTCCTGGGATGCAGTCTCTTGTAAAAAGTGAGATATTGCTGCTTCAATTCTCCAGGGTGAATCGGGGGCTATACCCATGTTCATGGCAATGTTATCAGCCTTGAGAAAGCCTATTCCCTGAATATCATCCATTAACCGGTATGGATTTTTTTCAACAATAACACGTGTATTTGCACCATAAAGCCGGTAAATTCTTGTAGAATATCCTGGAGTTATACCCAGACTCTGGAGGAACATTATCATAGCACGACTGTTTTTTTGTTCTTCCCAAATCTCTTTTATAGTTTCAAGCTTCTTTTTCCCGATACCTTTTATTTTACCCAATTGTTCGATGTCTGAATCTAGAATTTCGAGTGTTTTTTCCCCAAATTCTTCCACGATTCTTTTAGCCAGAGCGTCCCCAATACCATCCACAAACTTTGAAGAAAGGTAAATCTCAATATCTTCTACTTTTTCAGGAAGTATCTCATTGACTAAGGTAGCAATAAATTGTTTGCCGTAACGCGGATGAATTTTCCAATCACCCTCAAACCTGTATGAAGATTCTCCATCAATTTCATGTGCGGTAAAAACCACAATATCATAGGTGAATTCATCCCGTTTTACAGATGCGACGGTATAGCCGTTTTCATCATTCCTGAATATAACTTTATCTATGGTTCCCGTGAGCTGCTCGGGCATTATTCCCTCTTCGATTCGATAATTATAACATACATCATTATCATGCTAAGAAGCAGACAAATAATTCCCCCTATTTTCCCAAAAGAAAACCAACTTGCAGAAGGTTTGCCGGGGGTACCGTTATCATAATAGACAGGTTCGATATTTCCCCGGACCATCGCTGCAAGAGAAAATTCTTCAAATGCAATTTTCCCAGTGTAGATATAACATTTTTCCGAAGAGACTTTCACGGAATCAACCTTGGGGAGCGTGATAACACGCATAAGTGGTTTATCATTCTGGTTCATAAATTTATAGGTAATACTATATATATTTGCTTCACCCACGGTTTCAAAAAGTTTTATATTCATAAGTGAATCGGGGCTGTAGAAGTTTTGTTTTACTTTCGCTCCCTCGGGTATAAACTCGAAAGAATCTCCTCCAAAATCGGAAAGTAATAAAAACAGACTGAAGACAAAAAGATGTCCCCAAATTATAAAAACCACGGGTTTAACTTTTTTGAACATATATTCTCAAAATATTTAATAATATTTCTGTAATTTATTTCCTTAAAATAAAAAGAATTATGCTCGATAAAATAACTAAAATATTTAAAACCTCCCTTATTTACGGATTAAGTAACATGGCAGCCAAGGCATCGGGCGTGATATTGCTCCCGATACACCTCAGTTTTTTTTCTGTTGAGGAATATGGCCGTCTGGGAATTATGCTTATCACCATGCAATTTGTCTCCTCCGTATTGATAATGGGGCAAAATCAGGCGGTGATAAGATTTTCGAATATTCAGGAATATTATCCCAAACGGGAATCTTTTTTCTTTACCGTTTTTGTTTATATGACCTTTATTATCGGGTTAATAGTTTTATTGGGTTATGTAACAATCGATTTTTTTGCTTCCATTTCTCCGCAGCCGGAGGTTTACCGACTGGTAATTGAATTGACGGTTTATTTGACCGGCATAACAATGTTTAACAACGTTTTCACCAATAAACTTCGTGCGGATGAAAAACCTGTCTATTTTGCTTCAGCAGGTCTGGTGAAACTGGTGTTTATAATATTTTTTACTTTCTATCTTGTTGTTAATTTGGGGATGAATATTGAGGGTGTTTTATACGCGAATATTTATGGTGAGATTGCCGCGTTTTTAGTTATGCTTCCCGGCATGATCAAAGGGATGAAAATTAAATTTGAAGGAACGATATTAAAAGAATCTTTGAAATTTGGTATCCCTTTAATTTTTAGCGTTATTGCACTTAACTTTCTTGTTGGGATTGACAGGTATATTATACAATACCTTACAAACGAGTACCAGCTTGGGCTTTATGAGTTAGCTTACAGGATAACCGGCACTATTAACATGTTTGTAATCATGCCGCTTAACCTTACTATATTTCCCGTGGCGTATAAAATATACAAGAAGGAAAACGACTTGTATTATTATAGCAAAATGATGACTTTTTCGATGATCCTCATGGTGCTTCCTACCCTCGCTGTCTCGCTTTTCGGGCAGGAAATTGTCTGGATATTTGATAAAAGTACAAACTATTATGAATCGGCTGAGATTGTGCCATATCTGGCTGCTTCATACGTGTTCGTGGGAATGACGATCATAGCAGCCCTTGGAATGTATCTCACCGGGAAGACCAAAACTGTGGCTGTGGTAAACTTCTTGGTTTCTTTACTGAATGTAGGGTTAAATTTCCTATTAATCCCTTATTTGGGTGTTAAAGGGGCTGCTATTGCAACGGTGATATCGTATATCGTACTTTATAAAGTTTCATATTTCTACTCGAAAAAATTCTGCGGCTTCAAGTTTGAGTTCAGGAAAATATACTCGCTAATTCTTCTGGGTGTGATATTATATTTTGTCGGAATCTTACCTGCATTTGAAAATATTTATATTAATGTAGTTTATAAAATTTTGGTCGTGGCAGCTTTTCCTTTTGTATTATTTTTTGCCGGTTACTTTGCTCCTCATGAAAAAGAAGCTATATTGAAAATATTAAGATCTTTAAAATCACCTGCTGACGTCATGAAATTATTAAAAGGGTTTATTTCCGGAGAGATTAGAGCATAATGAAAGTATTGTTTTTGCTGTTAAGCAGCGGAAGTTATTATATTAATATTCTTAACCGGCTCGCGGCTCATGAAGATATTGAGCTTTCCGCGATTATTCCCGAGGATAAAAGCGAAAATATTGGAAAGGGTGTACATCTGGGCAAGGAACAATATAATTTTGATGTACATTTTCTTCAGGAATATAAAACATGGTACGGCAAAAGCTTTTTTAAAGATTTTAAAGATGTAGTGAAGATTGAAAAACCTGATATAATTGTTTTTCACTGGCCTCATATCCTCGCGCTCGCATTTTATCCTATGTTATATCTCTGGCTCAAAAGGCAACATATAAAACTTGCAAGCAGGGAAATTCCATTTGGGGTACCCACCTTGAAACAGGGGTTAACTTTCGATCTTGATAATGTTATCCGCGATGAAGATGACCCGATTAAAAAACCCGATTTTAAGTTAAAACTCAGGATGTTTTTTTTAACTATTGCCAGGAAATATTATTACCCCAAGATTGATGTACATCTTAATTATGCTGATTCGGCCTATGATATTTTAACTTCATACGGTGTTGATCATAACCGCATTTTTGTCATTTACAACTCCCCCGATACTGAAAAATTGTTTGCCGCAAAAGCAAAAGCGGAAAAACTTAAACCTGTTCTGCCCGATAATTTTGATCGCATTATTCATGTTGGCAGACTTGTAAAATGGAAACGGGTTGATCTTTTAATTCAGGCAATTAAAAAGTTGGAAAAAGAATTCCCTAGCATTGAACTGGTTGTGATAGGCTACGGTCCGGAAGAGGAGAATCTTAAATTGCTCGCAGGTCAACTGGGTGTTACTGACCGTATTATTTTTACGGGTGGTATCTATGATCAGGCTGAACTTGGCAGATACATGCTCGATTCCTCCATTTATGTTCTCGCCGGGATGGGGGGACTGTCAATTAATGATGCAATGGCATTCGATAAACCGGTTATCGTTTCGGTTTGCGACGGAACTGAAAAAAAACTGGTGTTCGAAAATCTGAATGGTGCTTTCTTTAACGAGGGTGATCTCGAGAGTCTTATTGCGAAAATAAGTGAAATGCTTTCTGATGAGGAGAAGTTGAAACAATTGGGCATAAACTCAGGCAAAATTATCAGGGAAAAAATAAATATGCACACGGTGGTGAAGGGCTATCTTGATGCTTTCCGATATGTAATGGGGGAAACCGGCATTTGAACATAATTATATAAATACTTATGTAAGTTTTGACTTTCTAAAATAGATTATTTTTTTTATTATCTAATAGTTTGTAACTGGGAGAATATTATGCAGCCTAAAAAATATGCCGGATTCTGGAAACGTTTTATCGCATATCTGATTGATGAAACCTTGATTACTACTTCTCTTTTTATGTTGTCTATCCCTTTTTTCATCATACTCGGCGCAATGGGGGCTATATCACCGGGATTTTTCGATGAATACGGCGAACACTCCTTAACTTCATTTCAATTTAGTGCCGATGTTTATCAAGATGAAGCCCTGGGTGTATTTGTGATTTTCATGTTCTTCGGAATGTTTATCCTTTCCCTGTTAATACATTGGCTATATTTTGCCTTAATGCATTCTTCTGCTAAACAGGCAACAGTCGGTAAACTTGCATTAAGCATTAAAGTTACTGATATGGAAGGAAACCGTATCGGCTTTGGTAAAGCAACCGGACGAAATTTCAGTAAAATTATTTCAGGACTTATTCTCAATTTGGGGTATATAATTGCAGCATTTACCGAAAAAAAACAAGCTCTCCATGATATGATTGCCGGTACTGTGGTTATCAATAAAGATTATGAGATCTGGATGCTTGTTCAGGAAGACCTGAGAAAATATGAAGAAAATAAACGGGCAGAACAGGCTGCGAAAGATGCTGAAGCAGCATTGATTGCTGAAGAGCAAGAACCCGCACCTGTTGTTAATGATACCGAACCCGAATCATCATTAAGGGCAGATGCGGAAGAAGAGGACGAGAACACGACAACTTCGGAGCAATCTCCCGGCGAGGAGATTGTTGATGTTGAACCCGAGGATGCAATCCGCGCAGAGAGACTGTTGATGTTGAACCCGAAGATGCAATCCGTGCAGATTCCGAGGAGGCAACATCCGAAATAAAGCCTGTTGAAAATAATTCTGAAGCAGAAGAAGAAACTGAGAAGAAAATTAAACCTGATGATATAAATGATCAGGGAAAGGATGTCCGGGGGGACGAAGATGAAAAAAAGGATAATAAAGAATAGTGCATTTTACATATTGATTTTACTTTTTGCCGGGTGCAGGGTGAATTCTGGTGATATTAACCCTGCCGGTGCAAGTTTTATTGATGAAACGGTCACGGTAAATTTTAGTGTTACTGAACCTGAATTATCACAGGTTTACAACCCCGGTGACGAGGTTGTAATTAAATGGTCGACCGATATAAGCAACCCGAGAGTTGATATTTTATTATTCCGGAAAGGTTCTAAGATATTGACAATCGCGGAGAATTCAGGATTAAGTGACGGCTTTTATCGATGGATTGTTCCTGATAACCTCCCTGATTCACATCATTACAGGATACTTATCCAAAACAGCGTTAAACCGGTTGAGCATGCTTATTCAGACTACTTCTATATTTTTAGAACCAGAGATTAGATTATTTTCTAAACTTCCATTTTAAAACCGGTGGTAAAGTGGAAGGTAATATCTTTGTTATCTTCCATTATCTTGTTCAGCATCCATGAAGATTCAGCAAAATAAACGAGATTGCCATCCTTGTCGGTTGCAATATTTTCCATTTTATAACGAATAAATTCGTCCATTTTTTTTTGGTCACTGCTAGTTATCCAGCACGCTTTGTAGTAATTGAGAAGTTCAAAACGGCAGGATGCACCATATTCATGCAATAATCTGTATTGTATAACATCAAACTGAAGGTTACCAACAGTACCAACAATTTTTTTCTTCCCATAATTTTGGGTAAACAACTGGGCAACACCCTCGTCGGTTAACTGTTCTATTCCCTTATCAAGCTGTTTAGATTTCATGGGGTCAGTGTTGATCACCATTTTGAAAATCTCGGGAGAAAAGCTTGGGATACCCTTGAACATCAAGTCTTCTCCTTCAGTAAGAGTATCACCTATCTTAAAATTTCCTGTATCGTACAACCCGATCACATCACCGGGAAACGCTTCTTCAACGATGCTTTTATCCTGAGCCATAAATGTTGCGGGATTTGTAAATTTAAATTCGCGTGCTAATCGAACGTGCTTATAAAATTTATTACGTTCAAATTTCCCGGAACAAACTCTCACAAATGCAAGACGGTTACGATGTTTTGGGTCAATATTAGCATGAATTTTAAATACAAATCCGGTAAAGTTTTCCTCCAAAACATTAACTGCACGTTGGTCAGCTTCCCTGCCAATTGGAGCGGGGGATAATTCAACAATAGTTTCGAGTAGTTCACGCACGCCGAAGTTATTTATGGCGCTCCCGAAAAATACAGGGGCAAGAGTTCCGGCTGAGTAATCTTCCAGGCTGAAAGACTCGTAAACACCCTCGATAAGTTCAACATCTTCACGCAATTTTTTAGCATGCGAATCGAGTTTTTCATCAAGAATAATATCGTTAATATCCTCAACCAGTAAAATATCTTCTTCAACTTTTGTTTTATTCGGCCGGAAAAGATTGAGGTTCTTTTTGTATAAATTATAAACCCCCTTGAACGTGTGTCCCATGCTTATAGGCCAGGTAAGCGGGCGTACATTAATACTAAGGAGGTCTTCCAATTCATCGAGAAGTTCAAAAGGGTCCCTACCCTCACGATCGAGTTTATTAATGAAAATTGTAACCGGGGTATTACGCATCCGGCACACTTCCATGAGTTTTTTTGTCTGTTCCTCAACACCTTTTGCCGAATCAACCACCATAATCACGCTATCAACAGCGGTAAGTGTTCTGTAAGTATCCTCGGCAAAATCTTTGTGACCCGGAGTATCAAGAAGGTTGATACGTTTATTCTTGTAATCGAATGTCATAACAGAGGTAGCGACAGAAATACCCCTCTGTTTCTCAATTTCCATAAAATCTGAAGCAGCGCTGTTTTTGATCTTGTTGGATTTTACTGCGCCGGCAGTTTGTATAGCACCGCCAAACAACAGGAACTTTTCGGTAAGTGTTGTTTTACCGGCATCAGGGTGACTTATAATCGCTAAAGTACGTCTTTTTTCTATCTCTTTTTTCAGGCTCATCGTAACCATTTTTTATCAATACAAAACATGCAAATCTAATAAAAAATGGGGTAAATACATAATAATAAGAGATTTTAGTTATAAAGGGAAATATATAATAAACTCTGTACCAATACCCTTTTCACTTTTCACCTTAATTAAACCATCAAGCATTTCCACGAGTTTTTTAGTAATTGAAAGTCCCAATCCTGTTCCGGGGAATTCGCGGGTAGTGCCTTCACTAAGCTGTTTGAATTCCTCAAAAATTAAAGGAATTTCTTCTTCTTCCATGCCTATACCAGTATCAGAGATTGTAATATTGATGTATTTTTTATTATTGATTTGCTGTTCACTTGTAATAACATCCACCTTCCCTTCACGTGTAAACTTAATGGCGTTACTGAATATATTATCAAAAATGATCCTGAACATTTCCGGATCCATTTTTATATTACACTCCTCAACGTGACTTTTGAAGGAATAAGTGAGATTTTTAGCTGCGGCTCCTCCCTTGAAGTTAACGAATATTTCCCTGAGCAATAAAATTACATCGTGATAATCAATATTAATCTCGTATCGGTCTGCCTCAATCCGAGATAAATCGAGTACGAGACTTAAAGTGTTTAATAAACGCCTGCCGGTACGGTTTATACCACTTGCCATCTCTTGCTGAACTTTATCTGTTGCTTCAGCCATAAGCATCTCGCTGTATCCAAGTATTCCCACAAGCGGAGTACGTAATTCATGACTCATATTGGCAAGGAAAACAGTTTTTGCTTTATTCGCATTTTCAGCTTTCTCTTTTGCCCGAATGATATCGAGTTTTGCTTTTTCACGTTCTGTTACATCCAGGCTGAATCCAGCTATATATTTTACTTCGCCATTGATTTCAATTGGGAATTTGTGTGTGTAATAAAATCTCCCATTATTCTCCTCACTATACTCGCAGGATATATTCTCATTGAGAACTTTTCGATCCTGTTGGTCAATTTTCTCGGCGATTTCTTTGGGGAGAAAGCGTGTTGAACGATGCCCTATTACTTCACTTGTTGAGATGTTGAATAGTTTGCCGAAGTTATCTGAAACATGCACTACATTCAGGTTCTTATCCTTAATATAAACGTAAACCGGATTTTTAGTTAAGAAATGGTGAAAAATCTCATGCATCTCAAAAAGTTTTTCTTCAGCTTGTTTTCTTTCAGTAATGTCTTCATGCTGGATGATTAAATATTCAACAAACCCATATATATCCAGGATGGGATAAGCTTTATTGGCAAACCATTTAGTGTTTCTGCTTGAAACTTCAATATTTTGTGAATCGGCTGCATTCCCAATATTAAATTTAACTTCCCACCTTTCAGTTGTTTTCTCCTCAACAACTCTTCTTAATATTTTATCAATTCTATTGGCTACAATTTCCTTGTCCTTGAAGATATTATAAATTTTCCCTTCAATATTTTCAGGTCTAACACCGAATAATTGAGAAAGTTTTGGATTTATCCTTAAACACCAGCCATCTTTGTCGAGTATCTGAGTACTAGTGGCAGATTGTAGATACATTTGTTCAAAAAAACTTTTTTGTTCGATTAGCTCCTTTTCAGCCTTTTTACGTAATGTAACAT